>Ga0210040_10009799_pt1 | contig 11084 bp, 7 predicted proteins | sample CryGeyCG12114_NA_FD_185462 | JGI IMG/M metagenome (GOLD analysis project Ga0210040, IMG submission 185462) | Groundwater microbial communities from aquifer - Crystal Geyser CG19_WC_8/21/14_NA (SPAdes) (version 2) | ecosystem: Environmental > Aquatic > Deep subsurface > Groundwater | place: USA... | reverse complement strand
ATCATCAATGTAATTAAATGTAAACTTGTCACAATAAGAATCTTTCGTCATACATCAGTCGTTTTTTTCCTACAGAGATGAGATAAAGGGTATAACAAAAAATATACAAGACGACTACACTAAATATTGTCTTCCTTTTATTGTCCCCATCCATAGTTGCCTCCGAATTGGGGTCCAGGACCACCAGGTCTGCCACCCCCTTGCATTGGTCCTGGTCCAAATGGTCTTGGTCCATTATTATTATTCCCTGGACCAAAGGAATTTGGTCTAGGTCCAAAAGAAGATGGACCAGAGGGTCCAAATGATGAAGGTCCAACATTACCTACATTTTGGAAATCCCCTTGGCTTGGACCGGCACTGCTGATAGCATTATTAGACACGAAACTGCCCCCAACGCTTGTAGTAGAAGGACCTCCAGCCCCATTGTTACGCAAAAAGTAGACAGTAGGTTTGGCAGGAGCAGCTGGACCGGCCAGATTGAAGTTGGGTCGGATTGTGTGAGTATTCTTTTGGGGGAGAACGTAAATGACTGCCTTTTGGCCTTGAGCACCTTGTCCGGTGAGTGTCACTTGATGGTTGTAGTTGGTGGATGGTGGCTGAATGAAGACAACTTGTTGACCACTTTGTTGATTAGATGGGATGTCAATATTGTGAGCCATCTCTTCGTTAAAGTTCTCGATAGCACGTTTGCAAAAGATCATGGCATTTCCAGCCGACCTGGACCCATCATTGGCAGCGTTGGCACAGAATTGTTCAAACATGGCGATAGCTTGATCATTCTCTTGTTGTGAAAGAGTACCTACGCCCGCATAGGCTGTGGCTACTAGTGTAGCTAATAAAATCTGTAAAGATAAAAAAATCTGTAAAGATAAAAAAATCCGTTTTTGAAGATATCGGAAAATTGATGTTTTTTTCGTATTGTTTAGAAATATGGGTGATTAGTTAGTTGCTTACCACAATAGCCTTCATTTTGAATTTTAGGAAGAACAATATGCAGGAATGACTGTAAATGAAGGATAGGACTCGACTGACAAAAAAATGTGGAGAATCACAGAAATTTATATACTTTTAGAAATTTGGGATGACAGGCGTGAGTTTTGTTTTTGTCGTGCACAACAATAGGATATTATATAAGTCTGTGTGTCTGCATATTATGATATGCAATGACCTGTGACTTGCGTCGGTGTAGGCTGGGCTAATAAATACGATGGCGTGAAAAGGAAGTGAGGAAATGGACAGATGCAAACTAAGGATATAATCGTCTAATAATGCTCATCTTTAATAATGATAATAATAATAAGCAAGAGAGAGAGGGCGAAAAAGAGGATTTCACCTTTTCCTTCGGAAGTTGCTGTAATCAACACATGCAGTAATAATAATATGACCAGCTAATCAGTCAAGACAATCAACAATGACTGTAGCTTAAAAAAGGGTATGATGGGTCATATACATACATTTTGCATGTGCAGTGTGTGTGTGGTTCGCAGCTCATGTGTGTGTACGGGAACAAATATTTTGGTGCAAAAACGTGACTGCATATAATTTTAACGCAATAAATTGTGATTGTCAATGTAACGCTGTACGATGATTTCAACCCGTTTGTCTTGTGTGTGACTATTTGCCCGCGTTTTGAAGAAAGCTTTTATTATAGGGGGCTGGGTTCACACTTTGAAAAGCTTTGATTCCATACTGTTTACAAACGTGATTAAAATGGAAGATAGTATGCAAGTTTTAACGGCATAGTTTACATAGTTGATAAAATTGTGGCAAATTTTGGGGAAATTTGCACAATTCTAAATGCAGCTTCCTTCCCACTACTATTCATTAGGATAGGAACAAGTTAGTGGAAACATTATTCCCCATTATTGCGCATATATTAAGGGATTTAGATAGTGAGTGAGCCAAAATCATCATTTTATAATTCATCCTATTGCATAACCTGTTCTGTATATCTTTATTCCCCATTTATAAGAGTGTACATGCAGTTTCATGGGACAAGAAGAGTCAACATTTTTTCTCACAATATTTAGTATACATACATCTTAAGTCAAGATACACTGCAGGTGAGCAAATGTATGACACTCGGCAAGAAAGTTTTCTGACGAATGTGACAGGCAGAGGTGGTCAGTTTTTACAACGACTAAATCATATGGGAATTAATTTTGTGTACTTTTGCGAGTCCACTCCCCTAATTTACTTGACGCATCATCAACTCGTCATCATTAGAATCTCGTTTCCCCTGTATCTTTTTGTGTACATAACTTCCTTTTGGTTGGAAAACGGAAATTTTTTCTTTAAAATTACCTATAACTTGTTGAAATATTATTAAACGAATGTTCGCTGGCAAACGAAGAGAAATTTATTCTACATTTCTTACCTGCATCAGTTTCTTGCAGCTTGCTACTAACTAACTAACTAATAGCATTCCCATAGTCAGACCTATTGCTGTATAAAAGTTAGAGATACTTTTAGCTTGAAAAGAGAAGTACGTATTCCAAATAAAAGCATAAGCTTGACTTTTTTACTATACTACTTGTCATTAACACTAATTTGAAAACAAAGGAGCAGAATTTGCCATGCACATATTTAGATTGGCTTTGCCTGTTTATGAAGTGAGAATGAGAAACGAAGCAGTATTTGCCTACAATAAGCCATTTTTCAAAGATTGTGTAAATTGTAAATTTTTTAAATGCCAACATTAATGTCACCAAAAATTTTCCATCTAGTTAGTCAGCCAAAAGAATAATAATTATTATTATTATTACTTGTGAGGAACAAAGGATTACATAAGTCTTTGTGAGCAAATGAGTGAGTCGTCATGAAAAAGTGCATTTGCTTTGCACACACAGACATATGTATGTAATAAGTTGTGTAACTCTACTGTATTTAATCTTGTTTACAGACCCACGTTAATTCTCATATTTGTACCAGCTTTATTTTATGCTTACCACATGAATACAATCCACATTGGAATATTGTGGACAGGCATCCATTTTGAACGTTTCTCTGCAGCATTGTTGTTCAATAATAAATACATTTAGTCTTTGTATGCGCATCTAATCCTGGGTTGTATATGAAAGCAAACATGATTTGAGACTTGACTGCATTTCTTCACACACGATGATGGGATCTAACAATAGGCCCGACCATTCAATCCGTTTGACGGATAGAAAATGAAAATAGATAAGTATATAGATATTGTGATGAACAACTGCCATTAATCGCTCTATTGAAAACGGGAAAATTTGGGACCGGCATTTCTGTGTTTATAGTTAGATTCAGGCCCGTAGTAGTATGTTTAAATTTAACATAGAGTGAGAGTGACTGAGGAATATTATTAGAAACTTTATAAAGATAATATAGTTATGATTCCCATGTGTGTAATTTAGAACACACCCAAATTTTATGCATACTTAAAAAATGAAACTGACGACATCATGGAAGAAAGTTTCTCTAAAAATTTGTCGCTCAAATCTGTAATTTGCTTCATATCCAATGTAAAACATGTTTACTAAACCCTAGAGCAGTTATTTGATAATTACCGGCAAATTGACTCACTTTTACGGAAATTATCACCCCTGTCTTTGTTGTGACACATCATTAACATTAACATATTCATTTGGCGATGTAAATATAGTCCTACCTGTAATTTATAAGTATATTGCAGTATTTTAGTTCATTGCCAAACGGCATGAATGGTATTCAGTTACTTATCAACTATGAAATCCCTATTATTGGCTAGGATATCAATGTGAGTGAGCAAAATCTTAATTTTGCTCACAAATTTCGGCCCTATGCAAATCACAAAGGAATAAATTTGACTCACAATCAAGTACTCAACAACCGTCTTTATTCATCATCATAATGATGTAAGAATATTAATAAATCCATTGGCAATTTCTCACGCCCTTTATAATCAACAATTCAAACGTCAAAACATTTTGTTTCTGCTTCTGGGCAAATCTTCTTCACATGAAGAGGATTGCTCAGTCAGTTCAACTTTATTACATAGTTAGTTAGTTAGTTACTATATAGCTCTTATCTAACTAACCATCATAATTATCTTTACTACACTACACGTGTGTGTACTTTTACAGCTACTGTGAGTAGTTAGTTAACTCACCATCTTTATTTTAACAGTGGAAAAACTATGTCAATTTTTTCAACTCTATTTATTAAAAAAATGGCATCCTACCTTAATCACTCGTGAAATTGCAGTTAGACAGTAACTAACTGAGTGAGTAAATGAGTAAGTTACTGACTTTACTTTAATCTCTACAATTTCCCATGCATACTAATCTCATGGCACAATACACCCAATTAGTAACTAACTAACTCACTGACTAATAATGAAAACATTTTCATATTACGCGAGCCTCAAAAATGTGCCACCCATGTAGAATGTAAAGATTTAATGGATATTAGCCACAGAATAGTAAAATCCTTGAAAAATCTCACGCACTGCTTTCATGAAAAAATTGGGTTCGTCCTGAGAGAATATGCACAATTTATTAGAGCTTTGTGTTTGAGTGCACGCATTACTATAATTTGATTACACACCCGAGCAAATGCAAGATTTATAGCAGAATTTTCTCCATAACTAACTAACTAACTAACCAATATATAGCAAAGTTGATCATTCAGATTTCTAACAATATATAGGCATTAGATAGACGCCTATTCATTTTGGGTTGGAAAATGGTACCAAACCAGATAATAATATAGTTGGTCATGACCAAAGTGACTCCTTTGTTCTTACGTAATGATTACTATAGCTAGATTATTATATGCATACATAAAAAAGATGAGATTCACTTGTCCCTTCCAAACAGCCCTTCTGATATGATCACAAGTCACACAGTCTGGTTGGTATCTTATATACACATACAGTGAACTAATCGTCCGCAATCTTACAACCCATTTGACATGTGATGGGCACTGTGAGTGTCAAGTCAAGAGTCAAGTAGAAAACCATCACGATTTCAATCATCACAATGGTAGTAATTATTAAAATACAAACGACCAATGTGCTCATATGATAACAGCTCCATTATAAATAATTCTGTGTGCAGTAGTAGCTATTGTATCTACAAACGATCCTCGTCATCAGCTCAGCAAACAATTAATTTTATCATCATTAGACAAGATGATGATGTTCCGTTCCCAATTTACAACTTTTCCACAAAATATTCACTTGACATCAAAAACAAAGGCATATTTATGTAAGTAGTAGTTGTAGTAATTTGTAGCCCATTTAGAAAGAGGAATTTTCAGGCCCGTAATAATAGTAACCTTTGAATACGGCAGGGATGATTTCAAAATTTGCAGATGTTTTCTTCTCCAGCATTCTTTTCTGCAGTTTGGAACTCTGCACAAAATGTGTTACTGGGTCAATTGGTTTACTAAATGTTTTAGGGTTGAAATCTTCATCAGTGTTGGTGTCACTATAATGGATCTTAGTAGCAGGGACATTTTTTTGCCTAGATCTTGCATTAGGATAGTGACTGACCATGCAGGTTCTTAGTTTTGGACTTTTTCCAATCATAGTAGAATGCACAATGTGATTGTGTTTTTGCTTGTCACTGTAAATTTGTTGGGATGACGCTGATGTTTTATATCTACGGTCCGTGTATTGGCTGTCACGGTTAATTTCTTGTATTGGATTTGTGATACCCATAACTTTTGATTTTGTTATCACACCAGTAATTGGTAATGATGGGCTATGGGAGTCCATTAACACTTGATTTTGGGATTTATAGTTGGTCACTTCACTATTCATAGTAGTGTCACTAGGATAAAGATTGGAATCAATTTGAGGATGATTCCCGATGTAATGAACGATAGGCTTGTTTAGCGGCTCATTCCCTTGTCGCTTATCTTGTACATTGAAGTTATGGGAATGCATTTGAGGCAATACGAAAACTGTGGTTTTGGGCGGCCGATACAACGGATTGGAAAGTGTGAACTCATGTTTATAGTTGATAACCGGGGGCTCAATAAAAATCACATTGTTTCGCACAGTGTCATACCCAGGTGGATATTTGACTTGAATCACTTTTTTCTTGGCAGGTTCTTTATTTTTTTCTTCCCAAGAAGGGTGGGGTTCCCTACAAAATATATTATTGGGTCGAGATGCCGGTCCTTGTTGTTCACAAAATTTCCAATATAGTTCCAAAACTTGATCATTGTCCATTGGATCGAAATGTAGTTTAGGTTGAACGCCACTTATCATGTAGATTACCTTGGGAGTGACAAGATGAGTAAGAAAATTTTTGGATTCACGAAAAACGTATGATTGCCCCTTGAAAATATGTAAACATCATGCTTAAGATTATAATTATTGCACTTACCAACACACTTTGGAGCAAAACGTGTACACAGGTTGTACTGACCATTTTGACTGACGTGTCACCTTCAATGGATGTAAGTCACAAACAACATAAACAAGTTGCCAAAATTTTGGATTCTCATGTTCCCCTGGATTCGAAAAAATGCGCCATTCTGTGCACTAAACTCACTATTAGGACCAAGAATGGCAAATGATCCCGAACAGACGAGTACAACCAAGTGCTATTCAATTCATTCTAACTGACTTGCATGTCTATGTTCCCATGTAGCCTGTCAATGGAAAGTGATGATGAATGGAAATAAATTGGCCAACAAAGTCGTGTTGTTTGAAACAGGGAAAAAAATTCAAGTCAGGATGAGCCTAGAGTATTTGCATACAATTAGAGGGCACCACACAAAGACCCATTTGTTGTTCTTACTCAGTCACTGTCGCCATGTCAAGTGAGCTTTTTCATTGCCTAGCTCAAAGTCCTTAATACCAGTAGGAATATTATTTGTGCCTCTTGCATCCAAGTGCAATACCGTATCATTTGAAGACGAAGGAAACAGCAGGAGAGATCCGTCTTAATTATATTTAGCATGCCATCTCCTACCTGCAGGGAACTACTGCATCTTAACTTTATATGGATAGATGAAAATGGTTCTAACTAACTAGCTAACTCATAACTCACAACTTCATGCTTTAAAGTCTATGTGTTGAAAAATGTTGTGTTTAACTCCATTTTTTCTCTGCGTGTGTGTGTACCCTTTAAAAGTGTATGTTATGTGGGGAAGACAACCGTGTAAAGTTCGTGCTGTTAGCATTTTGGCGATAAACAGTGAGTCTAGAATAATATGGGAATTATGATTGCCACAGGAGTCCGCTAAGTTCCCATTCAGACTTTATAAAGCTATAGGTCTGTATTAAAGGGTGATGAAAGCGGAGTATTGTGGGTATGACAGGATGCTATGTAATGCACAGACATGCATTGGTTAGTTAGTTAGTTAGTTAGTTAGTTTGGGTGCACAAATGGGAATTATAAGGATTGGTCTGCTTTGACTTTTCGTTTCGTCTTATGGCCAAATCTTGAAACGTTAGGTTTCATGTGGTCAGTTAGTTACAATGGAATTTGAAATGACTGCGTAGATTTTTTTGAGCATTTCAAAATTGTTGTGGCTGTGTGAGCTTTGGCTTTAAAAAAATGATGCTGGCTTCAATCGAAAATACAATTTGTTCCATCGCTTGTCTCATGATCCATCATGCTAATCCGAGTTAGTTAGTTAGTTAGTTAATCTTTGAATTGAACATATACAATGCATGGTCAAGTTAGTTAGCTAATGAGGGATTAGTTGAGAATAGTGGCTATTGTAAGGCATGTTGAAAGAGATTTACGAATGGCATGAAAACTTTTAGCACTTGGAATTGATAAACCCCATTGATTTTATCACGTGTGAACGCTAGGCAGTGATTAGTAACTGGGAATTGCACCCGAGTTAAGCTGGGCTCAACTAACTATAATGTTTGTTTGTAGAGTCTCCTCACTAAATGGGCTCTCCGTATATAGTAGTAAAGTATTGTCATCGAAAATGATTTCCTCATTGTTGACTCCTTGTTGTCTAGTTTAGTTATTGAAGCGTGCATTGTGGTCACTTGTTTCTATTTGTCTATAGTTTTTCTACATGCAGTACTAATTAAGACTTGAAAGAGAAATTTTTGATGTTCCAAATTGCATGATAAGAATTTGGTGACAAATACGTGTGGTGGGTATATATACAGGAAAGATTAAATATTATGTTGTTCTGTAACTGTTTTGTGATTAATGAGCTTGTTATTCGTTTTTGCTTGCAATGCATTCAGTTATACTTTTAAGTTGAAAGGATTTGGCTATAATGCAGGAAAAAGGTATTACGAGTAATGCGGATCTCCGCAATTGGTGTTGAAATGGTACATAATGTTCATTTGTTGGTCTCAATCTGTCTGTGAACTCCCTGTCTCATACGTGAATAAAATAAATACGTATAAAATGAAGAAGAAAAAAGTGCGTGTTTTTATGATCAAGGGGAAATCCTGTAAATTGGAATTTTAGCATGCTGGTGCTTAAATTACTTCAACATGATTTCGACTTGGTCAGGATGACCATTAATATGAAAGCAAACTGCGAAATGAAAAAATGCATATGCATACACAGCAAGCTTTTAATCGCATGATATTAAGACATTTCCGCGTGATTAGTAATTATAATGTAGTAGATAGGATTGAATCCTCATTACCAGATGCATGGATCAAATTATTGGTTTTCATCAAGTTCAGAATAGAATAATGACATACAAGCTATTATTGGATGGAAAACTAACTAACTAACTAACTAACTACCATACAATTAGTTTGCATTAGTGTAAATTATATATATAAAAAATGTATGTGTAGTGGTGTGTAGTGTACATTGTAAATACACAAAAGAGGGTTAAAAAAAGAAGATGCTATTATTGCTATTCAATTACATTCACTCATTCAAATCAATGCATTTACTCAATAGCATGTGAAAGCTTGTGATGGATGACAAACACACTGAGAGTGATTGCTCTATAAACACTTACGGATTCATTAGCGAAACAAACTAATAAAGATATCAGAAACTCATTAGTAAAGCTCGAATTGTTTTCAATGTAATTCTCGCACTGTTAATTACAGTTATCAACCATTCATACTATAAAGGTCAAAGTAATGTTTGTGATTACAGCTACAAAATGTGATTGATGCATTTTAAACAAAGTAAAGTTCAGATACATTTTGCAATGGTATACATATAGTTTATATTTTGCACATTTTATACACAAAAAATCCAAATTTTCAAATATGCGTGTGCGTACAACAAAATAGCATGGAAATATATACAAAAGGCAAGATCTCATTCTACACAGAACTCATCAAGTAAATCGAACCACATATCTATACGGATTACTGCCCGCTTGTTGATGCCCTTCAGCATTGACATTACCCGAATAGCCTCCAACTTGTGGACCACTATTTGAGCAATTCGGTCCGGAACATGAACTGTTACTAGAAATCATTGCTTCTTGATTTCCAGCATTTGGGTTGGATCCACTTGCCGCATTGGCAGCATAGGCAGGAGCGGGAGAATTAGGTGCAGCAGCAGGATCAGAGCTACTTCCTGAGTAATAGTTAAGTTTGCTATTAGTTGGCTCCCCATTTTGTCCCCCACTGGAACTAGGATTACTGCCCGCTGGAGCCCCTGGATATGATGTGATTGTAGGTTGACCCGGATTTGCTGAATTGCCGGCACTTTGGGAGTTACCGGGATTTCGGGCAGGGTCAGAACCACTGCTAGCAGATGACCCAGAAGAAGAAGATTGTTGGTCTTGACCAGCAGAATCACCTCCGGAAGTGTTTTTGATAAAATATACTTGTGGTTTGGCTGGGAGTGGAGCTGGTGCACCATTGTAGTTGCTTTTGATTTCGTGAGTGTTCTTTTGAGGCAAGACGAAAATTTTGGCTGGCTCTTGACCTGCGGAACCACCTCCAGTGATTTCCACATTGTGAGTGTATTTCACCGGGGGTGGTTGCACAAACAAAACTTGCCCATTTGTTTTTTCCCCAGCCGGTACATCCACTTTGTGGTTGACCACGTCAGTGAGGGAATCTTTAGAGAGTTTGCAATAGTAGTGTGTGGGACCATCTTGGGCTCCTTCAGCTCCTATCATTCGTTGTAGACAATATTTTTCGAATAGTTGGATTGCCATGGACTCTTCTTCGGGTGTTGGCAATCTCACTCCGCAGTAGACTGCAGAGAGCAGTGTTGTCATTAAAATCTAGAAAAAAATATAAGTAAAAATTTAAAATTTGACGAGCAAATGTTTATTAGCCATATTCACGGTTAGGTTTACGTGAAAAACTTACCAAAATTGTATTCATTTTGGAGCACGAGAATCCAATCTAATCTCAAGTGGCAAACTAATAGACTTCAATGCTTCACTGCGGCTGTAAGCCCCTTTTAAATTTAAGTTTTAATCAATTCACCTAATTATGCTAATTTTTTGAGTTGCAGGCGAAATGCATGGGTCAGCTTGAATTAGCATGGTGTCAATAATATAAGCAAGGATGGAGAATGGCAATGACATGGAATGGAATCCAGTTAAGCCAAAGCTTATAACATGAGCAAACAATAATGATGCTATTGGTACTTTTCTCATTCTTTAGTAGCTTGTTAGTTTTTATTAAAATGACCGCCTGTACCTATTAAGTAATATCGGTCATTTCATTTGAAATCAGCAGTGGAATATTATTCACATTTTACATAATTCTTATCGCCTACTCTTCATATTTACGGTATATGGTTCTGAGAAAATTGTGTGCTAAGGTGTATCTAAAAGAATACAACTGTGCGAACTTTTATGGGGAATTACATGTGGGAAGTATATAGTTTTGTTGCAATAGTGCAACCTTTGAAATATGTATTTAGCTATAGTAATGTAGTGTGTCAATACCAGTGACTTGGAAAATTTGGTCAACCTTGCGAATTACTATGCAGGTGTGTAATGTTATACTAATTTATTATCATTTTTGCAATCAGGGAGTTGCAGTCTGAGTCAAACTCAGTTTGAGTTTTAGTGAAAGTGAAGAGCCATCCTTCATTGTGTATTAAAAGTTTTGTGTGCAGCAGTTAATAATTAGCACGAGTTGGTCACCATCCATGTCACAATCATAATGCACTTGAGTAAATTTTGTTAGCAAAAAA
>Ga0210040_10009797_pt1 | contig 11085 bp, 8 predicted proteins | sample CryGeyCG12114_NA_FD_185462 | JGI IMG/M metagenome (GOLD analysis project Ga0210040, IMG submission 185462) | Groundwater microbial communities from aquifer - Crystal Geyser CG19_WC_8/21/14_NA (SPAdes) (version 2) | ecosystem: Environmental > Aquatic > Deep subsurface > Groundwater | place: USA... | reverse complement strand
CGGCGGTCGCGGCGGACTCGGCGACCCGCGCGGCCGGGGTGACCGGCGCCAGCGGGGTGGTGGGCGCGACGGCCTTCGGGCCCTCGACGCCGCGGGCCTCGCGGCCGGTGTCCTCGGCGAGCGCCGCGGTCACGTCGCCGGCCGCCTCGGGGCGCAGCTCGACGGTGTTGCGCAGCGGCACCTCCTTGACGACCAGGACGGTGACCAGCGTCAGGAGGGCGGCGGCCCCGGCGATCAGGAACAGCTCGCCGAAGGAGTCGCCGTACGCCGCGCGGACGACGGCCTGCACCGGAGCGGGCAGGTCGTCGAGGTCGAGCGAGCCGTCGCCGGCCCCGGCCCCGCTGACGCCCAGGGTGCGCAGGCCCGCGGTCACCTTGTCGGTGACGTTGTTCGCGAGGATCGCACCGAGCACGGCCACGCCGACCGCACCGGCGAGGGAGCGGAAGAAGGCGATGGCGGCCGAGGTCGCGCCGATCTGGGAGACGTCGACGGTGTTCTGCACGGCCAGGACGATGTTCTGGACCAGGGCGCCGATGCCGATGCCCATGACGGTCATGTAGACGGCGACCTGCCAGTAGGGCGTGCTGTGGCTGATCGTGCCCATCAGGCCGAGACCCGCCACCAGCGCGATCCCGCCCACGACCATGAGCGGCTTCCACCGGCCGGTCCGGCTGACGAGCTGGCCGCCGAGCGTCGAGACCAGCAGCTGGCTGATGATCAGCGGGATGGTCATCAGGCCGGCGCGCGTCGGGGTGTGCCCGCCGCCGAGCTGGAAGTACTGGGTCAGGAAGGTGCTGCTGCCGAACATCGCCATGCCCACGCCGAGGCTGGCGAGGATCATCAGCAGGGTGGTGCGGTTCTTGAGCACGCGCAGCGGGACCATCGGCTCGCTGGCCCGGAGCTCGGTGACGACCAGCAGGGCCACCGCGGCGGCGAAGCCGACCAGGTAGACGCCCGACTGCCAGGAGACCCAGGCGTAGTCGGTGCCGGCGAAGGTCACCCAGAGCATCGGCAGCGCGGCGACGACGGCGACGAGGACGGCCCCGAGGTAGTCGATGCGGACGTGGCGCCGGATGGTCGGCAGCTTCAGGGTGCGCTGCAGCACGACGAGGGAGATGACGGCCAGCGGCACGCAGACGAAGAAGCACCAGCGCCAGCCGACCGAGTCGGTGAGGACACCGCCGAGCAGCGGGCCGGAGACCGTGCTGACGGCCATGACCGCGCCCATGTAGCCGCTGTAGCGGCCCCGCTCGCGCGGGGAGATCATCGAGCCCATGATCGCCTGGGTGACGGCGATCAGGCCGCCCATGCCGATGCCCTGCAGGGCGCGGAAGGCCATCATCGGCGCGACGGTGTGCGACAGGCCGGCCCCGACGGAGCCGGCGACGAAGAGGACGATCGCCAGCTGGACGAGGACCTTCTTGCTGAACAGGTCCGACAGCTTGCCCCAGATCGGGGTGGTGATCGTCAGCGCCAGCAGCGACGCGGTGATGACCCACGTGTACTGACGCTGGGTGCCGTGCAGGTCGGACATGATCGTCGGCAGCGCGGTGGAGACGATCGTCGTGCTGAGCATCGCGGTGAACAGCGCGGCCAGCAGGCCGGTCATCACCTCGAGGATCTCGCGGTGCGTGTAGACCTTGGCGCCCCCCGCGGGCGGCGGGACGCTGGTGCTGGTCGTGGGCGCCGGCCGGTCGTCGGTCGGCAGGCTGGGAGCGGGCGCGGCGGCCTTGCTCGTGGTGACGCTCATACGGTCGTGGGCTCCATCTGGTCGATCAGGGTCAGTGCGGTGGTGCCGGCGAGCACCTTGGCCGCCGGCACGGGGTGGGCCAGCGGTGCGCCGGCGAGGCTGAGGTCGAGGCGGCTCAGGACCTGGACCGCGAGAGCGGCGTCCGAGTCGTCCCAGTCGGGCAGCGCCGCGACGACGCGCTCGAGCAGGTAGCGCCGGTGCTCGGCGAGACGCTCGCGGCCGAGGTCGGTGATCCCGATGCGGCAGGCGCGGGCGTCCTCCGGGTCGGTCGAGCGCTGCACCAGGCCGTCGGCCTCGAGGGCGGCGACGGCGCGGGAGACGACCGAGGGGGCCACCATCAGCTGCGCGGCGAGGTCGCCGGGCCGCAGCTCGGTGACGGAGACCGCCTTGAGGATGCTGGCCAGGGTGCCGGTCATCGCCTGCCCGTGGTCCTTGGCGGCGACGTAGCGGACGGTCCGGATGACCGAGGACAGCGTGGCGACCAGCTGGGCCGCGCGGTGTTCTGAGAGTGCCACTTCTACTTCCTTTAGTTGCTGTACGCAAGCATACGGCACAACTTAGGAGCCCTATGGGGTATTCCGCGATCGTGCCGCTGCGACGTAGGTCACCCGGTCCGTGGCGCCGGCCGGACCGCGGGTCCTCGGGCGGCACGGGGACCCCGGGTGGCGGACCGGGGCGGTCGCGGACGACGAGGACCAGCCGCCCGCGCGCTGGTACCTTGACCCGACACCACCCTTTAAGACCTGTCCCGTGAGGCAGGAAAGGACGGTTGATGCCTGCCATGAACGACCTCGAACCACCGGTACCGACCCGGACGACGACGACGTCGCCCGCGAGCCGCCGCCGGGTCCCCGCGATCCTCGTCCTCGAGGACGGGACCACCTTCTCCGGCTCCGCCTACGGCGCCGTCGGGGAGACGTTCGGCGAGGCGGTGTTCTCCACCGCCATGTCGGGCTACCAGGAGACGCTGACCGACCCGAGCTACCACCGCCAGGTCGTCGTCGCGACCGCGCCCCACATCGGCAACACCGGCTGGAACGACGAGGACGACGAGTCGGGGCGGATCTGGGTCGCGGGCTACGTGGTCCGCGACGCCGCCCGCGTCCCGTCGAGCTGGCGCTCCCGCCGCAGCCTGGACGACGAGCTCGTCGCCCAGGGCGTGGTCGGCATGTGCGACGTCGACACCCGTGCCCTCACCCGGCACCTGCGCGAGCGCGGGGCCATGCGCGTCGGTGTCTCCAGCGTCGAGACCGACCCGGCCGCCCTGCTGGCCCGCGTCCGGTCCGCGCCCGAGATGAGCGGGGCCCACCTGGCCGACGAGGTCAGCACGGGCGAGGCGTACGTCGTGCCGGCCATGAGCTTCAGGAGCGCTAGCGACGGGAGCGCAGCGGGGGGTGGAGGGGGTCGTCCCCCCGCACGAGGCGGGGAGACCCGCTTCCGCGTCGCGGCGGTCGACCTCGGCATCAAGTCGATGACGCCCCACCGCCTGGCCGAGCGCGGCATCGAGACCCACGTGCTGCCGGCCACGACGAGCTGGGCGGAGGTGGCGGCGCTGCAGCCCGACGGCGTGTTCTTCTCCAACGGTCCCGGCGACCCCGCCGCCACGGAGGACGTCGTCGCGCTCCTGCGCTCGGTGCTGGAGGCCGGCGTGCCCTACTTCGGCATCTGCTTCGGCAACCAGCTCTTCGGGCGCGCCCTCGGCTTCGGCACCTACAAGCTCGGCTACGGCCACCGCGGGATCAACCAGCCCGTGATGGACCTGACCACCCGCCGCGTCGAGATCACCGCGCACAACCACGGCTTCGCGGTCGACGCCCCGCTCCAGGGGCGCACCCGCACGCCGTACGGCTGGGCACGGGTCAGCCACGTCGGCCTCAACGACGACGTGGTCGAGGGTCTCGCCCTGGAGGACGACGACGGCGCGCTGCTGTCCTTCTCCGTGCAGTACCACCCGGAGGCGGCGGCCGGACCGCACGACGCCTCGTACCTGTTCGACCGGTTCGTCGAGCTGATGGCCGCCCGCACCCAGAAGGTGAGCGCCTGATGCCCCGCCGCACCGACATCTCCTCGATCCTGGTCATCGGGTCCGGCCCGATCGTGATCGGCCAGGCCTCCGAGTTCGACTACTCCGGCACGCAGGCCTGCCGGGTGCTGCGCGAGGAGGGCTTCCGGGTCGTCCTGGTGAACTCCAACCCGGCGACGATCATGACCGACCCGGAGTTCGCCGACGCCACCTACGTCGAGCCGATCACGCCCGAGTTCGTCGAGCAGGTCATCGCCCTCGAGCGGCCGGACGCGCTGCTGGCCACCCTCGGGGGCCAGACCGCGCTGAACGCGGCCATCGCCCTGCACGACAGCGGCGTGCTCGAGCGCTACGGCGTCGAGCTCATCGGCGCGTCGGTCGAGGCCATCCAGCGCGGCGAGAACCGCGAGCAGTTCAAGGCGATCGTCGAGGGACTCGCGCCGCCGACCGACCCGACCGACCCGGGCTTCGGCGTCGCACGCAGCGTCATCTGCCACTCGATCGACGACGTCCTCGGCGCGGCCGGCCAGCTCGGCTACCCGCTGGTGGTGCGGCCCAGCTTCACCATGGGCGGCGTCGGCTCGGGCTTCGCGCACGACGAGACCGACCTGCGCCGCATCGCCGGCGCCGGCCTCGCCGCGAGCCCGACCACCGAGGTGCTCATCGAGGAGTCGATCCTCGGGTGGAAGGAGTACGAGCTCGAGGTCATGCGCGACCGCGCGGACAACGTGGTGATCGTCTGCTCCATCGAGAACTTCGACCCGATGGGCGTGCACACCGGCGACTCGATCACCGTCGCCCCGGCGATGACGCTGACCGACCGCGAGTACCAGCGGATGCGCGACCTCGCCATCGGGATCATCCGCGAGGTCGGGGTCGACACCGGCGGCTGCAACATCCAGTTCGCCGTCGACCCGGCCACCGGGCGGATCATCGTCATCGAGATGAACCCGCGCGTCTCGCGCTCCTCGGCGCTGGCGTCGAAGGCGACGGGCTTCCCGATCGCCAAGATCGCGGCCAAGGTCGCCGTCGGCTACACCCTCGACGAGATCCCGAACGACATCACGGCCACTCCAGACGGACACAGCACGCCGGCGAGCTTCGAGCCGAGCTTGGACTACGTCGTGGTCAAGGTGCCGCGGTTCGCGTTCGAGAAGTTCCCCGCCGCCGACACCACGCTCACCACCCACATGAAGAGCGTCGGCGAGGCCATGGCCATCGGCCGCAGCTTCAGCGAGGCGCTCGGCAAGGCCCTGCGCTCGCTCGAGGACCCCAAGGCTCCGTTCCTGTTCGGCCCGATCGCCCCCGAGCTGGTCGACGGGCTGCTCGACGTGGCCTCCCGGCCGCACGACGGCCGCCTCGCCGTGGTCATGCAGGCGATCCGGGCCGGCGCCACGCCGGAGCAGGTGCACGACGCGACCAAGATCGACCCGTGGTTCGTCGACCAGCTCTACCTGGTCAGCGAGGTCGCGGACGAGGTCCTCGAGGCGCCCGAGCTGACCGCGGACGTGCTCCGGCTGGCCAAGCGGCACGGCCTGTCCGACGCCCAGGTCGCCCGCCTGCGCAACCTGTCCGAGGACGTCGTCCGCGGCGTCCGCTGGGCGCTCGGGGTGCGGCCGGTCTACAAGACCGTCGACACCTGCGCGGCGGAGTTCGCGGCGCGCACGCCTTACCACTACAGCTCCTACGACGTCGAGACCGAGGTCGTCCCGCGCAGCCGGCCGGCCGTGCTGATCCTCGGTTCCGGGCCGAACCGGATCGGGCAGGGGATCGAGTTCGACTACTCCTGCGTGCACGCCGCGCTCGCGCTGTCGGCCGCCCCGGACAACGACGGCGCCGGCTACGAGACCGTGATGGTCAACTGCAACCCCGAGACCGTCTCGACCGACTACGACACCGCCGACCGGCTCTACTTCGAGCCGCTCACCTGCGAGGACGTGCTCGAGGTGTTCCACGCCGAGCAGCAGGCCGGCCCCGTCGTCGGGGTGATCGTGCAGCTCGGTGGCCAGACGCCGCTGCGCCTCGCCCAGGCGCTCAAGGACGCGGGCGTGCCGGTCGTCGGGACGAGCCCGGAGGCCATCCACCTCGCCGAGGAACGGGGCGCGTTCGGCGACGTGCTCGACGCCGCCGGCCTGCCCTCGCCCAAGCACGGGCTGGCCCGCAGCTTCGCCGAGGCGAGCACGATCGCGGCCGAGATCGGCTACCCGGTGCTCGTCCGGCCGTCGTACGTCCTCGGCGGGCGCGGGATGGAGATCGTCTACGACGAGTCCAGCCTGGCCGGCTACATCGACCGCGCGACGGAGGTGTCGCCGGCGCACCCCGTGCTGGTCGACCGCTTCCTCGACGACGCGGTGGAGATCGACGTCGACGCCCTCTTCGACGGTTCCGAGCTCTACCTCGGCGGCGTCATGGAGCACATCGAGGAGGCCGGTGTGCACTCCGGCGACTCCGCCTGCGCGCTGCCGCCGATCACCCTGGGCAGCGAGGTCGTCGACCGGATCCGCACCTCCACCGAGGCGATCGCGCGCGGCGTCGGGGTGCAGGGCCTGATCAACATCCAGTTCGCGCTCGCGGGCGACACCCTCTTCGTGCTCGAGGCGAACCCGCGGGCCAGCCGTACGGTCCCGTTCGTCTCCAAGGCGACCGACACCCCGCTCGCCAAGGCGGCCGCCCGCATCATGCTGGGCGCGACGGTCGCGCAGCTGCGCGCGGAGGGCCTGCTGCGCCCGACCGGCGACGGCACCGACGAGCGGCCCGGGGCGCCGATGGCGGTCAAGGAGGCGGTGATGCCCTTCAACCGGTTCCGCACCGTCGAGGGCAGCTCCGTCGACACCATCCTCGGCCCGGAGATGCGCTCGACCGGCGAGGTGATGGGGCTCGACGTCGGCTTCGGGACGGCGTTCGCCAAGAGCCAGGCGGCCGCGTTCGGCTCGCTGCCGACCTCGGGGACCGTCTTCGTCTCGGTCGCCAACCGGGACAAGCGCTCGATCATCTTCCCGGTCAAGCGGCTGGCGGACCTCGGCTTCCGGATCCTCGCCACGGCGGGCACGGCCTCGATGCTGCGCCGCAACGGCGTCGACGTGACGAGCGTGCGCAAGTTCAGCCAGGGCCCCGGCCCGGCCGGCGAGCCGACCGTCGTGCAGCTGATCCTCGACGGCGGGATCGACCTCGTCTTCAACACCCCGCACGGGCTGAGCCCGGACGGGCGGCCGCGCTACGACGGCTACGAGATCCGCACGGCCGCGGTCCTGCGGAACGTCGCGTGCATCACCACCGTGCAGGGCCTCGCGGCCGCGGTCCAGGGCATCGAGGCCGTCCGTGGCGGCCGGGTGGGCGTCCGGTCGCTGCAGTCGTGGGCGCGCGGTCAGGCCGGGGCCGAGCCGACGCCCGCGTCGCCGGCGGCGCTCGCCGGGGCGGAGCGCTGAGCGCGGTGCTGCAGCCCGTCGTCGACGGGGCGTACGCCCGGCTGCTGCGCCCAGCCCTGTTCGCCTCGTACGACGGCGACCCCGAGCGGGTCCACACCGCGACCCTGCGGGTGCTGGCCGCGCTCGACCGGCAGCCGGCGGCGCTGGCCGCGCTCCGGCTGCTGACGCGGTCGCCGCGCCGACCGGTCGAGGCGTTCGGGCTGACCTTCCCCGGGGTGGTCGGGCTGGCCGCCGGCATGGACAAGGACGGCGTGGCCCCGCACGCCTGGGCGGCGCTCGGCTTCGGCCACGTCGAGCTGGGCACGGTCACGGCGACCGCGCAGCCGGGCAACCCCAGGCCGCGCATGTTCCGGCTGCAGGCCAGCGGCGGGCTGGTGAACCGGATGGGCTTCAACAACGCGGGCGCGGCCGCCCTGGCCGGCCGCCTCGAGGCGGCGGGGGTCCGGCGCGGGGGAGCGGCGCCGGGCGTCCCGGTCGGGGTGTCGCTCGGCAAGACGAAGACGACGCCGCTGGCGGAGGCGACGGCGGACTACCTCGCCTCGTTCGCGGCCGTCGCGCCGCACGCCGACTACGTCGCGGTGAACGTCTCCAGCCCCAACACCCCGGGCCTGCGGAGCCTGCAGGAGGCGGGCGCGCTGCGCGACCTGGTCGTCGCGCTCGTGGCCGCCGCGGCGGCGCAGGACCCGCTCCGCCCGGTCCCGGTGCTGGTCAAGGTCGCGCCGGACCTGTCCTTCGACGCGCTGGAGGAGCTCCTCGACGTGTGCGTGGACGCGGGGGCGGCCGGACTCCTCGCCACCAACACCACGCTGGCCCGCGGCGGCCTGGTGGCCGCCGACGACTGGCGCGCCGGCGAGACGGGCGGGCTGTCGGGGGCGCCGCTGGCCGCCCGGGCCCGGGCCGTCGTCGCCTTCCTGGCGCAGCGCACGGACCTGCCGGTGATCGGCGTGGGCGGCATCACCGACGCGGAGCAGGGCGAGGCGATGCTCGACGCCGGGGCCCGGCTGCTGCAGGTCTACACCGGCTTCGTCTACCGCGGCCCGGCGCTGCTGGCCGAGCTCGACGCGATGCACGTCGCCCGAGCAGCGGCGCACCGCGACCGCACCAGGGAGAGGAGCCGGGCGTGAGGGAGCCGTACGGGGTCCGGCTGGCGGCCGCGGTCGCCGAGCGCGGCGCGCTCTGCGTGGGGATCGACCCGCACCCGGCGCTGCTGCGCGCCTGGGGCCTCGACGCCGACGTCGCGGGGCTGGAGCGGTGCGCGCGCGGCATGGTCGCGGCGCTCGGCGCGAGCGTCGCGGTGCTGAAGCCGCAGTCGGCCTTCTTCGAGGCGTACGGCTCGGCGGGGGTGGCGGTGCTGGAGCGCACGCTCGCCGACGTCGCCGCGGCGGGCGCCCTGTCGGTGCTCGACGTCAAGCGGGGGGACATCGGCTCGACCATGGACGCGTACGCCGCCGCCTACCTGAGCGACGGCTCGCCGCTCGCCGCCGACGCGGTCACCCTCAGCCCCTACCTCGGCTTCGGCTCGCTGGACGGCGCGATCGAGGTGGCGCAGGCGCACGGTCGGGGCGTCTACGTGCTGGCCCTCACGAGCAACCCCGAGGGTCCGCAGGTGCAGCACGCGACGACCGCCGCGGGCACCACGGTCGGGCAGGCCGTCGTGGACGAGGCGGCCCGGCGCAACGCGGGTCCGCGGCCGGGCGACGTCGGCGTCGTCGTCGGGGCGACGATCGGCGTCACGGGCACCCGCTTCGACCACCTGAACGGGTCCGTGCTCGCCCCGGGCCTCGGCGCGCAGGGCGCGACGGCCGCCGACCTGGCCGACGTCTTCGGCGCCGCGCTGCCCCTGGTGCTGCCCACCACGAGCCGCGACGTGATGCGCGCGGGGCCCGACCCCGACCGGCTCCGGGCGGCGGCGAGGGCGGTCGTGGGATCGCTCGACGGGCTGAGATAGGTTCGTCGTCGCTGGGCCCGGCGCGCGCCCACGACCACCCGAGACCACCGCCCCGCAGGACGGGGCCGCACGAGGCCGCGAGAGGACCCAGGTGAGCATCCCCCCGTTGAGCGACGAGCAGCGCCAGCAGGCGCGGCACGCGGCCACGGAGGCCCGGCGCCGTCGGGCCGAGGTCAAGCAGGCGCTGCGCGCGGGCGACCAGACCCTGGCCGAGGTGCTGGCCGCGGCCGAGCACGACGACGTCGTCGCGCACACCAAGGTCGTCGACGTCCTCAAGTCGTTGCCGCGCGTGGGTGCCGTCCGGGCCGGCAAGGTCATGGAGCGCCTCGAGATCGCGCCCAACCGTCGCCTCCGCGGGCTGGGCAAGCACCAGACGGCCGCGCTGGTCGCGGAGTTCGCCCGGGCGGACGTGGCCCGGACCCCGGACGAGTGAGCCGCGCGGACCTCACGGTGCTGTCCGGCCCGACCGCGGTCGGCAAGGGCACGGTCACCGCCGCGCTACGGGCGCAGCACCCCGAGGTGTTCGTCTCGGTGTCGGCCACCACCCGGCCGCCGCGGCCCGGCGAGGTCGACGGCGTGCACTACCTCTTCCTGGGCGACGACGAGTTCGACGCCCTGGTCGCCGGCGGGCTGCTGCTGGAGTGGGCCGTGGTGCACGGGGTGCACCGCTACGGGACGCCCCGGGCCCCGGTGGTCGCGGCCACGGAGGCCGGCCGGCGCGCGCTGCTCGAGATCGACCTCCAGGGCGCCCGCCAGGTGCGCCCGTCCTGGCCCGAGGCCCACTTCGTCTTCCTCGCCCCGCCCAGCTGGGAGGAGCTCCAGCGCCGGCTCGTCGGACGCGGCACGGAGACCCCGGAGCAGCGCGAGCGCCGGCTCCGGACCGCGCAGGCCGAGCTGGACGCCGCGGCGGAGTTCGACGCCGTCGTGGTCAACGTCGACGTCGACCAGGCCGTCGCGGACTTGGTAGCCTTGATGCGTCTGTGAGAGCGCAGACGCGCTGCAGGCTGCCCGACGAGCTCCCCACGAGGGACCGAGCCCAGGCCCTGCCCATCCAGTGAGAAGGACACCCGTGCCCCAGAACACCGCCGCCGCCGAAGGCATCACCAACCCCCCGATCGACGAGCTGCTGACCCAGTCGGACAGCAAGTACCGCCTCGTGCTCTTCGCGGCCAAGCGCGCCCGCCAGATCAACGCGTACTACTCCCAGCTCGGCGAGGGCCTGCTCGACCACGTCGGCCCGCTGGTCGAGACCGCCGTGCAGGAGAAGCCGCTCTCCATCGCGCTGCGCGAGCTCAACGAGGGCAAGCTCGTCGCCACCGACATCGACCCGGACGCCGAGACCGAGCAGGCCGAGACCGACCCGTTCGCCTCCGCCTGAGCACGCTGCTCCCGCCGGCCGTCGTGAACCCCCGCCGGTGAGCCGGGTCGTTCTCGGCGTCGCCGGCGGCATCGCGGCCTACAAGGCCTGCGAGCTGCTGCGCCGCCTCCGCGACGACGGCCACGACGTCACCGTCGTGCCCACGGATGCCGCGCTCACCTTCGTCGGCCGGGCGACCTGGGAGGCCCTGTCGGGCCACCCGGTCAGCACCGGGGTCTGGGACGACGCGTACGAGGTCCCGCACGTCCGGCTCGGCCGCGAGGCCGACCTCGTGCTGGTGGCGCCCGCGACCGCCGACCTGATCTCCCGGGCGGCGACCGGCCGGGCCGACGACCTGCTCACCAACGTCCTGCTGACCGCGACCTGCCCGCTGGTGCTGGCCCCGGCGATGCACACCGAGATGTGGCTGCACCCCGCGACCCGAGCCAACGTCGGCACCCTGCGCGCCCGCGGCGCCGTGGTCGTCGACCCCGCCGTCGGCCGCCTGACCGGGGCCGACTCCGGTCCGGGCCGGCTCCCCGAGCCGGCCGAGATCCTGGCCGTGGCGCGGACGGTCCTGGC
>Ga0210040_10009795_pt1 | contig 11088 bp, 10 predicted proteins | sample CryGeyCG12114_NA_FD_185462 | JGI IMG/M metagenome (GOLD analysis project Ga0210040, IMG submission 185462) | Groundwater microbial communities from aquifer - Crystal Geyser CG19_WC_8/21/14_NA (SPAdes) (version 2) | ecosystem: Environmental > Aquatic > Deep subsurface > Groundwater | place: USA... | reverse complement strand
CCCGGCCGGGGGCCTGGATGGAGCGGCTGCGGCAGGTGCTGGCTTTTCCGATGTATGGGGCGGCGGCCTGGCTGGCCTGGGTGGTGTCGGTGCAGTCGGGCCCCGATGGGCTGGCCTGGGTGATGGCGGGCGCGGTTCTGGTGGGCTTCGCCGGTTGGGCCCTGGGCGCCGCGCAGGCGGCGGGGCGGCGGGCCTGGCTGGGGCGCGGGGCGGCGGGGGTGGCGGTTCTGGCCGCGCTGGCGCTGCTGCCGATGGTGCGCGCCGCGGCGGCGCCGGCGGGGATGGCGGTGGTTGCCGGCGAGGCCTGGTCGGCGGCGCGGGTGGCGGCGCTGCGGGCCGAGGGGCGCCCGGTTTTCGTGAACCTCACGGCGGCCTGGTGCATCACCTGCCGGGTGAACGAGCGTGTGGCGCTGGACACCCCGGCCACGCGCCAGGCCTTCGCCCGGGAAGGCGTGGTGGTGCTGACGGGCGACTGGACGCGGGGCGATCCCGCGATCTCCGCGCTGCTCCGCGAGCGCGGGCATGAGGGGGTGCCGCTTTACCTGTTCTATCCCGCCGGGGGCGGGGCGCCCGTGGTGCTGCCGCAGATCCTGACGGAGCGGATGGTGATCGAGGCGGTCTCGGCGGGGCGGGAGGGCGCGCGGCCGGCGGCGTGAGGGGGGTGGGCGTGACGCCGGCGCGCGGGGCGCTATGCTGGCCGTGGCCCCCCTTGGCGGAACGGTAGACGCAGGCGACTTAAAATCGCTCACCCGTTGGGGTGTGCCGGTTCGAATCCGGCAGGGGGGACCATGCTTGCGGCCCGGCCCTCCCCTGCCCTTCCATCTCAGCTCGTGGGCGAACCCGCCGACGGCACCTGGGTCGTGGCACGCACCGAGACGCGTTCCTCCGGCAGCGGGATGAACTCCTTGTCGTCGCCCGGCACGGTGCCGAAGCGCCCGGCCTTCCAGTCCGCCTTGGCCTGCTCGATCCGCTCGCGCGAGGAGGAGACGAAGTTCCAGAACAGGTGGCGCGGCCCGTCCATGGCGGCGCCGCCCAGCATCAGCAGGCGCGCGCCCTTCGGCCCGGCCGTGAGGGCGAGGCCGTCGCCGGCGCGGAACACCAGCATGCGCCCGGCCTCGAAGCGGTCCTCGCCCACCGTGACCTCGCCCTGCACCACATAGGCGCCGCGCTCCTCGTGGTCGGGCAGCGGCAGGGAGGCGCCGGGCGCGAGCACGGCATCGGCGTAGAACAGGTCGGACGGCGTCTCGACGGGGGAGCGGGCGCCCCAGCCATGGCCGGCGATCAGGCGCAGGCGGGTGCCGCCGTCCTCGATGATGGGCAGGGTGGCGGCGGGATGGTGGACAAAGGCGGGCGCCACCTCCTCCTGCGCGCGCGGAAGGGCGACCCAGGACTGGATGCCGTAGAGCGGGTTGTTGTGGGAGCGCAGCGCCTGGCCCGTGCGCTCGGAATGGGCGATGCCGCGGCCGGCGGTCATCCAGTTCACGTCGCCCGGGCGGATCGAGAGGTCCGAGCCCAGCGTGTCGCGGTGCTGGATCTCGCCCTCGAACAGGTAGGTGACGGTGGAGAGCCCGATATGCGGGTGGGGGCGCACATCGAGGCCCTTGCCGGTCAGGAACTCGCCCGGCCCCATCTGGTCGAAGAAGATGAAGGGGCCGACCATCTGGCGTTCCTTCGCGGGCAGGGCGCGGCGCACCTCGAAGCCGCCGATGTCATGGGCGCGCGGGATGATGACCTGGCCGACGGCGCCGGCCTCGGGGCATTCGGGCATGGTGCCCGCGGGATCGCTCTCGACGCTCATGGGGCATTCTCCGGAAGGGCCGCGAGCCAGTCGCGGGCAAGGGCGACGTCCATCTGGGACAGTCCGTGGCCGAGGGGAAGGTCGTGGTGCTTCACCGTGGCGCCGGCCGCCTGGAGGATCGCGGCCAGCCTCGCGCTGTTCTCGGCGGGCACGATGGGATCGCTGGCGCCGGACAGCAGCAGCACCCTGGTGCCGTCCAGCCGGGCCGCGGGCGGATCGCGGAAGGGGACCATGGCGCGCAGCAGGGCGGCGCCGCGCAGCAGGCCGGGGTGGCGCAGCAGCAGGGCGGCCGCGATGTTGGCGCCGTTGGAGAAGCCGAGCGCGACGGGGGCCGCGATGCCGTGGCGGGCCTGGGCGTCGCGGATGAAGGCGGCCAGGTCGTCGGTCCGGGCGCGCAGGTCCTCCTCGTCGAACACGCCTTCGGCCAGGCGGCGGAAGAAGCGGGGCATGCCGTTCTCCAGCACCTGCCCGCGGGGCGAAAGGAGAGCCGCGCCCGGGGCGACCAGCCGGCCGAGGCCGAGCAGGTCGTTCTCGTCGCCTCCCGTGCCGTGCAGCAGCAGGAGCGGCGGGCGGGCCGGGTCGGCCGCGGGCTCGAAGCGGTGGGCGAAGGCGGGGGCGGTGGTGCTCATCTCTGGGTTCCCTTGGCGGGCCGCATCACGGGGATGCGGCCCCTCCCTTGTTCAGGCGAGGACGGGAAGCGCGGCTTCGATGGCGGCACGGTGGCCTTCCAGGAAGCGCGGCAGCTTCAGCGCGGTGCCGAGCGCCGCCTCGGCCTCGTCCACGGCGAAGCCGGGGATGTCGGTCGCGATCTCGAACAGCACGTGGCCGGGCTCGCGGAAGTAGACGGAGCGGAAGTAGTCGCGGTTCTTCTGCTCGGTGGTGCGCAGGCCGTGATTGTCGGCGAGCTTGCGCACCATCTCCGCCTGCGCCGCGTCGTCGGCGGCGCGGAAGGCGAGGTGGTGGACGGAGCCGCGCCCCATGCGGGCCGGCAGGAAGCCGCCCACCGCCCGCAGGTCCACGATGCCGCCCAGCGCCGTGCCCTCGGCCCGGTAGCGGGTGGTGTCGCCCTCGCGCCCGGCCTCGGCGAAGCCGAACACGTCGGACAGGATGGCGCCCGTGTTCTCCGTGCGGTCGAGCATCAGGGTGACGCCGTGAAAGCCGCGGATGGCCGCCTCGGCCGGGATGCCCTCGCTTTCCCAGGCGGGCTCGCCCCCGATGCCCGGAAGGCCGACGAGGGACAGGCGCAGGCCGTCGGGGTCGCGGAAGGAAAGCACCGTCTCGCCGAAACGGGTGCTGCGCTCCAGCCCGTGGTTCACCAGGCGCTGTGTCCAGAAGCCGATGGCGGATTGCGGGATGCGGAAGGCGGTTTCCTGCAACTCGCCCGCCCCGGCGCGGCCGGGTGCCGCGTTCTCCCAGGGGAAGAAGGTCAGGATCGTGCCGGGGCTGCCGGCGGCGTCGCCGTAGTAGAAGTGGTAGGCGCCGGGGTCGTCGAAGTTGACGGTCTTCTTGACCAGCCGGAGGCCGAGCACGCGGGTGTAGAAGTCGAGGTTGCCCTGCGCGCTGCCGGCGATGGCGGTGACGTGGTGGATGCCGTTCTGGGTCATGGGGGACTGAACTCCGCTGGGGAAAGCACCGGGGGGCGCTTCGTCTGGGTGCAGCAAATGGCCTTTCGCCGGTGGGAAGCCAGCCAAAACCGATTGCGCTGGTGCAATCCCATCCTTGTCGAACCGGTCATGGCATTGCGGATCGCCGGCAGCCATTCTTCGGGCCAGTTCCGCAACCCGAATGGAGTGTTCCTCCGTGATCGACACCCGCTTTGCTCCCTATGCCCTCCTCCTCCTGCGCGTCTCGCTGGGGGTGATGTTTCTTGCCCATGCCTGGCTGAAGGTTTCCGTCTTCACCATGGCGGGCTTCGCCGGCTTCCTCGGGCAGGTGGGCCTGCCCGCCGGGCTGGCCTGGCCGATCGTGCTGGCCGAGGCGATCGGGGGCGCCGCGATCCTGCTCGGCGTCTACGCCCGCGCCGTTTCCGTGGCGCTGCTGCCGGTGCTGCTGGGCGCGCTGGTGGTGCATTCCGGCAATGGCTGGGTGTTCAACGCACCCAATGGCGGCTGGGAGTACCCGGCCTTCCTGGCCGTCGCGGCGCTGGTGCAGGCCCTGGCCGGCGATGGCGCCCTGGCCCTGCGCGGGACGCCCGTGCCGTCGCCGCGGCGGGACCTCGCCGCCGTGGCCTGACGCCCCTAGCATCCTGCAACCTGCCGGCGGCACGCTTCGGTGCCGCCGGCCTCGCGTTTGGGGATACCCGTGAAGGACGCCGCCAGAACCCTTGCCTGGGACGACTTCCGCCTGATCAACGCGGTGGCGGAAACGCGCAACCTGCCGGCGGCGGCGGCGCAGCTGGGCATCGACCATTCCACTGTGTTCCGGCGCCTGCGGGCGGTGGAGGCGGTGCTGGGCACGCCCTTGTTCGAACGACACCGCGCCGGCTACGCCCTCACCCCCGCCGGGGAGGAAGTGGCCGCCCTGGCCGCGCGGGTGGACGAGGACATCACCGCCGTGACGCGCCGGCTGGCGGGACAGGCGCCCGCACCCTCGGGCGAGCTGCGGCTGGCCACCAGCGACAGCCTGTTGTCGGACCTGCTGATGCCGATGCTGGCGCGCTTCCGGCGGGCGCATCCGGCGATCCGGCTCGATGTCGTGACGGGGAATGCCTCGCTGAACCTGTCCCGCCGCGACGCGGACGTGGCGGTGCGCGCCACCGACGACCCGCCGGACACGCTGGTGGGGCGGCGGGCGGCGGGCATCGCCTGGGCGCTCTACGGCACGGCGGTGGCTGACCCGGAGACGGCGGACTGGGTGTGCCTGGGCGACAACCTCGCAGGGCTGCGCGTGGTGCGCGCCGCGCGGGAGGCGGTTCCGGCGGAGCGGCTGGCGGCGCGCTTCGACACGGTGCTCGGGCTGGCCCACGGGGTGGCCGCCGGGATCGGCATCGGCCACCTGCCCTGCTTTCTCGGGGATTCCTGGCCAGGGCTGGTCCGGCTGGCGCCGCCCCAGCCGGAATATGCCAGCGGCTTGTGGCTGCTGACCCATCCGGACCTCCGGCACACGCCCCGTGTGCGGGCGCTGCTGGATTTCCTGGCCGGGGAGATCGCGGAAGCGAGGCCGCTGATCGAGGGGCTCAGCCCGGGTGCCTAGTGCGGGGTGCCTGGTCCGGGGCGCTTAGTCCTCGGGCCGCATGAGCGGCACGCGCACCAGGGCGTCGTGGTGCGACAGGAGGCGGTCCAGCAGGGCGGAAAGGGCCCCGGCCTCCTCGGGGGAAAGGGGCGCGAGCAGGCGGCGGCGGGCGCGCTCGGTGGCGGGCGCGATGGCCTCCAGCAGGCGGGCGCCCTCCTCCGTCAGGCTCAGCACGCGGCGGCGGCCGTCTGTGGCGTGGCGGCTCCGGCGGAGCAGGCCGCGCGTTTCCAGCAGGCCCACCACCATGCCCGTGGTGGAGCGGTCGAGGCCGAGAGCCTGGGCGACGCCCACCTGATCCAGCCCGGGGCGCCCGCGCAGGGCGGTGAGGATGCCGTACTGGGTGGAGGTGATCTCGAAGGTCCGGCACTCCTCGGCGAAGACCGAGAGCGCGATCTGGTGGGCGCGGCGCAGCTTGAAGCCGGGCCGCGCGTAGATGGCGTCCAGCGCGGGGGGAGCGGCGTTGCCCGCGGCAGCATCAGCGCCGGGGGCAGCAGCAGCGCCCGGAGCCGCAATAGCGCCTGTGGCAGCCATCTCTGGCGCGGGGCGATGCTTGAGATCCTGTTCGTTCAGCGCTCGGGTTCCTGGGGGCACGGCAATGGGTTCGCAGGAAACGCGGCCGAATGCCAGGGGGATCGCGCAAACTCATCAGCCGTCTGACGATCTTGACCGCAGCAGGAGCTTGTGAAAGCTTCGTCCGCCCCGGTTTTCCTGCCGGGCCAGCAAGAACGAAGCACCGGAAACGCCATGCCAGACAATCAGGACAGCACGCAGGTCGTCATCGTCGGCGGCGGGCCGGTGGGAACGGGGCTGGCGATCGAGCTGGCGCTGCGTGGCGTGCGCTCGATCCTGGTGGAGCGGTATCCCTCCCCGCAGCCCATCCCCAAGGGGCAGAACCTGACGCAGCGGACCATGGAGCACTTCCATTTCTGGGGCGCGGAGCCGGCGCTGCGGGCCGCGCGGACCATTCCCCCGGAATACGGCATGGGTGGGCTGACGGCCTATGGCACGCTGCTGGGCGACTACCAGCACGACTGGCTGAAGCGGGAGCTGGTGCAGCAGTTCTACTTCAAGGGCAACGAGCGCCTGCCGCAATACGCGACCGAGGCGGTGCTGCGCGCGCGGGCGGCGGAACTGCCGGAGATCACCACGCTGTATGGCTGGACGGCCGAAGGCGTGGAGCAGGACGCGGAGGGCGTCACCGTCACCGTCGCCGAGCGCAAGGGCGGCGGGCGGCGGGTGCTGCGCGCGGCCTATGCCGTGGGATGTGACGGCAGCAAGTCCACCGTGCGGGAGGCGGCGGGCATCACGCAGACGCGGTCCGACCACGACCGGCTGATGGTGCTGCTGGTGTTCCGCTCCACGGGGCTGCACGAGCTGCTCAAGCGCTATCCCGGCAAGTCCTTCTACAACGTGCTGCACCCTGACCTGGAGGGCTACTGGCAGTTCTTCGGGCGGGTGGACCTCGGCACCACCTGGTTCTTCCACGCGCCGGTGCCGGCGGGCACCACGAAGGACAGCATGGACTTCACCGCCCTGCTGCATCGCGCGGCCGGCGCGGAATTCGACGTGGCCTTCGAGCATATCGGCTTCTGGGACCTGCGCTTCGCCATCGCGGACCAGTACCGGCGCGGCCGCCTGTTCGTGGCGGGCGACGCCGCGCACAGCCACCCGCCCTATGGCGGCTACGGCATCAACACGGGGCTGGAGGACGCCGTGAACCTGGGCTGGAAGCTGGCGGCCAGCTTCGGGGGCTGGGCGCCGCCGGGGCTGCTCGATACCTACGACGCGGAGCGGCGGCCGGTCTTCGCCTCCACGGCCGGGGACTTCATCGAGAGGTCGATCCACGTGGACCGCGACTTCCTGGCGGAGCACGACCCGCTGCGCGACCGCGCGGCGTTCGAGGCGGGCTGGGCGGCACGGACCTCCGGCGCGGCCACGGAGGTCGCGTCCTTCGAGCCGAACTACGAGGGCTCACCGATCGTGCTGGGGCCGGCGGGCAAGCCGGGCGCGGTGGGGTCGCACAGCCTCGCGGCACGCCCGGGGCATCACCTGGCGCCGCAGCCGGTGGCGTCGGGGGAGAATGTTTACGAGGTGCTGGGCCTGGGCTTCGCGCTGCTGGCCGCGGAGCCGGACGGCCCGGTCGCGCGGCAGTTCCGCGCGGCGGCGGAGGAGATGCGCCTGCCGCTGGACGTGATCGCGCTGGGGGACAAGGCGCGGGAGAATTACGCGGCGGCGAACGTGCTGGTGCGGCCCGACCAGTTCGTGGCCTGGGCGGGCGATGCGGCGGATGCGCAGGCGGTGCTCGAACGGGCCCGAGGGGGGTGAACCGGGCGGGTGAGGGTCACGGGGGAGGCACGCCTCCCCCGGCCCCTGCCTTCAGCTCGCCTTGAGCCCGAGGCGGCGGATCATGGCGCCGTCCTCCTCGTACTGCGCCCGCGCGGCGGCGGTGTAGTCGGCGCTGCCGAGGAAGGCGGGAGACATGTCGTAGCGTTCCAGCACCGCGACGTGGGCGGGGTCCTGGGCGGCCTCGCGGAAGGCTTCCTCCAGGGCGCGGACGATCGCGGGGTCCATGCCGGCCGGGCCGCCGATGCCGTAGGGCGAGGTCGAAACGATGTCGAGGCCGAGTTCCTTCAGCGTCGGCGCGTCGGGGAAGCGCTTCGCGCGCTCGGGCCCCCAGGTGCAGAGCAGGCGGAGCTGTCCTGCGGCGACGAGTTCCGACCAGCCGCTGGTTTCGGCGGAAACCTGGGTGTTGCCCGACAGGGTGGATTGCAGGTTCTCCGCCGCGCCGCGATAGGGAACCTGCACCCACTCGATGCCCTCCTTGGCCGCCACCTGCTCCATGGTGATGTGGAGCGAGGTGCCGGAGCCCGGGGTGCCGTAATTGATCTTGCCGGGGTTCGCCTTCGCGTAGGCGATCAGCTCCCGGAAGGTCTGCCAGGGGGCGTCCGCCTTCACCACCACGCCGAAGAGATAGCCTGTGATCTGGGCGATATAGGTGAAGTCCTTCATCGGGTCGAAGGGCGGGCGCGGCACCATCTGCGGGTAGCGGAACACCGAGATGGGGATCTGCGACAGCGTGTAGCCGTCCGGCCGCGTGTTTCCCGCGAGAAGCTGGGCGCCGAGGATGCCGCCCGCGCCCGCGCGGTTTTCCACCACCACGGGCTGGCCGAGGCGGCGGGAGGCGGCGTCGGCCAGGGCGCGCATCAGGATGTCGGTGGAGCCGCCGGGCCCCCAGGGCACGATCAGGCGGATCGGGCGGTCGGGGAAGCGGCCCTGGGCGAGGGCCGGGCGCGCGAGGGCCGCGACGCCAGCGCCGAGCGCGAGCGCACCTCGCCGTCCGGTGGGGCGGCCGATGGTGGGGGTGAACATGGGTCGTCTCCTCGTCAGGCCATTCGGCCCATCGTCCTGCGTCAGATCTCTTCGACCAGCCCACCGGCCTCGGCCACCTCGCGCAGGTGGTGGTCGGTGTCCCCGAACAGGGATTCGGCGGCGGTCAGGCGCTTGAAGTAGTGGCCGGCCTTGTATTCCCAGGTCATGGCGATGCCGCCATGGAGCTGCACCGCTTCCTGCCCGACGAGGCGGGCGGAGCGGTTCACCTGGGCCTTGGCGGCGGCCATGGCGGGGCGGCGCTCGCGCGCCTCCGGCTCCTCCGCCATCATGGCGGCGAAGATCGCCATGGAGCGTGCCTGCTCCACCGCCACCAGCATGTCCGCCGCGCGGTGCTGCAAGGCCTGGAACGAGCCGATGGTGACGCCGAACTGCTGGCGCTGCTTGAGGTAGTCCACGGTCATGCGGTGGAGTTCCTCCATGCCGCCGAGGCTGTCGGCGCAGAGGGCGGCGAGCGCCACATCCACCACGTGGCCGGCGAGCGGCAGGCCGCGGTCCATCTCGCCCAGCACGCGCTCGGCCGGCACGCGCACGCCGTCGAAGGCGATCTCGGCCACGCGGGTGCCGTCCTGCGCGGGCATGCCGTGGCGGGAGACGCCCTCCGCGTTCGCGTCCACCAGGAACAGGGTGACGCCGTCATGGTCGCGGCGGTTGCCGGCGGTGCGGGCGGTGACCACCAGCAGCCCGGCCTCGTCGCCGCCGAGCACCACGCCCTTGCGGCCGTCGATCACGAAGTCCCCGCCGTCGCGGCGCGCGGTGGTGGCGACGTCGTAGAGGTCGAAGCGGGATTGGCGCTCGAGCTGGGCGAAGGCCATCTTGAGCGAGCCATCGGCGACCTGCGGGATGAACTCCGCGCGCTGCGCCTCCGTGCCGCCGAGGCGGAGGAAGCCGCCGCCCAGCACCACCGTGGAGAGGTAGGGTGCGGTGATCAGGGCGCGGCCGATCGCCTCCATGACGATCATGGTTTCCACCGGGCCGCCGCCGATGCCGCCGTCCTCCTCGGAGAAGGGGAGCGCGAGGAGGCCGAGCTCGGCGAAGCCGTTCCACAGCGCCTCCCCCTCTCCCGCCGCCATGGCGTGGGCGGGGTCGCGCGCGTTGTCGGCGGCGAAGCGGTCGATGCTTTCCTTGAGGAGCCGCTGCTCCTCCGTCAGGTCGAAGTCCACGCGCGGTTTCCCTTCAGAGACCCAGGAAGGCCTTGGCGATGATGTTGCGCTGGATCTCGTTCGAGCCGCCGTAGATCGAGACCTTGCGGTAGTTGAAGTAGAGCGGCGCGGCAGCGTCGGCCCAGTCCGGCGAGACGGCGGGCTCGTTCCAGCCTTCCGGCCGGTCGTGCTCGGGCGCGGGCAGGGCGTAGGGGCCGGCGACCTCCAACAGGAGCTCCGTGGTGGCCTGCTGCAGCTCGGAGCCCTTGATCTTGAGGATCGAGGAGGCGGGATCGGGCTTGTCGGCGTCGCGGTGGCGCTGGTTGGCGACGACCCGCATCTGGGTGATCTCCAGCGCCTTCAGCCCCACCTCGATCTCGGCGACGCGGCGGCGGAAGTCGGTGTCGTCCCAGAGCGTGCGGCCGCCGGCCTCGGTCTCGCGCGAAAGGCGCTTGGCACGGGCGAGGCGCTGCTTGGACAGGCCGATGCGCGCGATGCCCGTGCGCTCGTTGGCGAGAAGGAACTTGGCGTAGTCCCAGCCGCGGTTCTCCTCGCCCACCAGGTTCTCGGCGGGAACCTCCACCTCATCGAAGAAGACCTCGTTCACCTCGTGCGCGCCGTCGATGGTGATGACGGGGCGCACCGTGATGCCCGGCGTCTTCATGTCGATCAGCAGGAAGGAGATGCCGCGCTGCTTCTTCGCCTCCCTGTCCGTGCGGACGAGGCAGAAGATCCAGTCGGCGTGCTGGCCGAGCGTGGTCCAGGCCTTCTGGCCGGACACGACGTAGTTGCCGTTGCGCTTCTCCGCGGTGGTGCGCAGCGAGGCGAGGTCCGATCCCGCGCCGGGCTCGGAGAAGCCCTGGCACCACCAGATGTCGAGGTTGGCGGTGGCGGGCAGGAACTTCTGCTTCTGCTCCTCCGAGCCGAAGGCCGCGATGACCGGGCCGACCATGAAGACGTTGAACTGCAGCGGCAGGGGAACGGCGGCGCGCTGCATTTCCTCGGTGAAGATGTAGCGCTGCACGGGCGACCATTCCTTGCCGCCCCAGGCAACGGGCCAGTTGGGGGTGGCCAGCCCCGCCGCGTTCAGGATGCGCTGCGACGTGACGATGTCGTCCCGGTCCAGGTGGCGGCCCTCGGCCACCTTGCGGCGGATCTCGGCGGGCACCTTCTCGCGGAAGAAGCGACGGAGGTCGTCGCGGAAGGCGATCTCCTCGGGGGTGAAGCGCAGGTCCATCGGGGGCTCTCCTTACGCGATCTCGATCAGGCCGGCGGCGCCCTGGCCGCCCGCGACGCACATGGTCACAACGGCAAAGCGCACCCCGCGGCGGCGGCCCTCGATCAGGGCGTGGCCGACGAGGCGCGCGCCGCTCATGCCGAAGGGGTGGCCGATGGAGATGGCACCGCCGTTGACGTTGACCAGCTCCGGGTCGATCCCGAGCTTGTCGCGGCAGTAGATGGACTGGGAGGCGAAGGCCTCGTTCAGCTCCCACAGCCCGATGTCCTCGACCTTCAGGCCGTGGCGGGCGA
>Ga0210040_10009794_pt1 | contig 11089 bp, 4 predicted proteins | sample CryGeyCG12114_NA_FD_185462 | JGI IMG/M metagenome (GOLD analysis project Ga0210040, IMG submission 185462) | Groundwater microbial communities from aquifer - Crystal Geyser CG19_WC_8/21/14_NA (SPAdes) (version 2) | ecosystem: Environmental > Aquatic > Deep subsurface > Groundwater | place: USA... | reverse complement strand
TACTAAGCAAGCAGTTGTAGATTCTACATATTTCATCCATGCATTCTACAGCGTTGCATGAGCCTATGCAATTGACACGTTTGACACGCGGTTCGTTTCGTGTCAAAGAAGTGAACCGACACGAAACTATCGGTTCGTTTCAATGGCTCGACACGACACGAAATTACCGGTTCGGTCCGTGTCAAGCTATTGACACGAAACGAAACGAGAATATTGACACGAACCGACACGTGCCATTCCCTATGTTGAATATCCTACAAAATAGGATATTGCTAGTATTTTCAGTAAATAAGTAACTTACTGTATGTTTAATGCATAGCATGGCTACGCTTTCAATAAAATCTTGCGCCCAGTAGTACTGTTATTTTTTTGAGCTACTGGCATAGGCAAGGTTCGGACGCATAGTTGTACCATTCACTATATACAGAGTCATTTATATTTTCTACCTCTTTTCATTATTAAAGTGCTCTCTGGTGTAGAGCAATATTCGTTACGCACGGCCCACAGGTGGCTCACTGCAACTTCCTAGACTTTCACATGCTGATGCTGACTAACTATAAGTAGAACTAGAAGCTTAAAACAAGAACAGAATGAATTGTTATTATTTCAAAACTTTTACTATATAGTGTGTCCTTGCGTCACTGAAGACAAGTTAAGTGTGCCTAATCTAACATATCTCTGTAGTCAGTTTAACAGCTACTGAACTGAACATGCTAAACAAGGATTGCTCAGTTTCAGGTTTCAAAGCAAAGCTATTGTTATGATCATGGATCTGAGTTAAGACCTAGACGTGATGTTAACAGAACTGAATTTGTTATACCAAATTATTTCCAGCAATTTTATGACATGATTAAGTGTAGTATTGTATCTAATGAGTATGCACTCGGAAGGCGCCATTGAAGGAAATTTATTGATATTTGTATGCAAATCGCAAAATTGATTCCTAACCTTCTGTCCATTATACTATAGATAGTTTTCAGGGCTCAAGCTATTTAAATTTATGCGGTGAAGTATCCATGCGGTAGCATATGATCAAGTAGTAGGGTTTTCTTGCCAATTCTGCGTTGGGACGTGTACTGCGGACATGCAATACTAACTGTTACAGAGCTTGCTCAACTTGTAAACAGTGAAATCGTGTTTAAAACTGGTTGCAGACTAAAGTAGAACTGTATCCTGCTGGTGTTCTAGAGCGAGAAAAAGAGAGGGTTGTTGCTGTTTTAATGGCTGTGACTGTGACTGAGTGATTCTTGAGGGAGAAATCATGCAAAGCTAGATAAGGGCAGCAGCAAGGAAACTAGGAAAAGAGAAAGTGAGATCGGATCGATCGCTCTCTTTCGGTTTTGCTCGGGGGACGAAAAGTGCCTAACATTCCTGTCGGTTCATATCTCGACAAGGCTTTACCTTTAGTTAGCTACCCTTTACTACTTGGCTCACCGCTGCAGTTGCTTCATTGCAGTATTTCCACTTGTTACTCACGGAAATCTCTCCTGGTGTTCCGACAATTTTACCTATGTAGACAGACACACATTCGCTCGCACATACAACACACAATTTGCCTGAAAAATCTGACTGGACCTGTTGACGCTGTGCTCCTAAGTTGTTTACCTGCTCTCGAGTCTACATGTCTTATTGTTGAACCATTGTCAAATTATTTTTCACCTTTTAAGCGTGAACAGATTTTGTGAAAATAATCTCTGTGTGACTTTGTTACGAACTAGGCTGCTCCGCTCCATGTTATTGAACAAAGGCTGGTTGGTGTTGCATTATGTGATTCTCATGTAAAGACTTACAGTGATTGATAGCAATTTCGAACATTGCTTTCATTTCCTTTGTTTTTCATACGAGGAATACATGATATTGTGTTTTCGTACTAGTGGAATTATTAGACGTTGTTCAAAACAATAATTTCACTATAGTTTGGTAGTGCAATAGCATTGGAAGATATTTTTGTGGAAATCAAATTTGCTTTGTTTTGAGGTACCTTGAGTGACGATAGTTAGTGTGCGTTTTCACTTGACGTATTTTGTTTTCTTTTGATTGTCCCATTTCATGTCAAAGTGTATCTCCCAGTTAATTGTTGTTACCCGTCCGGACCAGCGACTGGTCTGTTGACGTCCCCATTTCTTCGTCATCCGAGCGGAATGTTAGCCACAATGTCTGCACTAATGCTCCCCACCTCGGCTGTCGCCAGTGTGGGAGCTTTCCCCTCCCCACATGTGCCTAATCTTATGGTACCAACGAAATCGCATTTGGAGCTAGTCAAAAGCTCTTCTGCGAATAAATCTGGTACGACTTAATGAACTTGTGCTTTTCGTGTCTTTTATGAATGTGTAGCCAAGGGTTTGTAAGCTTGTGTACAGTTACTTGCAATGGTTTTCATACAGAAATTCCTGACAAAATTAGAGGGCATTAGCTGGTTTTAATGTATCCCATTGTAATGCTTCATGTACAGACTGATGCCGATATAATGCCAATAAAACAATGTCCATAATGGATATTGTTTTTGATCGCTTTAATGACCATTCAAAAATCCATTGTAATAAGATATCCAATGTATCGACCGTATTTTTAGTAACGTCATAAACGTAATTATAAGCATAAGCAACATACCCTCAAAAGTACATTATGTTTCAAATCTCTATTTATCTGTGAAAAATGAGCAGTTTTTACCTCAAACAAAATCCTATTGCATAGTGTGATGTAATAAAATATGCCTATTCATTAACTACTGAGTGAGTCAGTTTGACGACAAATATGTCGTGCCTCATATTGTTTTTTGCCAGGCTCCAACTATTTGGTTATTGAAAGTATGTAGAAATTTGCCTTCAGATGCCGCATTTTGTAGTACATTATAAATTATATGATAGTTTACAATATCGCCAGCCATATAGTCAGCCTCATTAAAAATTCTAACATAGAGCTACTTTATCCCTGTTGGTATAACACGACAGAATGATATTTTAAGATATATCAGTCAAGTTTTAAGTAAAGTTGACACTCGATCGAATTATTCCTTATTTAAAGGTTAAGGTATGAATGCAAAAAACGTATGCATAAGAAAACTTGAATTCATATACAAATGATTTGCCTTTAATTGGAAGTTTCTTAGTTAACTTAACATTCACTAAAAAGATTTAAAAGTTTTGACATAAGGTATTAGTTTGATTATGAAGGTGCTGTGCTGAGCACCAAATAAGCTGAAAATATGTATTTATAGCGGTCATGGAACGTACACATCCTTTGAATGTGTGCAACCTCCAATCTACTGAGATATCCACTACAGCGAAATCCATTGTATCAATACATAAATTACATGTATTTAAATGGTAGCCAATCCAGACGGACAGATTTTTTTCATTCTAATGAGATATTCATTGTATTATTGGAACTCATTTATATCGGAATTTACCTGTAGTCCTGTACCATAGGATTGTTTATTCACTCATGGTCAAAGCTGTGATAAAGGCAACCAAAAAGCTAGTAGGTGCCATAAGTCGAGATTATGGTTTGACTGTGGTTGGCATTTGTTTGCATAAGTTTAGTACAACAACCAACAACTCCCGTGTGCTTTATATTTGATAACTAAAACTACAATAATTCTGTGTGGGCAGGTAAATGGGTGGCATATTTTATGAGTATATGCATTTGTTTCCGTGTTTATGGTTTGGTTTTTTATTGTGTAAGGGCAGTCTAGCATGAACTTGAAATGAGCAGTAAATGTTCCCTAGACTCTAAATGACAGTCACAGTTTCTCTTTGTCGTTTTCCTTTGTTTTTTATTAAGCTTGATGTGAATAATGTAGATGTAGACATGGCAGTTTGATCCAATTAATACTCTTCAGTAGTGAGTGAGAGTAATAAATTCTAAAATTATTATGAGTACGTTTATGAGAGAACTTGCTGTCTATGTCTGCCGTTGTTGTTAAGAGTAGTGACTGGGCAAGCAAAACGAGTCTCAATCCTATCAATTTTGCCTACTTTTGGAGCCTTAGATTTGTTTACGTGACAGACAAAAGAACGTCAGAAATAATGCTCCCTATTTATTTCGGTTCAAATGATATCAGTATCAGCTATTAGACTTCTGTGAGTGATGCCCGAGGTATAAATCAGTATTACTTGTTGGAAGCCGACTTATGCTTTTGCTTTTTCTGTTGCATTAGAATTCGTATGACTTGTTTCCTATAGTATTTCATACGGAACGGATATAAGATTTATGATGGTAAAACAGTTTTGTGTTAAATACTGTTGGTAATGACAACTAAAGTTTGTATTTTCTGCTGTGTCCATCTGTAATATAAATACTTTTGTCATGAGCTGGATTTTTTAGGCGTATCAAACAGGTGTACTCATGTATACTTCAGGTGCAAAGTTTATGAACCTAGAAAAACATGTGGCAAATTTTAAAGGATTGTCAAAGATAGGGAGACACTGGATTGGATTTTTTATGCGTAATATTGTGTAAAATATCAAAAGCTTCTAAATTTCAGTGCATACAGTCTTATAGTAATGTACTGAATCGTAATATTTATTTCTATGCTCTAGAGTAAGCAAAATTGTAACTTGGATACTAATGTTAGTATCAGTGAAGTAACCTTTCTTCATCGTACAAGTGCAAGTTTCTTTATGTAGCCTTCCGACTTTCTTGTGTGATTATATTACTAAGCTGAAGGAAATCCGAGCTGTAATTAAGCCTTTTCATTTCAGTGACTAGACTGCGCTTTTTGCTTCTAAAACAATGACTATCATGTCTAAAAAGTTTGACTCTCTTCCTCTCCCTGAATCCCATTTTACTTTCTTCATCCAATGGTTCAATACTGAGAATTAATCAGCTTATCTTTCCTTCTTACAGAACACTACCACATATTTGTTGGAGATCTTAGCCCTGAAATAGAAACCCAGACGCTGCGTGATGCTTTTGCTCCATTCGGAGAAATATCGTAAGTTGCATGAATATTGTATGTATGTATACGAATTTTGTGTCTTATTGCACTCAAAGTTCCATGTACTTTTCGACGTTGTAGCTCGGTAATTTGATAACCTGAGTGAATAAGTGACTTAAATATTTCGCATATTCCCTCAGAATGAGTGATTAGTGAGTAAAAGGTATTCAAAAACAACCGCGGATATATCGTGAACCAGGATATTTTTTAACGAATAATAATCTATTCCTGGAGTTTTTTACTCAAATTTTAATATAATTCTTCCTCTAAATGTAAAAAATTAGTGTTTGTTCATTCTTGCCGTTTTGCCTAACCACTACATTCATCGATGAGTATTCAAATATTAAGATGAGGAAAGTTATCTTAACTTTCCTCATTGTGTTTTGAATTCAGGTGAATTCAAAATTCTTGTAGTGAGTGAAAAGACTCTCTTTCTCTCTTTTTATCTCTCTTTGCTCTGTAGTTGATAGGTAATGAATGTTATTAATGTTTTCTGACGAGTTTTTTAAAATCTAAGAGGTTGAATGCTCGTACAGTGATGATCAGAACATAAGCAAACAAAGTATTATCCCTTGTAATTATATTGGCATCATTATACTGTAGTGTTTGTTCTCTGTTTTCATCATCATTGGAGCATATAATGTAAACTCCGTGAACACTGAACCCTTGGTAGTAGTTGTTCTTTTGGAAGAGTTGATAAAAAATGGATGCTAGCATCCTGTGCAGTCAGTCGGAAAGGTAGAGACAGAAGTCTTGAATTTCTTGTCTCGAGCTCAAACATGTATCTGTAAGTACATTTAGTAGGAAAGGAGGGAAAGTGATGTCGAATGTGGCCACTTCCTTGCTAATCTCATGAGACTTGAAGAGCTTGATATGCAATGCATTGTGGCGCATAATGAAACGTGATATTATCTATAATTCATATATCAATCTCGTTTTAGCGTTCACTTTACAAGCTCGACTCTCTTTAATGTTTGTTTTCCTTTTACTTGGAAAGTAAGTTATAAGGCCTACGCTCGCCATTACGGACGAGAGCTGTACACAAAAAAGCTGCACTACATTTGGTGCATACGGGGGCTTGGAGACCTGTGAGTTGATGTGATCAAAAACTTTTGCATCATTCCCTTTTTAAATGAGCTTTTTGTTGCCTTCCTTTCATCTCTGGGTGGCTTGTCATTTGGAATGGCACAAATTCTTGTCCTCAAACATTCCTTTTGCCATTACTTATATACCAATGCATTGTCAAGTTGAGTTTGAAACAAACTGATGAAAGATGAACCAGGGCTAAAAGTCTGTTGCGCGGGCATGCATAGTTGTTAGTAGTAGCCAATTTGGTGCAAACAAGATCTGAAGTCTGACGGAATGACTGATTTAATGCCGAGGAGATTCTTATTGATAAAAGCAGTACAGTACTCTTGAAATCTCTTGGCTCAATCTAATTTCTCTTATTTCCTTCCATCCGAAATCCAAAGGAATGTAATGCGGGGAAAAGCGAGATTAGTATTGAACTAAATCACGCTTGATCTTTTATATTTCCAAATTCATTTTTGGGTTTGGAGAGCAAACTGTGTGCTGTCAATGGCACATAATTTAATATCATCAGTTTTCCACGCGAAAAATTCCAATCGAATTTGTAATATCATACGGGATGGGAGCGCCACGCGGTGCAGCCTAAATGAAAACATCGATGCCTATGTTAAAAAAAGAGCATAAATAGAACGATATTATCACCATTTTCTAAATGCATTATTTTTTATGCTATTTTCAGAGACTGTCGTGTTGTTAGAGATCCACAAACTTTGAAATCTAAAGGATACGGGTTTGTGTCGTTTGTTAAAAAAGCGGTAAGTAATGCTTTCTTGACCATATTGATTACTATGATTATTTGATGAAGATGGGATATGTAAATTTAAGAAAACAAACTGTACAAAGCTGATAGCGTCTCATCAGTATGGCGATTACTAATTAGAATTACAAATGTTATTGAAACCTCAATGACCATTGTTGACTTTATCACGCTTGTTGTCTGTCATGCTTGCTTCCACTTGCTACCCAATTTAGTAATGTAAACACATAATGTATAGTCCTGTACAGTGATAGTTGCAGTTTTTCATAGTAGTAGCTCCTTTTAGCAAATTCCTTTTGGAGGAACTTTGCCCACTAGTTGATATGGGTGTATGCCTTGAAAAACCTGCATGGGTCCATTACAATTTCCATTAATTTTTAGGTTTAAATTGCAGTTTATCTGTAGTGTTCCCAAGGAGGTTTTAAGTTTCGTGTTTGTAATTCTAGTGTATCCAATATTTGCGCTTTTGTTTTCTATATCAAGTTTGCTAGGTACGCTTCATGTACTGTGAGTGAGTGCAATTTGCCTTGTAATTATCAGAGTAGGGATTTAGAACATCATCATTATGATGTAGGCATAGGATTTCCAGGAAATTCAATTCATTGTACTTATGTATAGTGTTGTGGATTCGATATTCGATGCACTATAAAAGTTATTTATAAGTAAAAATATACGGTTGTCGTCATCTCTAAAAGTAAAAACATTCCGCATTCCACTCACGTGCTGAAAGCACTCGAAAGAAACATAGAGCGCTAGTTAAAATTTTGTTTTTATTCCAATTAGGATGCTGAATCAGCTATTGGAACCATGAACGGGCAGTGGTTGGGTAATCGTAGTATACGCACCAATTGGGCTACAAGAAAACCACCACCTCCGAAAAGCGAAGGTAATGGTAATGTACACCCTTTTTTTTCTATTTGCTTGCTGCATGCGTTTGTTGTATGGAGAAAATTGGAATTTTTTCTAGATGTAACTTAAATTGGCACAGTTCTCTCTGAAGACACGTTAAGGTTCATTTGTTGGTCCATAATGGAGTCTCTGTAGAAAAACTTTAAGATAACAGGAGGCAATAATTAGTCTAGTGTAAATCCTTAATTAATTACCCCGGGGAAGCCTGCATAAGCATTTGAGTTTAGCGTTGGTTAGATGAGAAGAAACCAAGGTTTTTTTCCTTTCCCTTTTCTCATTATCACTCATAATACCTACTTATCACCATTGCTTTCCATGCCACAGTTTTATACATAAAAGTTGCACCACTCTGCAGTTAGTTATCTACAGGGAGTGCGCAACTACTAAATTTGAATGCCTAGCTAATGCAAAGAAAAGTCTTTTAGTGGCACAGATACACAAACAATAAAATATATTTGTTTTAGCTGTCATACTGCTGAGGCAATTGTTCGTATAATGTAAATTATGGAAGAGCATCAACTATTCATAAAAGTCATCATATCGCATGCAAAGATTTATGAGGAAAAGTTATTTCCCTCTGACAGTCTCGTTGCATAAGAATCTGGCTGTAACATTAATCTTTTGGGAGTAAACCTGAGAGTGCGAGTGACAATGACAATGGTGCTGTAAGTACACCTGGCTGCATTTATAATATGCCTGAGAGACACGAGATAATCATATCCGTGTTTATTCTGCTGTTCAAGGAGTTCTGGTTGCGACAAGAGAAATTACTTTCATTAACTGAGCGCATGCACAATGCGCAATTTTAAATAGGATCATGTGTGAAACTTTATATATACATATGCACACATTGATTAGCTCAAGACATGAGGGGGAAAGGAAAAGCTAGGTCGTGCACACCATGCCCAAAAAAGAGAAGCAAACATGAAAGCGATACATGAAATCAATATTTCTCGTACGCTTTTGGTAGTAGTGGCTCAGCCAAAAGACCGTGCTCACATCATATCCTCCACATGTACATGGCGTATGCATGAGCGGAAAAAGCCAATGCTTCGTACTGTTCCTAAGTACTAACTACGACTTGCTAGACTTGCTTTCACTCTCTTTTCCGCAATCCATGTGAAGACTTGGTATGAGAAGAGACGCTTCTTATTGTTAAAAAGACGTAGAGAACCAACTACACACACACACACACTCACCGGGGGAAGAGGGAGCCTAGTGAGTATCTGCATTGTATACGCATGATACGGAACTCGAACTGACTGCTAGCTAATAAGTTTAAGTTTAAAAACTAGTGGTTTGGTTTCCATTCCACAGTTCAACTTGTATGCAGGCAGGCAGACCGTATGGTAGAAGAAAGCACATGGAGTATAGTTGTATACTAGTAGATGCAATAGTTAGTTAGTTAGTTAGTCGTGAGTGAGTGAGAATCCTTATCATTTCGTATGAGAACGAAGAGGCGACAGGAAGAGAAGTGCTGACAATAATATGATGTGTGTGTCTCGCTCCATCTCTTCTTCCAAAGGCATATAATGATTTCTTACATGCTGTGTGTTCCAAAGAGTCTTTGGTGTGCTCGTATGCTCAATTTTCAGTCCATTCGGCGTTGCGAGTATTATTAATCTTGCTCGCCATCAAAAGTAATGGCAATGCCAGAGCCAACACAATGCTTGAATGCATTCACTCTCATATTGTGGGATGGCAAGTTAAGTTGGTGAGTGAGTGAGAGCACAAGATTTCTGTGCTCGGTTGTTGTGTTCCACTTGATATGGATGCTCACACATTGTCTTCTAATGATGTGAATGTACAGTTTGGAAGGAACGAGAAAGTGACTGAATATTTGAGTTCATCATGATGGTTGTGTATGCTGCAGACATTCATTGTGAAAGCTATGGTACAATTAGAGTCCTTTTTTCGGCCTTCCTATTGTACGGCAATGATTTCCCATTAGTTGCTTAATTTCCGAGTAACGAACTAAGAAACTTTTGTAATTCTAGTCGCTACTAATGTGAAATAGTGTCTGTATTCTGGTACATACATTTTGTATTCCCTTTTGTGTGCGTTTTTATAAAATTTTTGGTTTTACTTGGGTGGTTCAAATTTTAACAATGTAACTACTATTCATGTCGATAGTGTTCCCAAATTTCCATTAAGTCTTTACTTTACTTCCGTCTGTTGTTGTCGTTGGGAAAGTATTTTTATAGATTGGAAAGCCGCTTTCAGTTCTATGTCATAGTCTCTAGTTATATGAGATTGACTGGGAGAGAAAACAAGCCGTCTCTATACTATGGTTTCCATTGTGCATGGTTATTAAATTGGCAACCTTGGATAGTTATTCTCCAGGGTTATTCACAGTGGCGTTCATTGTAAGGAATGCTTCTATAAGTATGCCATTATAGTCCTATCAGTACTCATTATGAACTAATGAGGTAGGCATGGTTTGGTGAATTGAAAACAGTTGGTTTCTATTTAAAAGTTTATATTTACTATATTTACATTCCATTGATAAATAGGCTTGTAGCTGAATTGCGGGTAACATAATGGAGTAAGTTGTCAGAAGCAACTAAAAGCCGAGTGTCTCCTTTGGTCTGTTTATTTCTCAAGTGCTGCGGAGTAAGAATGATGAAACCTGGGCTATCAACATTGATGCTGCAGTTTTGCTCATCTGCGCTGAATGGCATCTGATGAACTTTTCAATTTAACTCATGCTTCTTGATGTCAACAATGGAGTAACTTTCTCTGATTTGAACATTTTGAACTTTCAAACTTTATTTACTCCAGTCTCATCTCAAGTGATGAATCCCTGTTTATTATGCGAGAACAAGTGTCTTACATTGAGAGAGATGGTTGTATTAAGTTACGAAATCGTTCAATCGACTGTTGGTATGAGAGATATTTAAGGTCTCCTTGGTAACCCAATATATCATTGGGTAAGCGGCGACTTTCTTGATTCACTTAGTCAGAAAGTTATCTTCAATCCTCCTTACCCACCATAGTGGAGTGGCTTTAATGCCGGTAAATATATCCTCACTGTAAATATCGTGGTAACGGGATCAGTATCGGTACAAAATTGGAAAACGGCAGACCTATTATGTTTTTAATATTCTAGCTGATTTGATATTGCCAGGAGCTCATGTGATTGAAAAAGCTTAAAGGGTCTAATGGTTACTTGGGAACGATATGGAGAAAGCAAAAAAAAACTCTAGACATATTATATTAATTAATTCTAGTTGTTCATAAACTGAGGTGGGAAAAGGGGGCAATCCAGCGTGTCCGCACCGTTCGCCGAAAACTTTTACGCCGAAGAAAAAACGCCGAGGAAAAAACGCCGAAACCCAAATGGACTACGTTTAGTTAGGTTAGGTTTTTGGATGTTTCGGCGTGATTTCCACGCC
>Ga0210040_10009793_pt1 | contig 11089 bp, 6 predicted proteins | sample CryGeyCG12114_NA_FD_185462 | JGI IMG/M metagenome (GOLD analysis project Ga0210040, IMG submission 185462) | Groundwater microbial communities from aquifer - Crystal Geyser CG19_WC_8/21/14_NA (SPAdes) (version 2) | ecosystem: Environmental > Aquatic > Deep subsurface > Groundwater | place: USA... | reverse complement strand
TCATTTCTTTAAATATGTGTTCGTGTCGTAGAAAGTACATTCCACAAACTGATACACATGAAAACGTTTGAGAAAGTGTTTAACCACACTCATATACAGTAGAAATTTTTGTTAGAGCCCTTATTTTAGGTTTAAAGATTTAAAAAATAAGGCTGACTCTTAAGCACAAACTGGGTCAAAGTTTGACCTTGGGATTAATTAACCACTATTTTTGGATTCGGAAGGGTCAATTACAACTAAAATATCAAATTTCATTCGAATCCACCCATAATTGGCAGTAAAACCAACGTTTAATGATTTTGGAGGAAAATGTGCAGTGCAGTCCTGGAATCAATGCTTGTTTTCATCCCAAAAATTCAGTCAGAAAATTATATCTTTGGCTGTAAAATTGCAACACCGACGTTTTGCAACTCGACGGCCCTCTGGCTAGTTTTTTCCTTCACATTTATGATTAACTTTTTTTCTTGAAACATGAAATTCTATTGATAGTATTCCCAATGAAAACTAAAACTTACACTAACTTTTTTTCAAAATACATTTTCCATAGCAATTAAATATGAAAATTAATGAAAAAGTTAGTGCGATCTCACACTAAATAGCAGAGATTTGATTTAAAATAAATTTTCATATTTAATTGCTATGGAAAATGTATTTAAAAAAAAGTTAGTGTTACTGTCCATTTCAGAATTAATGGCAGTTGCCCTGTGTTATTTGGCAACCCAGGTTAAATGGCCTAATACTCAAAATCGAACCGTAAATTCCAATAATGTTATGCCAACTAAATTCATATTTTCTACTTTTCAGTTCAGTAAAACTTTACTTTTTGTTAGCACCAAACAAACATTGCCATGTAACCTAGCGAGCAAATTTACTGCCTATTTTTGAAATGGACAGTAGTGCTATAGTTCATTTCAAAGTAAAAAAAAGTTGCCCTATGTTATTCGGCTATCCCCGACAAATGGTCGATTTATGCAAAGTAAACCACTAAATCTGTAAAATGTTGTGGCAACAATAAATTAATTGCTCATTTTCTCAGTTAAAAAAAATTATTTGAAAAAATTTTTGTTTACATTTTGTTGACAACGAAACAACCATAACGCCAAATAACCTACCGAAAAAAAAAATTCCATTTTTTTCTGAAATGAACTATAGTTTTCATTAGGAATACTACCATAATGTTCTGAACAGTAAATTCTACCAAAAAAATTTTTGCTTCAAGCAAAATTTGACATAGCTCCATTAAAAACTGATATGGTTAGACTTAAACGTTCAATTCTAAGTTAAAAAAAAATACCTTATTACTCATTCACATTTCCTTGTTTATTTTCGAAGTGGGTAAACTCATGAGAGTGTCTTAAACGTTTATTTCTAATTCAACAATGTGTAAAAAATACAATTCGCACGAAGATTTTCAAACCGAGTATATACTAAAAGCCTTAGATAGACGCTGTCATGACAACATAATTTAGCAACAAAAATTTCTAGACAAACCAAGCACGAAAAGTATCAAGCCAGGCTGAATACGAGTTTAGCTTGCTGGCGTCTTAACGTTTACACCTCTAATGTAAGGTACTATAAGCAGCTAGGTAGCCTGAGCTGGGGCTAGTTCCAATTAACCTTATCAGTACCATAAGCATAAAAATGTGTCAATTACAAAAAGGCTTATCGCCCCAAACAGATATTTATGTCAGAAAAAAAATTCCCTTCGTAACTGTTGACAGATATTTATGTCGGGAAAAACAAATCAATCCGGACCAAAAACACAAATATCCGCCAGTTTTTGCAAACCGTTGCCACCCAGTGACATAAATATCTGCTGCTGTTGTTCATGGTGTTTTCTAATAAATTTACGAAAAATTTTTGGCTCACATCAATGAATTTGCGATACCAATCATTTCTACGATTGGGGTGGGTTAGATTGCAGTATCCATGGTAATTTTTGAACTGCTAACACCCCCGTCACAAAATCTTATAACATTAGATTGAAAAAATGAATTGTGTGCAGACGCTATGACGAAACTTTTCTTTCACACAACCCCTTGGGTGTAAGTTGGTTATAGCGGCACGCAGCCGATTTTGACGTACAATACAATAAATGAAAGCGCTTGACGAGCTGAGTCCGGCAAAATTACTTTTATTGGGTGCAAACGCATATTTAACGAGTAATTACCGACTTAATTAGCTCATTAACATACAACATTGATGCATGATTTATTGTTGCTACGGGATATATAATAATGCTTTACAACTTTGAGAGGCAAGGCATCGGGTATCAATTGGATGTGCATTTGGAGACATTGACAAATGGATTGGCTTTCTTAGAGAGGTGAAAAATAGTACGGTATGAAATAAATTATAAACAAGAAGGCGAACGTGCCGCGGTGGGCGCGTAGCGCCCATAATCACGCGGCATGTGAGACCTGAGATTTCATTAGAAACGAGAACTGCGACGCGAAAAGGCTCCGCCCGATATGTAGGAGCTCCGCCCATACCTGAGGATAATTTCTAATCTGGCCGAGGGGGGTGTGGGGGAGTGGGGGAGGCTTTTCGAGCACAACCCCTCGTTTGAAGGGAGCTGGGAAGGCCTTGGCGGGTCTTTCCAGATTCCTTCAAACGAGGGGTTGTGTGATGCAAAAGTCTCTTCAGCGTCCCCCCTCGATCCGTTTTACTGAATCCGTTTTTTTAAACCAGGTTTATGGGAAGCCTAATCCCGTGTAGAATACGTAGACGGAGACCGGGATAAGGAAAATTGCTCACCATTACTATAGCTACCGATAATTACAATGGTTTTCCTTATAATTCACAATGTTAATTATCAACTTTAATGGTTAATTACTCGTTAAACATGCCTTTGCACCCAATAAAAGTAATTTTGCCGGACTCAGTTCGTCAAGCGCTTTCATTTGATGTATTGTACGTCAAAATTGGCTGCGTGCCGCTATAACCAATTTGTTCCACCCCTTGTTTGAAGGAATCTAGAAAGGCAAGGAAGGGAAGGAATCTGTACTACTAAAAGCCTCCCCCACTCCCCTCCGGCCAGTTCAGAGATCATCCCCTAGTCGAACGGAGCTTTCGGAAGCCAATCGCGTCGTAGTTCTCGGTTAACGTCACTTCACAGGTCTGATTTGCCTCTCTTTTTTTGACGGATTTCCTTTTTAATATTACTACTGTCGTGGTGGTGTTTCGAACAACCTCAAATACCGCAATCCTATTTTGTCGTATTTCAAATTTTTAAAGCATTGTTACATATGGTGAAGGAGATAAGATAAATGGACCGACAATCTTTTATTCTTTAGTACACACCCCCAAAATAGTTTTACTCATTGCGGTCGTGGAACTTCAAAATAACAAAATTCGTGTCGGAAAATTTAAGATCGAATTAAACCAGGAAGTTAGCCTTGGACCGGACTTTCGTAAAAGCCCAATTCAAAAATATCCATAATATGACCTTGTATCTTTACGTTCCCGCAGCTGTAGCCAAGTATCATAGTACGGGATTTAAAATTACTGCGTGAAAAAACTTAGGAGGCAAGAAAACAACACATTTTGAGCAAACGAAACGGAAAGAATTTTTCAGATTTTCAAAATAGTGTCTTTCTGATGTTTTTGGTTTGAGTTGCTAGGGACTGAAATTATAAATAATTTTGTCATTTATAGTGATGAAGAGGTTAAAGGAGATGAAGTTGTCGGCCAGTTATTAACTTTGCTTTAGTAAAGTTATTAAGAACACCCACAGAAGAGAAAGTAAGAGAGAGAGGAGCGCAGAGTAGGGAAGGTACATTAAAATACCTTGCAGCTTGGCTTTCACTCAAAAGCTTCTAGAAAAGTTACACAGTTACGCTTTGAGCGAATACAAAACCGAACGGATTGTCGTCAAATTTTCCATAGTGATTGTTATCACGAGTCAGCTGAAACTGATGTTTTCCAATCGCAAATCTGTTGGTTAGTTGCTGAATAATAAACGTTCAAGTGTAAATCAAGTTGCGGCATCTATGGGAGAATTTTGGGAGTGTCTAGGAAGTGTACTAGCTTTGACTAGTTGTTAATGTTGCGGCACATGGGATGGGCGGGCCAGAGTTCGATGCCTACTTATAGATTTTTCTGCTCGGTTTTTTTGCTCGCCCATGTTTTAAATACCAATATTCCATGTTTAAACTTTGAATCACTTAATATACGGCCGTTTATGCACTACATTTGACGATTCTGGATATGTGATTATGATTATTTTCATACTAAAAACCAATCTTTTACGATACATATTGTACATAGTCAAAATTCAACGCCTTTCAGGAGTTGTGTAGATAAGAACTCACTATGGAAGTTCGGCTGCGCTCTGTCACAAAGGATTTCATTGATATCAGAATGTATTAAAAACTGCAGTCTAGATTCCATTTCTAGTAATAATACTACTAATTAATACCCAAAATAAGCAAAGTTATCTATGGTCTTACAGAGACTTTATTAAAAAATCTAACAGCCTCAACAAACTAGGCCTAATTAGATGTTAGAAATTGGGTAGCTCTAGAGCTTTAAACGATTTTAAGGCAGCCTGAGATTGACACTTTGATCTATTGATCTCGAATTTGAGATGGGTTTATCGCGCAGTCACCTTGCTTGAGGCCTATTCAAGTTAAAGTGACCCAAACTTCAGCTCGCTCGATAATTTCAAGTCGATCTCCAGTCGTTCTGGAGTCGGTTTCCGATTCCCAAAGATCTTTCCAAACCCAATTAATAAGCTAATACAAATAATATAACGTTCAGATTCTTTTAAAATATTTGAAAGTTACGTTTTTTTATTTGCTGACTAAAAGCACTAGTATAGCTTGACGTAAACCCGTGGATTACGATTTTGAGACTCTTAATGTTTAAGTTTGTCAAAGTCTTCTTTTGGAACCGTGAGAAATCCTTAGGTGTGATGACCAGTTCCGATTTCCCTGTGTACATATACAGGAAGATGGACTCATTAAGTTTTTTGGAAACCTCGACTTCAGTGCATGGGGTGGATTTCAAATCTTCTTTAATGTCACCCCAAATAGAGCAGTCATTGCTTTGCGGCATTGCGGAACATCCTGTGAAAGAAAAAAATTATTTGCTAATGCTGTTTTTTTACGAATTCCGTTTCAATAAGTGATTCATGGGTTTATCAGTTGGAAAAATATTTGTTCAATAGAGGAAATTTCCTGATACCATAGAAGTAGATTTACTCACCACACAACACATAGTGGCTACACAGATTCTACATGTATTAGATCAGAGGAGCGGGGCTTTGAGCCTCTTATCTCAATCTTATAAGCAAAATTTGAGATCTCAAAATTTTTTTGCCGTACGGCAACTTTCTAGAGTGTGATAAACAACTCCAATAGTTATACAAGCCATAAATCCGAATATTTGTGGATCATTGAAAATTTTGCTTGTAAGCTTAAACCTGGCTTAAAGCTAGTGAACCCGACTACTCGAAACAATTTCTTAAACGAACTTCAAGCATACAATCGGCTGTTGACTTTAAAAAGCGGGTAGAAAAAGCCCCTACGATAATGCTTCTATCATTTTCATGTTTCATGTTGCAAAAATTGACCAACAAATAACAGAAATAAAGTATATATATGAATCGTCTTCTGCTAAATGTACTTCCCGGTTTGATGACAAACAAAGTCGAAAAATCATTGCATGAAAAAACTCACTGATCGAAGATAGTGACTATAGTTGCCATTTTAGTTTGATGAAGCAAGCGAATTTTTTTTGTTTAAGTCTAATGTCTGATTTGCTTTTATTAAAAGTGTGAATTTTCTTATTGAGTCTTGAACTTGAAATATTTTCTTCTTGCATTTTTAAAATGAATATTGTCGGATGTATTTTGTCCCTCCTGAACTTCAAAAATAATAACAGTACTTTGTTTATTGTATTTGAATTGTTTGGCACTATATGGTGTATTTTACATGTCTTGTGTGTAGTCATGATGTGTATGGAAATTATTTAGGTATGGTTTTCTAAACTTATTATTCTTATCAGTTATCAACCAAATTATTGTTCTTTTTAGCTTAAAAAGGTGGTTAGTAAAGTTTAAGAGAATTCAGTCAAGTCCTGGAGATGAGTCTGAGAAGTCGCTTAATAAAGTAATCTTGAAAGTTCTCCCAGTCTCTCATTTATTCCCACCAAGCCAGTGCATTCTACTATTCCCCCTGTGGGTTCGCCGTACATGTATTTTAAAGTCATATTTGCCGTGCTTCTTAACTCACAATATTGTAAACGTTCTTCATCCTGCGCCAATAAACAGGCCCAAAAAAGAAAAAGTAATCCTACCGCATGGCAAAGAACAATCAGAAAAATAATAAACCTCAGCAAGAGGATATAAAGACGAAGCCAGGTAATGTTGTAGGGTTTTGTAGTAACTATGTGTTTGCATTTGCGAAATGTTGCGAAAACTATCGGTGTATCATCATTAGATTACGTATTTTATTTGTACTGAGTAAAAACTTATTTGTTTGTGATTAGAGTATTGAGATGGAATGTAAAAAAAAATCTAGAAGACGAAACAGACGTATGGATGAAATTTAAATGCGGCCAGAAAAGTATTAAACAATCACATCCTTATTGGCCTACTTTTGTCCGCCTGGTCGGAATTTCAGAATTAAAATAGAGCTATATCTGTCCAAAGTTATTTGGCGACGGTTAGTTTTTGCTGATTACTGTGCTAACAAAATTTAAAAAAAGTTAATTTTAAAAAAAGACATTCGTTTTTGGAGGAATCACATTGTTGATGATTTTTATGACTTTGTTGCCACAGTTTGTAAAATAATTTTGCAATCTAGGTGAAATTTTTTTTTAGCGAATTTGAATTATTACGAAAACGAACGTTTAATTAGCGTTAATTGGGGTCTGTTATTAGTTAAAGTAATCAGGTCGTATGATTTAAAGCAACGAACTGTCATCAAAAGCCGGAATTGAACAGACAGACGCAATTCCGATTGACCGTGTGTGTCAATACAACAGTTTATTATTCTAGGGCTAGGAATATATATAGCTCATGGCATAATTCTCCATCGATTTCAGATTTCAAAAGGTTTTGATCGATTTTTAAGGTTTTTTTTTGTGCAGGAAGTTTTAATTTTTACGGTAATTAACAGATAACTGCATTAAAAAAATTATTTGGGCCTTACAATTAAATTTTGTTTCAAATTCAAACACACTGCACACTTTAAATGCTTCGTTTCAGTCATTTTTTGGTCAATTTTAGCAGCATGTGAACCTGAATATGGAAAATGGGAGAAGCATTATTGTAGGGGCTTTTCGAATCTGCTCTTTAAAGTCAATAGCCCATTGCATACAATAAGTTTGTTTAAGAAATTATCTTGACTAGCCGGGCCCACTGGCTTTTAGCCAGACTCACTCTTTCAAGCAAAATTTAAAATCTGGAAAATTTTCAATGATTCACAAATTTTTTGACGTGTGGCAACTTTCTAGAATGTGATAAACAACTCTATAACGAGTTAGTTTTACTATTCTACTATTTTGTTTATTACATTCTAGAAAGTTGTCACACGTCAAAAAATTTATGAATCATTGAAAATTTTCCAGATTTTAAATTTTGCTTGCAAGAGTAAGTCTGGCTAAAAGCCAGTGGGCCCGGCTATCCTATATATTAAGCAATGCTTTGGCTCTAGGATTTCTACTAACATTAGAGATACACTAGCAAAAAAAGTATTCGCAATACAATTCGGTTACATACGTAGTACCGCCTTCTACATATAGTTACCATGTTTAAGAATGAAAGGGGAGGATAAGTAGTAGTAGAGAGGTAATTTGTGTAGCATTGTACATATATTGAGTGATTGGCCTCCAACTACAACATTCAGGCAAATTTAGATTCGAAAATTTGTAAGCAAGTAAACATACGATAGATAGGATAAACGCAACGACGCCAAAATTCTACATTAGATTGTTAAAGCATTTAAATTGCTTTGTTGCAGCTTAAGGCATCAGCGGCGTTAGAGTTACCCAATAGTTTTTTCGCGCATTCGGAAAATGCCTTTTATATCACCCTATTATCATTGACTAACTCGCCACAGCAAAAAACCATTAAGAAACATGAAACACCTGAAAAAATTAAAAGCAATAAAAATATAAATAAAACAAATATTATATATAAAATACAATAAAAAAATAAACTTTTCACATCTTAATGAAAATTGAATTTAATTATTAATTAATTCATGATAAGCTAACGTGGGATTTTAACAAGAAAGCAACCTATGGGGATTTTACTTGAGATTTTGACAGGGAAGCTACCCATAGGGATTTCACATGAGATTTTGACAGGGAATCTACCCATAGGGATTTCGCATGAGATTTTGACAGGGAATCTACCCATAGGGATTTCGCATGAGATTTTGACAGGGAATCTACCAATAGGGATTTCACATGAAATCCAGACAGGGAAGCAACCTATAAGATTTGACATGGGATTTTCACAGTGAAGTAACCCATAGAGTTTTCACATGAGTGTTGGACAGTGAAGCAACCCATAGTTTTCACATGGGATTCTAACAGGGAAGAAACCCATAGAGTTTTCACATGGGATTTTAACAGGGAAGAAACCCATAGAGTTTTCACATGGGATTTTGGAAATTTTGATAGGCAAGTAACCTAGAGGTATTTATCATGAGATTTTGACAGGGAAGAAACCTATAGAAATTTAACTCAGGATTTTCACAAAAAAGAAACACATTGACATTTAATATAAGATTTTGACAGGAATAAAAGCAGTAGAGGAATTTTTACATAAGATTTTGACAGGGAAGCAACCTAGAGGAAGTTAATATGGGATTTTGATGGGAGACCAACCGATAGGAATTTAAAATGAGATTTTTACAGGGAAGTAACCCAGAGGGACTGAACGTAAGATTTTGACATGGAAGCAGCGTAGAGGTATTTAACATGAGAATATGACAGGGAAATAACCTGCAGGTACTTCATATGCGATTTCAACAGGGAAGCAACCTATAGGAATTGAATGTAAGACTTTGATATGAAAAAACCTATAGTGAATTAACATAGGATTTCGACCAACAAGAAACACATTGAGATTTAATGTACGTTTTCAACAAGAAAGAAACCTTTAGAGGGATATTACATGAGAATTTGACAGGGAAGCAAACTACAGGTATTTAGCATGAGATTTTAACAGGAAAGTAATCTAGAGGTATTTATCATGGGATTTTGACAGGGAAGCAACCTATAGAAATTTAATATAGGATTTTGACAAAGAAGAAACTTATACTATATATGTGACATGGGTTTTGACAGGGCAGCAACCTAGAGGGATTTTACGGGAGATTTTGACAGGGAAACAACCTAGAGGAATTTAACGGGAAATTTTGACAGAAAAGGAACGCTAAATCACGCTAAAAATAGTATTTTTTTGGGTTTTTAACATTGGAACTTGTTTTCTTCGTATTTTAAAACCCAGAAATTAATCTGTTTGCATAAATTTTTAAGTGAATGTCATTTCTGCATATGATAGCTGAATCGGATTAAAATATGATAAAAAGTTGATTTTTGGGTTTCAACTGAATGCCATTTCTGCATATCATTACATTTTTCGTCTAAGCCCAAATTTTCGTGTCACTGACGGTCGCTATGGAAAAAAATAAATAAGAAGTCTGCGATTTTTTTTTGAACAAAGTAAAATTTCCTCTTTTGATTTCTATTTGATTTTGGGAGTCCATCTCATGATTAGTACGGGAAGTTTTGCATTTAAAAATACTATAGGCTTAAATTTCGGAGATATTGCAAAATTTATTTTATGCGGAGTTCTAATCGCCACCACCATAGCCTCCATCACAGCCACTACCACCGCCTCAAAACCGTAAAAGATTTAAAATAATCAAGTCCAATAAAGAGTGGCATGTAAGATTGAGATACCCGTAATTTCATTTGAACCAAAAATTGCGACGCGAAAATGGCGAAAAGGCTTTGCCCGAAACGCAAGAGTTCCTTGCATGCTGAAGAATTGTTGCTAATCTGGCTGAGGGCGATGTGGGGGAAGGGTGAGGGTTTCTGAGCACAGCGCTGAGTAGAGAAAGAAGCTGGAAAGGCCTTGGGTTCGGGAATCACCTCTTCAGCGTCCCCCCACGATTCGTTTTAATGACTCCAGTGCCGACGTTAGAACCACGTTAACGTTTTCTATAGCGGGCAAGATTTTTTGGAGGATTACACTACATAAAGAATGATATCGGCTAAAATTGCATGGATATTTTTTGCACTTTTAGCGATAGCATATTTAGTTATTTAGCGGGCAGGCAAAAAAATCCTGGCGTCGCCACTGACTCTGACTCTATTGTGGATGAAATTCGTTTGCATTATTTTTACGGTTTTGAAGCGCTGATGGAGGCGGTGGCAACTTGAACATTTCCCCAAATACTGTTATGTCTCCAAACAAGTCTGTTTAAGGGATGATAGTCTAATAATTATCTTGACTAGCCGGACCCACTGGCCTATGGCCAGACTCACTCTTACGAGCACAAATTGTAACTTACCAAATTTTCAATGATCCACAAATTTTATGACGTACGGCAAGTTTTTTGAATGTGATGAAGCAACTCTTTAGAGATTTTTTTAATCATTCAACTATAGAGTTTACTATCAGCCATGGAATTTTTCAAACGAGCGGGCGATTTGACAGTCAAAAATAAAATTGACCACAATTTAGCAAAAAATTATTAGCTGAGAAAATTTTGAAATTTTAACTTTGAAAAATTTCATTTCCTGGCTGAGATTTACAATGTTTAACAGTTTTTTATAATTTTTTTATTTAAAAATTCTACGGCGGTGGTTTCTTATCGACAGTTCATCAACGCGTCGGCGCGTCGATGAAAATTATCGACGGCGGCGGCGTGAAATTTTGACAAAAAAACCGCGTCGACGACAGCGTAATTCGACGGCGCACACCTCAATTCAAAACACAATCGAATGTTGCAAAACCACTGACTTGAAATCGCACATTCAAAATGAATCAATCACATTTGATTATTTTGACAAAAGACGACGGCGTAACTCGACGGCGCACACCTCTATTCAAAACACTATCGAA
>Ga0210040_10009792_pt1 | contig 11090 bp, 12 predicted proteins | sample CryGeyCG12114_NA_FD_185462 | JGI IMG/M metagenome (GOLD analysis project Ga0210040, IMG submission 185462) | Groundwater microbial communities from aquifer - Crystal Geyser CG19_WC_8/21/14_NA (SPAdes) (version 2) | ecosystem: Environmental > Aquatic > Deep subsurface > Groundwater | place: USA... | reverse complement strand
GGCCGAATTGACTCCATGGCGGGTGCTGGTGTGCGATACTGTGATTGTGATGGGACGAGATACGATGCCTGTCAAAAACCGCCGCGGCAGAGATGCGTCATTAGCGTGCCTTCTCCGCATCAGTCAGTCAACGCGACCAGTGCCGCCGCGCAGCTTGAGCCCAAAGACGCCGTCGATCTCGCCCTGCCGTGACCCTGCGAACATGCAAATGCCCATCTTCTCCACTGTCTCTCGCTTCTCATGAATCAAAGTGCTCCCACGGCTTCTGCGAACGCTGCTGCTCCTCAGCCAAAGCCCATTCGCTTCGTCACAAACCACGACGGGCCATATGCGAAGAGACGGCGGATCAATTCCGCATGCTTGACATGCAGGCGCAAGAAGACGCGCTGTTCTGGTGAGTTTGTACAGATAGCATATAGTACCTGTGCAGGTGCTGACTTCAATGCAGGCGAGCGCCCAGTATGTTCGACATGCGTGAACAACAAGCACGAGTGCGCGGGGTACGGCGACGATGGCGCCAACGACTCCAAGAAGCCAGTGCGGAGAGAGAGCAATGCGACGAATAATGCGCCCCGAAGGCTCCAGCAGCCAATCGACCCGCAACTCACGCGACCGCCAGTACAGCAGACCGTCTCAACCATGTCGCAACGGTCCGATTCGACAAATAGTCACATACTGAAGCGCGAAGACGATGGCGGCAGCAGCAACGGCGTGCTTAGTCTCAGCACGAGGAACAGGATGCCGTACTTCCGGTACTTTGGGCCCACTGCCATCATGCCGGGCTTCAAGCAGATGGTAGTCAAAGTCCGAGGCAAACAGCATGGCAGCGCGCAGACGGCTTCAGATCGTACGTCTCCTCCCTGTTCTGAATGTGAATGATGCCGGATGCTCATACAGACAGAACATGCAGTCGACTCTTCACCCGCCCAGCCCCCTTCCCTGGGCTCTCCACCGGTGCCCGAAGCGCGTACGCCCCTCGAGATCCCCGTGTACGATGCCTCATCCATGTCTCCAAGCCCCCTGATCACACACCTGTGCAAGCTCTTCTTCGTCCATCTTGGCTGCTCCTTCCCCTTCCTCCAACGCGAGCGCTTCATGCGCGACCTGGAAGAAAAACAAGTGGATGCCATATTGGTGGACGCTGTTTGTGCACTCGCCGCCCGCTTCTCCACACACCCCATGTTGACTGGCAAGGGAGAACATCAGGATAACGAGAACGACACTGTCAGAGGCCAACCCTCCGAGTACGGTCAAGCCTTCGCTCAGCGAGCCAAGTCGGCCATTCCGGACGCCTTCCCCTGCCCGAGCGTCGCTGTCGTGCAGGCCGCACTATTGCTAGCATACGACGAATTCGGTGCCAGTCGCGATAGTGGACTGTGGATGTATCTGGGCATCGCAATACGCATGGCGCAGGATCTTGGCATGCAGACCCTGGAAGGACTGAGATACGAAGGGCGTGATGGCCCCACGCCAAAATCTGTCAAGCCTGATGCTGACGTGCGGAAACCTGAAAATAGTGCGAATCGCTCCAGCACCACCTCAAACAACTTCGAGGAGCAAGAACAGAGAGCAGCGGAACGCGAGAGACTAGATACTTTTTGGAGCGTCTTTTTCCTCGACCGAGTCATCTCATCTGGCACAGGCCGGCCGGTTACGCTGCGCGATCGCGATATCGAGATTTCCTTTCCCTCGCTGGATGAGGTCGATCCAAGCTCACGATGGCCACTGCCGTTCCCTGCTTTGATCAGGATCATACATCTCTACGGGCGTGTGACGGATCTCATCAACAGGATCAGAGACACGACCGACATTTCCGAGGACCTGCAAAAACAGCTCGCGTCTCTGGAAGATCGCCTCACGCTCATCTACCAGAATTTGTCGCCTAGACTACATTTCAACGCGGTCAATTTCCAGCAATACGTGAAATTCAACCAGGGCACAAACTTCCTGCTCATGCACTGCTGGTTCCATGCGTTGATAGTGCTCCTACACCAACCGACGCTTCTCAAGCCGTTCGAAGGATCGCCGCAGTCGCTATCCACCAATAGCAGAGAGCTGTCCATGTCCTCAGCAAAGACAATTGCCGACATTCTAGCCTTTACGGAGCTCATAGACGCAAAGGCCGGCATGGGCAACCCTTTTACCAGGTAGGATCCTTTTCCTGAACCTGGAATCCATATGATAGCGTTTGTTAACTTAGATTAGCCAACCTATATATATAGCAGCATGCGCTTTCTTGAACGAAACAGCGATGCACTCGGCTTCCTCACAACCACAGTCTCGGCCATCTACTCCCGGCTCGAGAGGAGAGCATGAGCCAAGTGAAATTCAGCATAACACCAACGGCCGCGCTGCTGATCGCGAACAAAAGCAGGCTGCGAAACATACGTTGCTCGCCTCTGCTGCGAACCAGAACTACCAACGGTGCTATCGTGCCTTGAAGTCGTTGGAGACGTACTGGGCAGGAGTCAAATACATCATGACAGTACTGGACCAAAAGTCCAAGGGCGTTGCAGAACCCCTTCTGTACACCAGAGAAGAGATGGAGAGTGCATTAGAAGCACCTAGGCCGGAGCCATCATTCACCAGCCCAGGTTGGAGAAGAAAGCTTAGCTGGGGAACATACTTGACTGCGGAAAGTCCTAATGATGACGTTGCAAAGATTTTTAGGAAAGGGGCAAGAACGCCTACCATACCTGGATCCCCAATGATTCACGCAAGTCAAGGTTAGCACTGCAACGCCCCTTCACATGAACATTGCTGACCGCAATACAGCTATTGGATGGTCTCTTACGGGCACCATGAACTCTCCATCGACCAACGTCGCTGTAATGTACAGCTCAGAGAACAACCACCCTCGAGAGACAAAAGCTGCACCGCCGAAACCACCTCCATCAAGTTCACAGCCCTCAATTGCGTCGCTCATCTCAGACCCACCCATCAAGTTCGAATCCACGCAACCACTCCCTTCGCCATCTACAATGTCACATTTCAACCACACCTCCATGCCGCCCCCTCCTAGTCAGGCTTTCAACGCCATCCCCACCCCAGATCCGGTCTTGGTGTCGGATGCCGACCTTCTTCTCAATCTTCACTCCCCTTTCTCTGCCGCTTCGCCGTCCACTCGCACGGCGCTACAAAACCCGACATCGTACGCTCGTGCATCGTCTTTGTCCAACCATGATCAGACACTCCACAACGACTTCTCTCCGACCTTTGGATCGTACTCTACACCCTCCGACAACACCTTTGGGGACATGGTTATTGACACCCAAGATGTGGATATGTCGCTGCTCGGAGCAGACATGATGCCGTGGGACCTTGAATATCTTCCACATGATATGTTATACTTTGGTGACACCACATTCGGCCACAACGTAATGGGAGGGGACGGGGCGTCCGGGTAGTGCCCCAAAATATATAATCCATATGTGTAACAGCACAGTGGCAGCGGCGCATGATGGAAAACACATGTATGGCTCTCGCCGGACCGTAGATATTTCATGATACCACTTTGATTTGCCCCTTCAACTCGTACATAACATGGCTGGCCTGCGCAAGGCACCATGGGTGACGTCATACCTTGCGTAACACGGAGGCACATTCGAGGCTTACGGCTCTAGCGTCAAGCATCAAATGTGACATAAAAGGTTAAGCATAGTCATCTCGCGCGATTCCAGATCTAACAACGATGGGATTGTGCCACATGTCATCGCGCTACCCTTAGCACAGGCCTAGGCTTCTAGACCACTTTTTTTCCACGCCAACACTTTCAACCCCACAGATCTGTAACGACGTCAGCGTCTGCCACTCCGACCACACTACCCCGGACGCATCACTTGAGGGAGGATACCTTGATGCAGGCGCCGTGATCTGTCCGGTTATGGAACCCACCTCGATCACGCCTCTTGCTAGGAGCGAAAAAAGCGAAAGAAGCTTGCGTGATATCGGCATACTGGACTTTTTGGAACACGATCCTCGACCGACTTTTGTTTTAGACCTAGCTGGTTCTTTTGGAGAGCATAATGAGCTAGTTCTTTCGATCTATTCGAACCCGGCCATGGCTGCCGTTGATGGCGGGACGCTCTTAAAAAAGCTGTCATCTAACGACCTTGCCAACGGTGTAGCAGAGCGAGGGCCGGTCCTCAAAGACTTCAAAAGCTGGATTTCTACAAGAGGAAAAACAATCAATTATCTGGGTCATTGTTGGACAAGAGTTGTGCTTGAAGGCCAATGGACAGTCATTTTCGGTGCGACAATCGAGTCTTCAGCCGTCCCAGCGACTACAGAGCCTGAACTAAAAGCTCTTACCAAGCGAATCTCGCGATCAAAAGCACCAACATTCGACTGGACCGGCGAGCTGCCTCCAAAGCGGATAACCCCACATGTTGCATGGGCACGCAGCATCGACTGGTCGAAGACTCCTCTCGGATCCATGAGTGCATGGTCTTCGCAGCTCCGCAGCATTGCTAACCTCGTCATGCAAGACCCAAGGCCCGCTGTTGTGTTCTATGGTCCAGAGTTGATCATGATCTACAACGAGGCTGAGGTTGAACTTCTAGGGGGCTTCCATCCATGTATGGGTGTCAGTGCAAGAATAGCCTTGTCTACGGTGTGGCCTCGGTACTTCGAGCCGATCATTGAGCAGAACCTGCGGGGTGAGACGGTGGAGCAAACTGATTCGGCGATTCACATGGTTAGAAATGGCTTTATGGAAGAGACATACTTCTCACTCAAGTTCATTCCCATCCTGAATTCGGAAGGCGCCACGGTGGGCCACTACGAACCTCTTACAGAGACTGTGAGTATAGTTTTATGCCTAACATGTAGACTAGAATGTAGCTGACCGTGGTATAGACAAGAGAGGTGGTGTCACGAAGGCAGGCTCAAACTCTTCTGCAGTTGAGCGAAGAGACTCCACGCGCCAGGAGTGTCGACTCGTATTGGGTATTGTTTGCATTTGCGACTACAAAAGTGAGCTTTATTGATGATTTTAGGCACTTGCAACCAAGGTATTCTCGCGCAATGACAAGGACATTCCATTCGCTCTACTTTATTCCGTCGAGTACGACTCGAGTGACTCAGCTTCTAGTGCTACACGCATGTCGGGAGAACATCAAGAGTGCACCCTACAGGGATCTGTTGGTCTTCCAAAACACTCGCCCACAGGACCTTTACGTCTTGATCTTAAGGAGGATCACGGTTTTGCGCCTTACTTCCGACGGGCCATGGCTGCGCGAGAACCAATAACCGTCATCTTTGAAGAAGACCCAGCAGCTGCGGCATTAGTCCGAGATATCGACTGGAAAGGCTTCGGCGATCCTTGTAGAGCAGCTGCAATATGCCCACTCAACCCAACCTCCTCGAAAGACAACATCCTCGGCTTCATGGTCATTGGCCTAAATCCTCGTCGACCGTATAACGACGACTACCACCAGTTTATACTGATAGCCACTCGACTTCTTTCAACTTCTCTGACGTCAATTCTTCTGCATGAAGAAGACATCGGTCGCAGGGAGCGCACTATTGCCAATGCTGAGGCGATGAAGCTGGAGCTGAAGCAACAGCTAGCGGAAACCCAGAAAGAAGTAGAAAGGTCTGCGTTGAAGTTCCAACGTTTCGCAGAGCGAGCCGATATTGGAATCTTTATCCTAGATATGGACGGTGTGTACTCGTATAGGAACGAGGCGTGGTATAGCATACTGGTAAGTTAAATATGTACAAACTGCGTGTGAGACATGCACTGACTTTGTACCTACACTATCGACAGGCGCCTGAAGACCGCGAAATTGACCTTGGTCCAGCCTGGGATGCGTTGATCGATGAAGAGTTCATTGCACTTGGGCAAGCCAGGTTCGAAGCGCTCATAGAGACGAAGCAGCATCAGTAGGTCATGTTTCCCTTCTCTATCGGCTTCTTCCTCACAATATATGAATTTGACCTTCCCCACCACTCAGCAGGAACACAAGTAGCTAACTTTCTCCGCAAGGTCATGCGAGCTGCGCTTGAAGCGCACCGGCAAGTGGTCCGCTCAAGGCATCAGAAAAGAGCCTATGTGGATCTTATTATCCATATTTCCCGAGCTGACAGACGACAACGAGGTCGTGGAGATCATTGGTTGTTTTACAGATATCAGGTATGTTTTGCTCTACAATCGATGACCTTGCGCTCACAGCAGACGTAGCCAGCAGAAGTGGGGCGAGAAAGTGCAAGCCACGCATGCTTACAATGCTCAGGAGTCGAAACGGTACGTTCTCCTACCGCAGCTACGACCTACTGATTTGACTTCTTCCAGCCAGTTAGAGAACTTCATCGACACCACCTCGTGCGTCAACCACTTCCCATACTCTCCTTCTACCCGACTCTGATCAACCGTGCAGCCATGAGATGCGGAACCCGTTGTCCGCGATCGTCCAATGCGCTGATGTATGCAATGCCACTCGTTTCACGCGATGTTCATTCACTGACTCATCAAGAGTATCATCTCTACTCACAAAGCCTTCGGCAACTCCATGGATTACCAGAAGATATATCAAGGCATCCTGGAAACTACAATAGATGCTGCTGAGACTATAGTCCAATGTTCCAAGCATATGAAGACTATTGTAGACGGTAAGCGCATACTCTGAACACATGCCGTTACATCTTCACGGCTGACTAACGATAGATGTGCTCACTATGTCTAAGCTGGATTCTGGACTATTCGTCATGACTCCCGTAGATGTGCAGTTGGAGTCCGTCGCGAGAGACGCAGTCAAGATGTTCGAAGGCGAAGCCAGATCTGCTGGCATTGAGCTGGAGTTCCGCGTCGAAGACTCCTGCAGAAATGTCGACTTCAACACCGTGTCGCTTGACCCGACGCGAGTATTGCAAATACTAATAGTGAGATAATCATACTCGTTATTGTTGTCACCAAACTGACGATGTAGAATCTCATTACAAACGCCATCAAATTCACGCGTCTCGAGGAGACACGCCGCATAGCCGTCAGCCTGGGAATCGCTCTTGAACGACCATCGCATCACATCGACAGAAGATTAGCATTTATTCGCACCACAGAAGCAGCGGAAGCACCGAGCTTACAGGCAGACTGGGAGAAGGGACAGATAGTAGGTTGCAACATAGCAAATCGCCGTCATATGGCTAATCTGGCAAGGTATACATCGTCTTCGCAGTGCGAGATACCGGCCGCGGACTCAGTGAGGCTGAGCGAGATTTACTCTTTGCCCGCTTTTCACAGGCTTCGCCACGCACACATATCGACTATGGTAAGTAACGCTGCAGCCTTCTCCGAACATACCATTCGTTCATACTAAAACACCTCAGGCGGCTCTGGCCTCGGCCTCTTCATCTCTAGACGGCTCACCGAGATGCACGGAGGCGCTATCGGCTTCGCCTCCAAAGCCGGGGTTGGCAGCACCTTTGCCTTCTACGTCAAGAGCCGTAGAAGCAAGACAACTCTCTCGCAGCGCCAAAGCAAGATCGGCACTACAGCCGTGGACCTCAGCATGCGTGCTCAAGCATCTGTCCTATCGAACCGTTCCCGCGGCGACAAAGACGAAGCTCCGGCTCAGCTGGTCAAGAGCGAAGTCGCCGCGACCGAGCTACATGTACTCATTGTGGAGGATAATCTTGTCAATCAGCGCGTGCTAGCTAGGCAGCTGAGAAATATCGGCATGAAGGTCGCGGTTGCGAATCATGGTGAAGAGGCGCTAGACCATTTGCGCACAACAAAGTTCTGCGTCGGAGAGGGTAGACATGCTAACCAGCTTTCGCTGATACTGATGGATTGGGAGATGCCGGCATGTATTCTCTAGCCTTGGAATTCGACAACGCTGACTGTGCTGTTATTACAGGTCATGGACGGTCTGACGTGCGTGCGCCGCATTCGAGAACTCCAGCAAGAAGGTATTGTACATGGCCATGTACCTGTAATCGCGGTTACGGCCAACGTGCGATCAGAACAGGTTGAAGTCGCACTCAAAGCTGGGATGGATAATGTGATCAGCAAGCCGTTTAGGATACCGGAGCTATACGCGTGTATACAAAAGACGCTGGATACGTTGGCGCAGAAATGAAGTAGTGTCGCGTTGCGCGAGACACGTATCCTAGCTGTAGATGAAGCGCGTGCGAACTCTCGAGGTCGTGATAGGAGATGAAGGGTTGGAAGGAACAGACAAGATACGTTTTCGGCGGCAATTAGACCATTTTACTTGTCAATCATGACCTGTCCTGAGAACTCAAGGTTTGTTTCAGTGTGTTTCGTGGGGACGGATGGTGGTGGGTCTCGCGGCGCGGCTCGAGACTCCCGCATCCTTCGGGCGCTTGCTTGCCGCCCATGCATCTGATCTGCGCCACTTCGTCTCTGGTCCATCGAAGGCAACCTGGTCGCTTAGCGAACATGATTCTACTCACTTCTTTACGACAGACTTCATACTCATTTTCTTCCTTCATTAATCTCCGACGCTCTACTCGCTCGATCTTCACCGCAGTCTTCAAAAGCGAAAGCGTCTCCGAAAGAGAAGCTGGGCGACGACAAACGCGTAACATCAGCGGCGATACCCATTCCCACAGCATCGTCGCCGTCACCGCTAATCGGTTAAGAGTGTGACAGTGTTGAAATTTCCCGACGACGGTGCTTGACATAGCCTTTCTCCCCTATGCGCCTTCTCCGGTGCAAAGAGGATGGCGAATATAGCGTCACCGAGTTCTTTGGCGACGATATTCCGCGCTATGCCATCCTCTCACACACCTGGGGCGCGAATGACGAGGAAGTCACGTTCAAGGACCTGAGCGAGGGCAAAGGCAGGACGAAGCCAGGGTTCAAGAAGCTCGAGTTTTGCGGCGCCCAGGCTGCCAAAGATGGGCTGAGCTTCTTCTGGGTTGACACTTGTTGCATCGATAAGACCTCCAGTTCAGAGCTCGCTGAGGCTATCAATTCCATGTACAAGTGGTATGGTAAAGCTGAAAGATGCTTTGTCTATCTTCCTGACGTCACAGCTCGGGGGTTTGCTAGCAACGACGGTGCGTTTGAGAGGAGTAGATGGTTTACAAGAGGATGGACGCTTCAAGAACTTATTGCGCCGGCTTCGGTCGAGTTCTTCTCAGTTGAGGGCCAGCGACTGGGCGACAAGAGGTCCATGGTCGACGAGCTCCACACGATCACCCACATCAGCACAAAAGCTTTGACGGACGGCTCCCGACGTTCTCTAGATGGGATTGCGGTCGAAGAGCGCATGTCGTGGATGGAACATCGCCAAACGAAACGTGAAGAGGACCAGGCGTACTCGCTTCTAGGAATTTTCGATGTTCACATGCCACTCATATATGGAGAATGCCGCGACAAAGCGCTTGCTCGCCTGGCGGATGAGATCGAGAATAGGTTGCACAATGGTCCGCCTTTGCGAAGGAACACGTTCAGAAGCGAGCCATTCAGCACAGTACCGTTCGCCCCGGACCCGGACTTTGTCGATCGGCCTGACTTGCTGTCGTGGGTGCACGACAAGTGTGGACGGCCAGGAGGTCGGGCAGCGTTGGTGGGGCTTGGTGGTATAGGCAAGTCACAACTCGCAATACAATACGCCCACGACGTCCGCAGTGCATCCCCGCACAAGTTCATCTTCTGGGTACATGCCGGTACCCGCGCCCGCTTTGAGCATACATATCGAGAGATTGCAGATAGACTTCAGTTACCAGGACGAAATGACAAGTTAGACGTGTTGAAGTTAGTGAGCGACTGGCTGGGCGACGAGACCAAGGCACAGTGGACTATGGTGCTGGATAACATCGATCATGTTGACACTTTATATCCGAGCCCCGGTGATGAGCAAGACAACTGCACACAGTTGACACTAAGCGCTTACCTTCCGCAGAGCCGGAATGGGTCCATCCTCGTCACTTCTCGCAGCAAGGACGTCGCGACCATGCTAGTAGGAGACAGCCACATCAAGGATATACGCCCAATGAGCGAGCACGAGAGCCTCCAGCTTCTTCGAAACAGGCTGCGCGATACAACGAGCGAAGACGGCACAGTGGAACTGCTAGATGCGCTCGGTCATGTACCTCTTGCCATCAGTCAGGCAGCCGCATACATCAACCGCCGAGCGCACATGACAACGACTGGTTATCTAAGAGAGTTGCGTGCAAACAACGCGAAGAAGGAGAGTCTACTGAGCTGGAATGCAGGCGATTTGCGACGAGATGAAAGCGCCTCCAACTCCATGGTGGCTATATGGCAGATGTCATTTGAGCGCATCCGGCAGGAGAGGCCGTCTGCCGCCGATCTATTATCGCTCATGAGCTTCTTCAGTCCACAGAGTATCCCGGAGCCGACATTGCGGCGCTACGCGAGAAGCAGTGTTGACACAGCGGACCTAGACAAGGCAGATCAGAGGTTCGAAGCTGATATCGATCTACTGCAAGCCTACTCTCTTGTAACAGCCACTGCTGGAACGGACACGTGCGAGATGCATGCGCTCGTACAGTTCTGTATGCGGCTTTGGTTGTCATCGAGGGGCGATGAGAAGCGATGGGAACACCTGTTCATAGACCTGATGGCCATGGAATTTCCCAGCGGGACATATGAAAACTGGACGCAGTGTCAGCAACTGCTTCCTCACGTTGAGTTGCTTTTCAACAACGAGCCGGTGGATGATGCTTCGGCGAAGGCCTGGGCGCAAATACTCATCAACGCGGCATGGTATACGCAGATGCAAGGAAACTACAATGCTGCGCAAATGGTAGCGGCAAAGGCGCTCAAAGTTCGACGACGAGTATTCGGACCAGATCACGAACTGACTCTAGATACTCTTTGCAGTCTTGCAATGATATTGCACGACCAAGGCAAATTCAATGAAGCTGCAAGACTTCACGCGCAAGCGCTAGAAGGGAGGAGAAGAAAGCTGGGAGGGCAACATCGTGATACACTGCTGAGCATAAACTGCTTGGCGGCAGTACTGCAGGCCCAAGCCAGACACGAAGAGGCAGAACTTCTGCATCGACAGGCGCTCCAATCGACCGATAATGGTGCCAGTGTACAGCCTGACAACAAGTTACTGAGCTTAACCATATTGGCGTTCGAGTTGAGAGTT
>Ga0210040_10009791_pt1 | contig 11092 bp, 6 predicted proteins | sample CryGeyCG12114_NA_FD_185462 | JGI IMG/M metagenome (GOLD analysis project Ga0210040, IMG submission 185462) | Groundwater microbial communities from aquifer - Crystal Geyser CG19_WC_8/21/14_NA (SPAdes) (version 2) | ecosystem: Environmental > Aquatic > Deep subsurface > Groundwater | place: USA... | reverse complement strand
TAAATGAATTTTGGAATTTTAGAATCCCGATTTTACGTGATGAATGCTGTTAAATCCATCAAAAAGTGAATTGTGGCCAAAACATAATGGTGTTGGAAAAAATTGCTTGCACTTTTCACATGCATTTTTCCTTACTATCTTCCGTTGCAGCTTGACTAGCAAACCAATTCAAGAATTAAATGATAAAAGATGAAAACTGAAACATATTGTCGCAACATTCTCTGTAGAACAAAATGTGTGCACTGCTCAATTTTGAAATAGCTATCCTTTTTTCCCAATAAATCAAATAACATTCACTGCACCAGTGTTCTGAAATCTGGCATAGATAAAAAAAGATATTTGCTCCACCACTTTTTCATGCTGTAACTGAGTTGCTGCACACAGTGTTTGACTGACTTATCTGTCTCTACACATCGTAATAATAAAAGCAGCACTAAAACCTGGCTTGAACATTTAATAAGGGCTTGTTGGAAACTTGGAAACTAACCTATAATGAGAATCGATCGGCACTTTGCTTGCTTAAGTACTAAAAGTTCGATTAGATTTCCCAAATAAATTATCCTTTATCATATTGCCTGTGACAAAATGCAAATAGAAATACCATCTTTTTCCTCTCAGTGGCAAACGCGGAGCACTAAAAGAATGCATTAGTAAACACAAGGACTCACATTTTCCCCTGTCGATCCCATTACAAGCAATGTCATCATCAACATCTCATTAGATTTCTTAATTTTGAGACAAGGGAAACCTAAAGATTTCTCTTATCTAAACTGCTAGTCTGTGACTGAACAGTGTCGTTGCATTATTTAAGAACAAAAGGGCATTAGCACTAAGAGAACCATTCTTTCCGCACGTAATCCGATTATTGGACACAAAAAGACTCTTGAATGAACAAAGACAATGATGATTGTACCTTTCTCCCAGAAAATTTTTCGCCTGTGATGTTAAACCAAAGTGGAGCTAATTCTAAGGAAAAACATATCACGAATGAGACACATTTCAGATGTTATTGCATTCAAAACTTGTTATCTTGCTATTGCATATTGGATTTCGAGCAAATTTTTTTCCAAGTATTAAAGATTCTCCTTTTCGTCTTTTAATTGGATGAGCTTCAGAAAGTAGGGAAAGCTATCAATTCTACCCCTTTTATCAAAACGAAGGAAATTGAAACCATCTTAAATCAAGTCTCAATTCAATTGAATTTGCAGTCAGAGCCCAATAATTTCCAAGAGCTTGACATTTCCACCTACGTGCATTATTGCTGAGGTAGGGGAACATTGTATAATATATTTTGCCATCCTCAACTCTTTTTCAACATCTTGTAGACCTTTCGATTACTTTTCTAGGGAAGGAAATGCTCTTTTAAATTAAAAGTATACTACAGTGACTTATTTGAGGGTTCAACTCTTGAGTTTTGCACAGGGCTTTATTTTCAAAGCAACCTATGAGTACTACTTGATACGAGTACACATACCGTTACGTATAGAACAGAATAGAATTTGTGTGTTTTCTAAATGAGATGCAAAGAAAAGTAAATTTCTTACCGTTAGTTTCTGTGCCATATACTTTTTCCTATGTTTGGAGCCCGGTCTGAGCGCCACATTGCCAAAAACCCAAAACGCTCGTTCGGGAAAAGGATTGGCACACATTTCCACTGAGAGAGATAACGGCTGTCCTGCAAAACCTATTATTGTCCTGTTCGCAGGATATACTACTGGACGTCCTGCAAAGAAAACCAATCAACTTTAAGTCACTTGGTCAATCAGAACTGTTAACATTTGCTATAGCCTGGACTGCACGAACAGGCCGTATTTTTTGCACAAAATCTAATTAATTTGCAAGCTTTCTGTATTCTGTAAACCCTCAGAAAAAATTTACAAGACGTACGAGATAACACACTAAATAAATGCACAAGAGGATACACTAGTGTTATGACCTGTTTTCAAAATATCTGCGTAAAATGGTCGAAGGAAAAAAGATAAACTAATTTTCCAAGGTTTTTAATGCGTCCCCTGTGATATTTTTTTAAAGAAAAGGCTACCACAAAAGTGACTTGCAAACTTTTAATAATTGTAGTGGAGACATGTATATGAGGGGCCTCATAACTTTCTGGCCTTTTTAATAAACTCGGTGCCACATTGCATCTTCTTTTCTCAAACTTTCCCCACAAGGCTTGTGCATATTATATCATAAATAGTTGCATGCGTGCACAGTTACAGTTTGCTAACTGACAAGCTGACAAAAAGTCGGAACTAACAATGCACTTTCTTTCCGTTATTAACTCTGTGAGAAGTGAATGCAAAAAGTTGTCCTTTCTTTCCATGCACAACTTATATGAATAGAAAAAAATCCCTATAACTTAGTTAGCTGTTCGCTTCAACTGAGAATTGTGGTAGCTTAGGAAATCTCTTAAAGTTTGTAAATATCAGGTGCTTTCACAAAATGCAAATAAATAAAATGTTAATGCTGAATAAACTTGTTTGATGTGGTTGAACATGGAAATTGAAAAACAGACATGGGTTTGATTTGCCTAAAGATATCTTGCTGGGCTAGCCAATCATTCTATTATTCTCGAGATAGAATGTAAATGTGCCTTTATCTCTGGGCTAATGCACAAGTCTCTAAAGACTTAAACTTATGCGGTTACCACCAGGCACATGCATATGCACGCATGCCATTATTATCTTCAAGAGGGAATGTCAATTCAACTCAATTTCAAGTAGAAAGGTGAACTTACGCATTTTAGAAAGCCACTTTCCATTGAGTGGATGGAAAACAAAACGAAAATTACTTATGTTTACTTAGCGTACCCTCCGTGCCACTCTGAGAGCACAATGATGTCAGTTCTGTGTGCATGGTAATGAGATTTCACAGGAGGAGGAACCCAGGCTGCAAGACTTCTCTTCCAAAGTCGACATTACTCAAGCTGGAGTAACTATAGCAGCGTATACCACGAATTCTACCAACTTGATTGACTTATGAAGGATCGTTAGCCAGGAAAGGGGATTCTTGGCATACGGAGGGAGAAAAAAGATATAGGGATATGGCATGGAGCTTTCATGCATTCAGATATGCAGCATTCAAATGCTAGTCTAATAAACCAATGCAAATGAAAGTGCATTTGTTTGGTAATGAAATTCCTGGATCGATGGTATAATCAATCATATAAATATCAATGAGCAAGTTAAAATTCTATTTTGCATGAATTCAACACTGTTTTCCGCATTTTTAAAATTGATAATTTTAGAATGAATTATTAGTTGAGTGCATTGCAACGTAACAATACGACCTATGGAAGCAAACTGTTTGTGTGAAGTTATCTCTTGAGCTGATCCCGATCACACTGCTTAAAATTTATGGTACCAGACCGAAGTAATAATAATGACGCGCGGTTCATATGATGTATCGATGATCCTGTCCCAGTTGTATTTGACAGTGAACATAGCAATTTCCCTGGTGCCAAAAATGGTTCTTGAGGCTATTTTTGCGCAATTTACTTCAAGTCGGAAACGCAATTTAAAAAAGAAAAAGCCATTATTCATTGCTCACCTGTCACAACCACTTGAACATCATGAGTCTGAGCCCGTCGCTCTTCTAATCCTAATCGATTCTCTGCCACACATCGATAGTTGCCCCCTTCTTGGTATAAAATGCGATCCAAGATGAGATCTTGACCGGAGCCAACAGTTGTGAGCGATCCACCGTAACCAATTCGGCTCCAACAAAGGGCAGGTGATGGACGGCCGTCGGCTGCACATCGCATTTTTACTTTATCTCCTAATGCCGCCTCTATACGTCGTGGCGGTTGATGGACTATTTTGGGTTCGACTGAAAAAAATCATCAGCATTTTAGACTCCTCTCCATCTTCAAAAGCTATTTCAAGCGAAATTCTAACATTTTAGAACCAGCGGTGAAACAGGTTTATCAACACGAATATTTATAGCCTAATATAAAAACAAGAAGGGCTCATTAGTTTTTTGTTTTCACAAACTCCTTGTTTGTTCAAAGGTAGGAATTAACCAGGTAAGAGAGGTCTCTTTAATCCTAAAATTTCCCCTACACGTGCATGCAAGCACGAAAACGAGAGACATTAACAACAAAAAGCTCCCTTTTGCTTTCTCCTCATTCCATTCACGACTTCATTAAGCTCACACATACATTCGTACATAAATGTCCAACGTCTCTGCACTTTACCACCAATTCAGTCCTTAAATTACACTCGGTCGTACGCAACAGTGGTATAGTTGTTTTCCCTGTATTAACTTACCGATAGTTGTTCCTGTTCATATACTAACTAACTAACTAGCTGAGTTTTAGTTAGTACATTAAAGCCAGCAGTAAAGTTTGTTAGTTCGTTAGTTAGTTTGTTGATACAACTGGATTTAATGTTGTCGTACATATCCATGCATGTGTTTCATTATCGCCCCAAATTGGTATCATCTTCTCCCTTGTCCCCTCTTATTACATTCAAGAAATTAAAGGCAAGCAAATAGGATACTTCTCGGAGCAGTTTTATCCCCACATTAGTTTTAGTTTGAAACAAACAGCTTTTACGAACTAACTTTCATGCTACAGGCTGGACTTTCCGAGTCATTGAGATACCAAATAGATATTTGTAAATAGAATGCAGGAACAATAAGAATAATAGTAAGTAGCATATGGTAAAACAGGATTTTTGGGGACTAAAATCTATAACCACTTACATCGAACATTAAGGTAGTAGCCAACAGAAGAAAATTTCCCCATTGGATGATGTGAGATGCATTTGTACCATCCGGTGTGATTTCGAGTAACTTGCGTGAAATTGAGAAAACCATCTTCAGTTTGCGGTATGGGCGGCTCTCCCTTGTCTGCGGAAAAAACAGGGAACAAATGAGATATTACAAATCCAGATGGTTCTTGTTCTACACAGAAGACAAATTTCATTCTATACTTTTTTCATGCATGGACATGAATTGCCACCACACCACATGGCAGCTCGTGTCAGCTTTGGAGATAAATTGCTAGGATGCTACATAATATTTGTAAATTTGTGTTCACACAAAGCATGTGTCGTTCTGTACTTTCTCAAATGTTGTGTCCTGTCAAAGTACATTCTACCAAATTTGGTCCATCCTTTAAATTCATACTTTCTAATCCCACTCCTCTAATCTAATTAACAAACTCCAATCGAAAATTTATTAGTATGAATTCAACGGAGGGGTGAGGAAAATCATTTTTTACGGTACATTACTTCTCGAGTGGAGATGAGACACATTACATTTTGATAGGATGCAATAACCCACTGTCAGCCGGTTTCACTATGGAAGGGCTGGTATCTTGTCTCAAAACAGGAGTCAGTTAGATGAGCTACTTTTTCAACTGAGGGAAAAGATGATCTATGGATCTTATATGGCACCCCTGCCATTTCTCGCCTTCCCTAAATCCAGAGACGCTTTCCAGCGCTCTCCTCTTTTATATACTAGTCAGTGTGACATGGATGATGATGAATGCCAAGAGTTGATCTTTTTTCCGGTCTGGATCATAGCTACCTTTTTATAATAATGCGAGTAATAGTCGACTCATTTATAGAGTCACTCTGTTTTATGAGCGTTCAGTGATAATGATGTGTGAAATAAAATTTATTGCGTTTAGATAAATTGTCATTTCCACATGAATTAAAATTTCTAGTGTGATTAATTTTATTTTCAACCATGTCTAAGAAGTGCACATAATTGTATAAACAGGAAAAAAACTTTTCCCACTGCAATTTGAGCAAGACAAATAAGTTTGGAAACAAAGTTTAAGAAATATAAAAAGACAATTCAATTTGACGAGTCTCATTTGAATGCAAACAACATTGGGACATTATTAGTGCCATTCACAGAAATCTCAACTCTTCTAGCTAGGAAGCTAAAATCCGCAAATTATTCTATTACGCTCAAAGTAGTTCTAAGGACTGTTTTATGTTTGCAAAACTTTTCATGACGGTTTGTTTATGCACCCAGAACTCAAAAACTTTCACAATCATTATTATTATTGCTCATGTTGTCTGAAGCTTTTACATAGTTAGTTAAATTCCCCACAGAGTAGTGGTGACTACAGTTTTGCTCGCCTAAAAATTACTTTCACTTGGCCAAGAATGAGGGCATGCTTTCACATAATGTGGTACTCTTCCCCCATCTTCTTTTGCAGTAATTATTAAATTACGGGAAAGACAATGACTCTGGATGCATACAAATGTGCCTTTTGTGCTCAAGCACTAAGGAGTAGTGCTTCCACAGTTAGTTTGTCAGGCGAGTTAAGAGTAGGCTGAAAGGGTGAAAAAGGCTCACATTCCCATTAAACAAAGCCCGTTCTCAACGAAAAAATGCCAGCCCGGAATATAAAAGAATAGGGAAAAAGAATTTATATTCACGAGACATGTAATGATGATGATGAGCCATTGTCCTAAAATATATATGTGGTGCCATCTGAAGACATGTATATTTTGTAGTGTATAAATAGTTAGTTAATATAGTTCCCTACTTCACAGGTAAATATCCAGTTTTAAAGAATGCACTGCACCGAATTTGATTGAGTTTTGAAGTAGACTTCAAACGAGATGCTTGTAACTTTACTCAAGCTAAAAATTCCAATATCTTCACGTTGTACCACATGAAATGTAATCAACATGATCTAAAACAGTAGTAAATACTAGTGGCAATGATAGATGCTTCAAGGAAAACAAGTGCTTATATTTGGCATCACGTATGAATGCAAAGCGTGCATAATACGATTCCTGCTCACTCTTGACATCGTATAAGGGTGGGGACGAAAAAAAAAAGATTTGTTTGATGTGGAACCTAAAGTTGTATCATTGCTCGCTCTCCTCTTTCAGTCAAAATGGGAATCCCTCCAAGCACACTGTTTTACATAACACACATGCCTGTAAAATCTCCCGCTGTGAGTCTTATTTCCGATGACAATCAGCCCCAAAGAAGAAGTTAAAAGACAAGCGTTTTTCCCCATGGTATAATATTCAAACAACATTCCCTTCTATCATACAAGGGATCGCAATCATCGTCTTTTCTATGATTTTATCACCGTCATCAACATTATTGCCCATTCATTTAACTATAGAAAGTTGAGTACGCAGATTTGTAATATAGATTCGTCTCTACCTAGATTGAAAGTGCAGTTTAGTCTCCAAGAACTCAATTTGCGATGAAAGAATTCTAAACAACTTTTTCATTAGAAATACCGCAAACTTTACTGACAATATCCTACATTTTAGCCCTGTAATTACAAAAGCTGAGCTAAATTTTGAACAAGGAAACCAATAGTTTGCATAACAAAAAGGCAGGGTTTCAAAAGTGGACATCAAAACAAGTTTACGGTAAGTGTATACGTGAACTATATACAATTTTGCTGGAATGTTTACCTATCTACTTTCATCAATGTTGATGACTGAAAAAAACCAAGATTGGAAAACTAAAAAAACGGGAAACGACGACATTCGCCTTTCAAATTAGATCTTCAAGTCATTCACAAAGTACGCAGAGTAAACAAGGAGGAAACTTTGATAATGGGAGTGACACATGTGTGAGAGTAACGGAACAGTCATAATGGAAAGGTAAGCTCCTTTGGAAAAAAATCCCAAAAAATTCTATTAAAAGTGTGCTAAGGCCCTGTAGATTAAAAGACTGTACTTTTTCGACAAAAACTCTTTTTAGGGACGTCGTGGAGATTACATTCACGGAAAAATCTGTCACTGTAAAAAAAGAAGCCTTTGAAAGGGTTAGATTTTTTCTATGCCTGCCTCCAAATTCGACTCATGCATCATCTGTATGCATTATCTCCTGATGATTACAAAAAAGGTATATGTGTAGTATAAGCTTGAAAGTGACTCTTACAAGGAAACTGACTGACTTGATCTACTTCCGGACGAAATCTCCTATTATTATCATACAAAATGCTTTTTCCCTTTACTTGGACAAGTTTTTTCCTATCACCAACTAATCTGTGTGAATAAAAGAACCAGAGATTTTTTCAAACATATCGCAGGTCGTACGAGAGATTCTTTTGAGGATTTTCTCTCGATTGGCAAGATAAAATTTCTGAAATTCACTTTTTTTTCGGCTAACGAATGCTTCATTGTTCGAGGAGATCTGTAGCTCTCAAATATTAGTAGTAGTGTCTCCTACAATGGTGAATTCAATAGATTCTGTGAGTTCTAGAGCCAACCTTAGAGAAGTGAAAGAAACGGCTTTAGGGTTCTGTCTCATTCAAGTAACTCTTGTGAATACTATCGCTCATGAGACGACCAAATTAGATTTTGTCATACACAATAGAAATAGTGGAAGAGAAATGTATAGATTGTAAGGGGAAGAAATAAATATGTGGTTCCGTTCCCAATAAGGTAACGTGAAATGTAGAGGATGATATTTGTTGTGGGATTGGATGAGATTTTATTTCACAGAGCTTCTATTTTCAACAGGACACACTAAGTTTACCCATTTATTTTCCCCAAAGTTGGACCAAACCGACATGTAGTCAAGTCAGATAAATAATGGATGTCTATGCATTGTTGAATTGGTCTCAAATTTTACTCTACCCGGGTTTCCACTATTTGCAAATGACTGGGTATCTCAAGTACATTCAGTTTAAAGACGGCAAAACTTTTTGCTTTTTGCCATCTCTAGTACAAGTTTCACCATATTGCTTTGTTGAACTAGTTGAATCTGATTGGCAAAAGGGAGTGGGCAAAAAGTATAGGAATTAATTCTCAACTATCGGGGTGGCACGACATAGTTTTGAAAATAGGTCGACCATTCAGCTACAGAAGAAAGTTTACGAATAAATTTCATGCGTACAAAACTACTGGAACGCACAAAAAAACTGTCGATACATAGACATCCGAATACAAACTTCATGATGAAGAAGAATGTAGCAAGTTGTGAAAAGGAAATGAGTTCCAAGTTGATGGATGTAAAAAATTGTACAGGTTAAAGTTGAAGATAAATAAACAGTTTGGTTTACCTTTCAGCCAAAGTGGACGGCTCATTGGATTTGCATCAACATCACATTTCAAAGCCATAGCAATCCCTTCACGAATTGGGTAGCCAAAGCCTGGAATGCGACTTATGATAAAAGATGGAGCATCTGAAATAAAAAGAAAGTGAAAACCATTACAATGGATATTTAATAAATCACATGTAAATATTGCCATACATTCGTATATATACTTTCACATATGCAAAAAAATACAACCCATGGATAAGCATAATAGTCAAGATGATACGAACAGAGTGTAGAAAGTTATTCACAAAACTTGTGATTGTTGACAGTATTGCTTCCTTTTTCATTCAATTTATTTTAGTAGTTGAGAAGAAAAAGACGGTGAAAAAAAAGTGTATCGATATTGGAAAAGTTTACAAGAATCTCTGTAATCCGCTTCAAGAGGAATAATCCAAGCTGTTTGGTCTCCACATTTGTAAGCGAAAAAGTGGCAACTCTTTAACCCCGTTTCATTTGGTACTGACATTTCATTCAACTGCAAGACCTGCCGTTTTTACAAAATTGTCTTTTCAACAACTCCCTAGGTTATATAGTGCGCTCATATAGATTCTAGCACCACATATCCTATGCACAAGTAGGGAAAAAGCAAAATACTTTTGCATTCATTCACGTTCTTTTTTATTGCTATATGCTTTGCTTGCAAACTTTCCCAAGACTCAATGTTTTCCATCCTTTTTCTCCCACTAGTTTTGCAACTGATAAAACAATGTTTGGAAAGCACTATCCGATTTGTATTGATTTCGTACTATCGCAAGGATAATACTGCGGATAAATTATCTTTTAACCATTTCTAAATTCAAATACGCGTCAAGTTTTTATATGCAACCGGAATCGCTGTGTTTACTGTTTACCCATTGTGTAAAAAAAAGAAGCTTTTCCGGCAGCAAAAAGCGGTGGAAACCAATATTTTCTAAATACGCTCATTTTGGAGAAACTAACGATCCACATGCGGTGCCAGCCCAGCCTATATTAAAGTGCTAACATAAGGATGGAAGAATAGACTTGTGAACTGTGACACTTTTATGCATCCATGGATCATTGAGCACACTGTACAGAGTTTTCCATTGGAATTCCCTATTTTTTTCATAGTGTGTCCAACGAAAAGGAAAGAACATTGTAACTAACTACACAGAGCGAGAGATGGATACTAGAGATACTGAAGAAGATCTCCGTTTGTCGGTCGATTTTACTACTTTAGGTTAAGCGTCTGTAGAAAGAAAGTTGCTCTGTTACGTTCACCCAGAGGAATCCCCAGGAGAAATACGGTGAACGATAGGATTTCCCCTTATTTCCCTTTCTCTCTTTAGGTTGAGCAAGTAAGTAATAGCTTCCAACAGTGTGCACACCACATACAATTTATACTTTGCATTTTCCAACTCTCAATATTATCAAAACAGAACATTGACTGCACCAAAGTTTTCATTTTTTCACACCCGTTTCAAGTCTATACCCGTTTACATGACTTGACTCCATTCCTTTGATCGCTAGCCCTATGAAAAGTCGAATTCCCCATTGTGTGGCCATCAGCAATGAAATGAAGATTCCAAAAAGAAAATTTTGGCTCAGAATTTTGAAATCTTCAAGCTTCGTTAATGCAATGTCCGAAATTAAAATGGATTTCCAATTTCTACAATAGTGATTTTGATATATTTTCGTAAATAGTCATTTGTTATTGAGTTTCATTCAAGTTATTTCCGAACTAACGGCAGCAATTGCAAGTAATACACAAAAATCGGATTTAGGGAAATCCTTCTGGCGCTCACATGCGATCATCATAGTCACACGCCCCTTTCTATTTTGTAGTTAAGGTTTTTTCCACACGGTAAGTTGCAAGGATAATTTAACATTCTATCGGTGAATTTGAGCTCGCAGTGCTTTGAAATTCTTATGGTACAAAAGGTTTGTCCTTGGGTTAGTCTGGTTCATATTCTATACATACCGTTGACTTTCTTTATTTCTTTTTCGTAGATCAATTTATTATCAACTTTTAATATGGCATAGAGAAACATTAGTTAGATTGAAGGCAATAACCAACTAAAAGTGAAATATAAG
>Ga0210040_10009790_pt1 | contig 11093 bp, 13 predicted proteins | sample CryGeyCG12114_NA_FD_185462 | JGI IMG/M metagenome (GOLD analysis project Ga0210040, IMG submission 185462) | Groundwater microbial communities from aquifer - Crystal Geyser CG19_WC_8/21/14_NA (SPAdes) (version 2) | ecosystem: Environmental > Aquatic > Deep subsurface > Groundwater | place: USA... | reverse complement strand
GCCAGCGCGTACGCCCCGACGCGGCCAGGCGTACCCGGCCGCAGGGGACGTCGGCCGGCGGCCGCACCTCCCCGGCCAGCGCGTACGCCCCGACGCGGCCAGGCGTACCGGGCCGCAGGGGACGTCGGCCCCGGGCCGCACCTCCCCTGCCAGCGCGTACGCCCCGACGCGGCCAGGCGTACCGGGCCGCAGGGGACGTCGGGCACCGGCCGCACCTCCCCCGCCAGCGCGTACGCCCGGACGCGGCCAGGCGTACCGGGCCGCAGGGGAGGTCGGCCGGCGGCCGCACCTGCCCCGCCAGCGCGTACGCCCCGACGCCGTCAGGCGTACCCGGCCGCAGGGGAGGTCGGGCACCGGCGCACCTCCCCCGCCAGCGCGTACGCCCCGACGCGGCCAGGCGTACCGGGCCGCAGGGGACGTCGGCCCGGCCACACGCCGCACCTCCCCGCCCGTGCGGCCGGCGGCGAGCGGAGCCGGCTAGTTGCCGTCGTTCTCGGTGATGAAGCCGAGGACGTCGTCCTGCTCGTTGATGCACCCGGCGAGCGCGGCGTACTGCGGCGGCGTGCTGTCGGCGACGTCGAAGCGCACGGGGAACCGACCCTGGACACGCGGGTCGGGGTCGCCCCGGTCGGCGACGGGCCGCACGCCGGGCAGGTCGCCGCAGGCCCGCTTGAGCGCTTCCCGGGCGGGCTGCCCGGCGTCCTGCACCATCGTCACGCGCACGACCCGCTGGTCGCCGGCGAACAGGTAGTTGGTGAACGCGACGAACAGGATCCCGGTCAGCGCCAGCAGGCCGAAGGCGACGAGCAGCGCACGGTCGCGCCGGCGCCGATCGCGCCACCAGGCCTGCGTCTGCACGCCGTCCAGTATCGGTGGCGGCGTCAGGGACCGCCTGACAGGGTGCGGCCGCGCCCCGTCGGAGCTCCCCTGACCCGGAGGTCCCCATGAGCACCAGCACCGACAGCAGCCGCACCGGCACCGCCAGCAAGGACGTCGTCGACTGGACCGACCTCGGCAAGCAGATGTGGTCCTACGTCAGCCGCAGGGGCGCGGCGATCGACGACACGTTCGTCGACATGACCGTGGAGGTCCCCCGCGACACCGGCCCGCAGGCGCCGCACGCGATCGAGGAGCTCGACGGCACGCTGCGCATCACGACGACCGACCGCGTCACCAGCGCCTGATGGCGCTGCACCTGGAGGGCGCGCTGTCCTTCACGGTCGACGGGCCGAGAGCCTCGACGGCCGGCACGGCGCACGCCGACGAGACGGCGTTGCGCGTGCGCGCCGAGGACCCGGTGGCCGCGTGGGACGCGGTGGCCCGGTGCCGTCCCCTCGGTGACCGGCCGGCTCGGCGCGCTGGCGGACCAGCTCGCCGCCGAGGGCCTCTCGGCCGAGGGCCCGGCCCCGGGGGCCTGCTCACGACGGTCGGTGCCGGAGCCGACTGCGCGCTCGGACGCGTCGTCACCGGCAGCCGGCACGTCCCGCCCGGCACGGCGACGGCCCCGCGCCCGCTCGTGCTGTGGCGGGTCGGACAGGCGGTACGCCGCCCGCGCACGCTGCTGCCGGCGCTCGGCGCGGCGGCGGTCGTCGTCGTCCGGCACGGCCGGCACGGCCGGCACGGCCGCTGACCGGACTCCGCGCCGGCCCTAGATTGGGGCCGGTGACCTCCGCACCGGTCTGGCGCCGGCCCGACCGGCGGCTGCTGCAGGTGCGCCGCGTGCTGGTCGGACTGGTCGTCACCCTGCCGGGGCTCGTCGTCGCAGGGGGGCTGGTGGCCCTGTCCCGGCCGGCGGAGTCCGGCGCCGCCCTGGTCGCCACCGCCGCGCTGACCGGACTGCTGCTCGTCGCCGTGGAGCGGCGCTTCGCCGCCTGGGGCTACCTCGAGCGGGAGGACGACCTGCTCGTGCGCCGCGGGGTGCTCGTCCGCCGGACGTCGGTGGTGCCGTACGGGCGGATGCAGTACGTCGACGTCACCGCCGGTCCGCTCGACCGCCGGATGGGCCTGGCCACCGTGACCCTGCACACCGCGGCTGCAGCGACCGACGCCCACGTCCCCGGGCTGCTCGCGCCGGAGGCCGCCCGGCTGCGCGACCACCTCGCGGCGCTGGGCGAGGCGCGTCAGGCGGGGGTGTGAGCGAGCCCGCTCCTCCGGACGGCACGCTCGGCCCGGACGACGGCTGGTCGCGCCTGCACCCCCTGACCCCGCTGCTGCGGGGCGGGCGCTTCGTGCTCGTGCTGCTCGCCGTGGTCGGCCAGCAGGGGCTGCGCTCGGCCGGACCGGAGGCCGTCGCGGGCGTGCTGGCCGTCGGCGTGCCGCTGTCCGTCGCCGTCGGGTGGCTGGCCTGGCGCGCGCTGCGCTACCGCCTGACCGACACCGAGCTGCAGGTGGAGAGCGGGGTGCTGACCACGCGCAGCCGCCGGGTGCCGCTGGCACGCCTGCAGTCGGTCGACGTCGTGCGCCCGCTGCTCGCCCGTGTCCTCGGGCTGGCCGAGCTCAGGATGGAGGTCGTGGGTGGCGGCAGCGGCGCGGAGGCACCGCTGTCCTACCTGTCGGAGGACAAGGCGGAGGCGCTGCGCGTGCGGCTGCTGCAGCTCGCGTCCGGGCGCGGCGCCGTCGACGTCGCCGCACCCGAGGAGCCGCAGCGGGTGCTGGTCGTCGTCCCGGGCGGCCCGCTCGTCTGGTCGACCCTGCTGGGAGCGCCCGTCCAGGTCGTCGCGGTGCTCCTGCCGGTGCTGGCGGTCGTCGCCGTGGTCGAGCTGTCGTACGTCCCCGGGCTGCTGCTCGGCGCCGCGCCGCTGCTGTTCGGCGTCGGATCGTTCGCCGTGCGGCGGGTCCTGACCGAGTACGGCTTCACGGTGGCCGAGGCGGCCGACGGCCTGCGGCTGCAGCAGGGGCTGCTCGACACCCGCAGCTCGACGATCCCGCCCGGTCGCGTGCAGACGGTCCGGGTCACCCAGCCGCTGCTGTGGCGGCCGTTCGGCTGGGTGCGGGTGGAGGTGGACGTCGCCGGCTACGCCGCGGGCGGCGACCAGCAGGTCACGACGGGCGCGCTGCTGCCCGTCGCGCCCCGCGAGCTCGCCGAGCGGCTCGTGGCGAGGGTGCTGGGCGGTCCGCTGCCCCTCGCGCAGGTCCGGCCGCCGAGCAGCGCCCGGCTGCGCGCGCCGGCGTCGTACCCCCGGCTGGCGATCGGGACCGACGAGCGTCACCTGGTGTCGGCGTACGGCATCGCCACCACGACGGTCGACGTCGTCCCGCTCGCGAAGGTGCAGAGCCTGCGGTGGACGCAGGGGCCGCTGCAGCGGCGGCTCGGGCTCAGCTCGGTGCACGTCGACACGGCCGGGCGGCGCCTGCCCGGGACGGTGGCGGTGCACCGCGGGGCGCAGGAGGGGCAGGCGCTGCTGGTCGAGCTCACCCGCGCGGCCAAGGCTGCCCGGGCGCTCAGCCCGGGGCGAGCAGGCCCTTGAGGTCGGCGCACAGCTCGGTGACGGCGGCGGCGCAGGCGGGCGAGATCGGGCCGAGGCCGAAGAAGCCGTGGATGAGCCCGTCGTAGCGGTGGCGCACCACGGGAACGTCCGCCGCCTCGAGCGCCGTGGCGTAGGCCTCGCCCTCGTCGCGCAGCGGGTCGAACTCCGCGGTGGCGACGACCGCCGGCGCGACGCCGGACAGGTCGGGAGCCTTGAGCACCGAGGCGCGCGGGTCCTCGGCGTGCGCGACGTCGCTGAGGTAGTGGTCGCCGAACCACCGCATGTCCTCGGAGGTGAGCAGGTAGCCCGAGGCGTTCTCGACGCGCGACGGGTGGTCGTCGCCCGGCACGAAGTCGACCGCCGGGTAGAGCAGCAGCTGGGCGCGCAGCGGCGACCCGGCGTCGCGGGCGGCGAGCGCGACGGCGGCGGCGAGGTTGCCGCCGGCGCTGTCACCGGCGACGGCGAGACGGGTGACGTCGCCACCGAGGTCGGCGGCGTGCTCGACGACCCAGCGGTAGGCGGCCAGGCAGTCGTCGTAGCCGCCGGGGAACGGCGTCTCGGGCGCGAGCCGGTAGTCGACGCTGACGACGACCGCGTCGACGTCGCGGCACAGCAGGCGCGCGTGGTCGTCGTGGGTCTCGAGGTCGCCGATGACGAAGCCGCCGCCGTGGAAGAACACCACCGTCGGGTGCGGGCCGGACGTCGCGGGGCGGTAGGTGCGCACCGGCACCGGGCCTCCCGGGGCGTCGACCGTGCCGTCCTCGACGCTCTCGACCTCGGCGAGCGATCCCGGCGCCCGCATGCCGACGGTCATGGCGCGGAAGCCGGCGCGGGCCGACTCCGGGGTGCCGCTCGCGAGCGACGGCGAGCCGCTCGCGGCCATCATGTCGAGCACGGTCGCGAGCACGGGGTCGAGCGGCACGTGGAGCTCCTGTCGGTCGGGTCCTGCGACGGTAACCGCACGCTCCTCGGGACGGTCCGCCGCCTAGAGCCCGCCGAGGTCGTCGGGGACGTCGACGGCGTGCTCGCGCAGCCACTCGACCGGCACGACGTCGAGCGCCCGCTCGTGCGTGCCGGCCAGGACGACGGGTGCGGCGGCGCCGGCCTGGTACGCCTGGCGCCAGCGCACGGCGACGACGCACCAGCGGTCACCGGGGTGCAGGCCGGCGAACCGGAACTCGGGCCGGGGGGTCAGCAGGTCGTTGCCGACGGCCTGCTGGTGGGCCAGGAACTCCTCGGTCACGACCACGCAGACCGTGTGGGTCGCGACGCCGTCCGGCCCGACCGTGCACGAGCCGTCGCGGTAGATGCCGGTCACCGGGTCGTCGCCGCACAGCTGCAGCTCGCCGCCGAGGACGTTGCGCTCGCTCACCCTGACACCGCGAGCCCCGCGCCGAGCAGCACGCCGTACGCCAGCTGGAGCCTGCCGGTGCCCTGCAGCACGGGGACGAGCGCGCGCCCGACGACTCCCGACCGGACCGCGGTGACGGGCGCGTGCGCGAGCGGGGCGGCGAGCAGCGCGAGCAGCGCCCCCGGCGCGACGACCGCCACGGCGAGCGCCGCCGCGAACGCGGTGACGACCAGCGCCGGGTAGAGCGTGCGGGTGCGCCGGTCGCCGAGCACCACGGCGAGCGTGCGCTTGCCGGCGTCGGCGTCGGTCGGGATGTCGCGCAGGTTGTTGGTCACGAGGATCGCGCAGGCCAGCGCGCCGCAGCCGACGCCGCCCGCGAGCGCGGGCCAGGTCAGGCGCTCGGCCTGGACGTAGGTCGTCCCGAGCACCGCGACCAGGCCGAAGAAGACGAAGACGGAGACCTCGCCGAGGCCGCGGTAGCCGTACGGGCGGCTCGTCCCGGTGTAGGCCCAGGCCGCCGCGATCGCCGCGGCGCCCACGAGCAGCAGCCACCACGAGGCGAGCGCCGACAGCACGAGCCCCGCGACCGCGGCGACGCCGAAGCAGGCCAGCGCGGCGGCGCGGACGGCCGACGGCGCCGCCACCCCCGAGCCGACCAGGCGCAGCGGTCCGACGCGGTGCTCGTCGGTGCCGCGGACGCCGTCGCTGTAGTCGTTGGCGTAGTTGACGCCCACCTGCAGGGCGAGCGCGACGACGAGGGCGAGCACGGCCCGGCCCGGTGCGGCGCCGTCCGCGGCGGCGGCCGCACCTGTCCCGACGAGGACTGGCGCCACCGCGGCGGGCAGCGTGCGGGGGCGGGCTCCCTCGAGCCACTGCGCCGGTGTCGTCATGTCGCGGGCAAGCGTAGGGCGGCGCGGTCGAGCTTGCCGGAGGCCAGCAGCGGAAGCGCCTCGACCTCGCGCACCTCACGGGGAGCCCACGACCTCGGCAGCGTCGCGGCGACGTGGTCGCGCGCCTCGTCCAGCGGCAGCGGCCCGCGCAGCACGACGAGCGCGACGACCCGCGACCCCCACTCCTCGTCCGGCACACCGGTCACCGCCGCCTCCACCACGCTCGGGTGCGTCTCGAGCGCGGCCTCGACGGCGAGCGGCGCGACGTTCTCGCCGCCGCTCACGAGCACGTCGTCGGCCCGCCCGAGCACCGTCAGCACGCCCCCGTCGAACCGCCCGAGGTCGCTGGTGGTGAAGACGTCGCCGGCGAAGGCGGCCGCCGTCAGGTCCGGCCGCAGCCGGTAGCCGTGGGCGACGACCGGGCCGCCGAGCCGCACGCGCCCGCCGACGACCGACACCCGCACCCCGTCGAGCGGGACGCCGTCGTAGACGCAGCCGCCGCTGGTCTCCGACATGCCGTACGTCGTGACGACCCGCGCGCCGGACTCGCGGGCCTGCGCCAGCAGCGACGGCGGGGCCGCGGCGCCGCCGAGCAGCACGGCGTCGTACGCCCGCAGCGCGTCGCGGCCCTCCGCCGTCATCAGGCGCCGCAGCTGGGTGGGCACGAGGGAGACGCAGCGCCGGCGGCCGGTGAGCGCCGCCGTGGCCGCGGCGAAGGACGCGGCCTCGAACGGTCCCGGCGGCAGGACGACCGGCGTCGTCCCGGCCAGCAGCGACCGCACCAGCACCTGCAGCCCGCCGACGTGGGTCGGCGGGATCGCCAGCAGCCACGAGGCGTGCCCACCGAGGCGGTCGGCGGTCGCGAGCGCGGACGCGCGCAGGTTGCCGGCGGTGAGCAGCACGCCCTTGGGCTCGCCGGTGGAGCCGGAGGTCGGCACGACCAGCACGACGTCGTCGTGCTCCAGCGGCTCGGCCGGCCGCAGCGCCGCGAGGACCTCCGGCGCGACCTCCGGCACGACCGCCGGACCGGACCCGTCGAGCGCCGCGGCCAGCGCGGGGAGCAGGTCGGCCGCCGGGACGACGGAGAGCACGTCAGAAGGCGTACGGGTACGGCGACCAGTCGGGCTCGCGCTTGTCGAGGAACGCGTCGCGCCCCTCGACGGCCTCGTCGGTGAGGTAGGCCAGGCGCGTCGCCTCGCCGGCGAACACCTGCTGGCCGACGAGCCCGTCGTCGACGGCGTTGAAGGCGTACTTCAGCATCCGCTGCGCCGTCGGGCTCTTGCCCACGACCTCGCGGGCCCACTGCACCGCGACGCGCTCGAGGTCGGCGTGCGGGACGACCTCGTTGACGGCGCCCATGGCGTGCATCTGCGCGGCGGTGTACTCGCGGCCGAGGAAGAAGACCTCGCGGGCGGACTTCTGCCCGACGAGCCGGGCGAGCCCCGCGCTGCCGTAGCCGCCGTCGAAGGAGCCGACGTCGGCGTCGGTCTGCTTGAAGCGGGCGTGCTCCTCGCTGGCCAGCGTCAGGTCGCAGACGACGTGCAGGCTGTGCCCGCCGCCGGCCGCCCAGCCGGGGACGACGCAGATGACCACCTTCGGCATCATGCGGATCAGCCGCTGCACCTCGAGGACGTGCAGCCGCCCGGCGCGGCCCGGCTCGACCGCGCCGGCGTCGTCGGCGTACTGGTAGCCCGAGCGGCCGCGGATGCGCTGGTCGCCGCCCGAGCAGAACGCCCAGCCGCCGTCCTTGGGCGAGGGCCCGTTGCCGGTGAGGAGCACGCAGCCGACGTCCGGCGAGGTGCGGGCGTGGTCGAGGACGCGGTACAGCTCGTCGACGGTGGCCGGCCGGAAGGCGTTGCGCACCTCCGGCCGGTCGAAGGCCACGCGCACCACGCCGCCGGCCCGGCCCTCGTCGGTCGAGCGGTGGTAGGTGACGTCCTGCAGGTCGAAGCCCTCGACCTCCCGCCACTGCGCCGGGTCGAACAGCTCGGAGACGGACGCGCGTGGCATGGTCGGCACCCTACTGACGACCCTGACCCGGGAGGGCCCGCTGACCCCGTCGTGGGAGGAGCTGTCCGCCGACGCGCACGTCGTGGCGATCCCGATGCGGGTGCCGTTCCGCGGGACCACCGTCCGCGAGGCGCTGCTGCTGCGCGGCCCGGCGGGCTGGGGCGAGTTCTCGCCGTTCCCCGAGTACGACGACGAGGAGGCCGCGCGCTGGCTGGCCGCCACCGTGGAGGCGGCCTGGACGGGCTGGCCGGAGCCGGTGCGCGACCGGGTGGCCGTCAACGCGACCGTGCCGGCGGTCGCCGCGGCGGACGTCCCGGCCGTGCTCGCGCGGTTCCCGGGCTGCACGACCGCCAAGGTGAAGGTGGCGCAGGCCGGCCAGGCGCTCGCCGACGACGTCGACCGCGTCGCCGCGGTGCGGGAGGTGCTCGGCAGGACCGGCCGGGTGCGGGTCGACGCCAACGGCGCGTGGTCGGTCGAGCAGGCCGTGGCCGCGCTGAGCGCGCTCGCGCCGTACGACCTCGAGTACGCCGAGCAGCCCTGCGCGGACGTCGAGGGCCTGGCCGCGCTGCGGGTCGCGCTGGCCCGGTCCGGGGTGGACGTGCCGGTCGCCGCCGACGAGAGCGTCCGCAAGGCCGAGGACCCGCTGCGGGTCGCGCTGGCCGGCGCCGCCGACGTCGTCGTCCTGAAGGTCGCGCCGCTGCGGGGGGTCGCGCCGGCGCTCGAGGTGGCCGGCGCGTGCGGCCTGCCGGTCGTCGTGTCGAGCGCGCTCGACACCTCCGTGGGCATCCGCGCCGGGCTGGCGCTCGCCGCCGCCCTGCCCGAGCTGCCGTACGCCTGCGGGCTGGCCACGGCCGGTCTGCTCGCGGGCGACGTCGTCGCCGAGCCGCTGCACGCCGTCGACGGCCACCTGCCGCTGGCCACCGTCGCCGCGGACGCCGGGCAGCTGGAGCGCTGGGCGGCGCCGCCCGGGCGCCGGGCGCACTGGCTCGCCCGGGCCCGCCGGTGCCGCGCGCTCCTGGGAGACTGACGGGCGTGCACCCCTCGACCGCCCTGGCCCGCGTCCTCGTCGACGAGCTGGTGCGCGGCGGGGTGCGCGAGGCGGTGCTCTCCCCCGGCTCCCGCTCGGCGCCGCTGGCGTTCGCCCTCGCCGACGCCGAGGCCGCCGGGCGGCTGCGCCTGCACGTGCGCATCGACGAGCGCACCGCGGCGTTCCTCGCGCTCGGGCTCGCCAAGGCGTCGGGCCGGCCGGTGCCGGTCGTGACCACCTCCGGCACGGCGACCGCCAACCTCCACCCGGCGGTGCTCGAGGCCGACCTGTCCGGCGTCCCGCTCGTGCTGCTCACCGCCGACCGGCCGCCGGAGCTGCGCGGGACGGGCGCCAACCAGACGGTCGACCAGCTCGGGCTGTACGGCGGGGCGGTGCGGCTGTTCGTCGAGCTCGGCACGCCCGCGACACGCGCCGGCGACGTCGCGTCGTGGCGCTCGCGCGCCTGCCGGGTGCTCGCGGCGGCGCTGGGCGACCTCGGCACGCCCCCCGGTCCGGTGCACGTCAACCTCGGGCTGCGCGAGCCGCTCGTCCCCGACGGGACCGACGACTGGCCGGAGCCGCTCGAGGGCCGGCCGGGCGGCGCGCCCTGGACCGCGCGCGTGCCGGCGCCGGCGCCGGCCGCCCCCGGGGACGACCTGCCCGCCCGCACGGTCGTCGTGCTGGGTGACGGGCCCCCGGCACAGGCCGCGGCGGCGCTCGCCCTGGCCCGCCGCCGCGGCTGGCCGGTGGTCGCCGAGCCGTCGTCCGGCGCGACGCCCACGGACGAGGTGCTCCTGCTGCCCGAGCTGCTGCTCTCGCAGGCCGACTGGGTCGCGGCCCACCGTCCCGACCGGGTGCTCGTGGTCGGCCGGCCGACGCTGTCGCGCGTCGTCGGGCGGCTGGCCGCCGGCTCGCCGAGCGACGTCGTGGCCCGGCTCGGCAGCTGGCCCGACCCGACCGGCGTCGCCTCGCGGGTCCTGCCGGCCGTGCCCGTGCACGCCGGCGGCGACGTCGACCCCGGTTGGCTCGACACCTGGCGGTCGGCCGGTGCCGCCGTCGACGACGCCGTGACGCCGCTCGTCGAGCAGGCCGTCGTCGCGGGCGGGCTCGTCGAGCCCGTCGTCGCCGGCCGCGTCGCCGGCGCCGTCGCCCCCGACGGTCTGCTGGTGGCCGGGAGCTCCAAGCCGGTGCGCGACCTGTTCCTCGCGGGCCCGCAGTCGGGTGCGCCGGTGCTCGCGAACCGGGGCGCTGCCGGCATCGACGGCACCGTGTCGACCGCGGTCGGAGCCGCCCTCGCGCACGGCGCGCAGGGCGGCGGCGCGGCGTACGCCCTGCTCGGCGACCTGACGTTCCTCCACGACGCCAACGGCCTCGTGCTCGGCCCGGACGAGCCGCGACCCGACCTCACGCTCGTCGTGGTGCACAACGACGGCGGCGCCATCTTCAGCCTGCTGGAGCAGGCCGGGCCCGAGCACGCGCGCGTGTTCGAGCGGGTCTTCGGCACACCGCACGGCGTCGACCTGGGCGCCCTGTGCGCCGCGACGGGCACGCCGCACGTGCGGGTCGACGACGTGATCGCGCTCGACGACGCGCTCGTGCCGGCGCCCGGCCTGCGCGTCGTCGAGGCGCGCACCGACCGGCGGGCGGCCGCCGAGCTCGACCGCGCGCTGCACGCCGCCGCCCGGCAGGCGCTGTCGCCCTGATCGCGGGTTGGTCCGCGGACACCCGGGAAGGCGAGCAGGTCCCGACACCGAGGAGCTCCCATGGCCACCCACCACAGCCCCGCCGACGACATCGTCTTCGACCTGGTGAGCGTGCAGTACCACGCGCTCAAGGCCGCGCAGGCCTACGACGCCTACGTCGCCGACGCCGAGGGCCACGACGACGTGCAGGCGTTCTTCCGCTCGTGCGCCGAGCAGGACGCCGAGCGCGCGCGCCGGTGCCACGAGCTGCTCGGCCAGCTCACCGGCGGCAGCGCCGGGCTGTCGCCGGAGTCCTGACGTGCCCTGACCGCTGATCTGCCAGGCTGCCGCCCGTGGACGCGCGGGAGGTCGTGCTGCGGCGGTTGGCCGCCTCCGGCCTGACCGGACCGCTGCGGACCTCCCCCGAGCAGGTCGTCGGCGACCGGCTCGCCGTCCAGTCGCAGGACGTGCAGCCCTCGGCTTGGTCGGTCGCGCAGCGGACGGCGGACGGGACGGAGTCGCTCGTGACGAGCGCCCGCGACGACGGGCGGCTGCTGCGCACGCACGTCCTGCGCACCACGTGGCACGACGTCCGACCCCAGGACCTGCGCTGGCTGCTGGCGCTGACCGCTCCGCGCGTGCGGCAGCAGGCGGCGGGCGCCCGCC
>Ga0210040_10009789_pt1 | contig 11093 bp, 10 predicted proteins | sample CryGeyCG12114_NA_FD_185462 | JGI IMG/M metagenome (GOLD analysis project Ga0210040, IMG submission 185462) | Groundwater microbial communities from aquifer - Crystal Geyser CG19_WC_8/21/14_NA (SPAdes) (version 2) | ecosystem: Environmental > Aquatic > Deep subsurface > Groundwater | place: USA... | reverse complement strand
ATACTCTAGCTCTATTATTTCTAAAGTTACAGATAATTGAAGATTCCATAGATTCTCACCATGTTCATTAGCCAACTGAGTCTGGAGGACAGCCAAAGTATAGCTTTCTGCAGCTAATATGCTCAGAGTAGATTTCGAACCGGAAGCAGACTCAATCTCTATCTCGCCAGTTCTTTGATCCTGGGCACATTTCTCCATGGCTTCTTTCAAATCTCCGGTTGCAAATCTAAAATATCCGAAAAGATATTCAAAATATTCATTGTAGTAGCAATTTCTAGTTTTCACAGTCAAAAGGACACAATTACTTTCAGACGGGACATTTTAAGGCCATGAAATAGTTTAAGCATCACAAAATTTTGCGCCTAACTTTTTGAAGCACTACAAAATTTCGTGCCTTAGATTTTGAAACACTATAAAATTTCTTCGCTTATCGCTTAGATTCAACATTTAAAACTTCACCCCTTAGATTCTGAAGCAATATAAAATTTTGTGCCTTAGCCCTTTTGATTCTTAATCATTGCGAAATTTCACAGCTTAGATTCTTTCTTAGGCGTTGCAAACTTTCGCGTCTTAGATTCTAAAGCATTGAAAAATTACAAGTCTGAGATTCTTAAGCATTGGACAATTTCTTGTCTTAGATTCTAAAGTCTTGAAAAAGTCCAAAATTCGGGTCTTAGATTCTAAAAAGCATCGAAAAATTCCGATCCGAATATCATGCCTCAAATTTTTAAGATTGAAAAATTTCCCGTCTTAGATTCTAAAACATTCAAAAAATTCCCATTTTAGATTCTAATGCATTGAAAAATCCAAAATTCGGTTCTCAGATTCTTAAGCACTAAAAAATTTCCCGTCTTACATTCTAAAGCATTGAAAAATCCCCCGTCTTATATTCTAAGCATTGACCCCCCCCCGAATTCAAAACTCCCACTCACTTGTAGACAGCAGCGGCTACGAAATTGTTCTTCAACAACGTAGAGCTAAAACTGAGCAGATGATGAGCACTGTTTTTAAACTCTTGATCCTCACAAGTCTTGAGCCTCTGAGCCCTGATCTGCTCCACAGTGTCATAGAGCAACTTCCTCAACAAAACCAGCAACTCCTGTTCTTCCGAGATCTCCCCAATGTTGGTCCACGCATGGGCCAGGATGGTTTGACCCACATGGTAGTAGATGGACTCCCCTTGACAGATCATCCGTCCTTCGGCCATCCAGTCTGATATGCTCTTCAGGAACTTCATCAGCAGTTTCGGACTCATTCGGCATCCTTTCATTAGTTCTTCGGTCCGGCCCACGGGCACTCCTTGTTTTCCCAGGATGTCCTGCAATTAGGATAGATAGTTGTATTAGCTAAGGGCTCCTATACAGGTAGGTAGGTTAGGTAGGATATTCACTTCCGTTTCATTCACATACTAAGGCCTTGGATATGCGGAATAATGAGAAATATGGATTCTGTAAAGTTCGGATTCTAAAACCAGGGAAAAAGTTCTTTCGGGTTCTTAAACCACGAAAAAAATTAACGTTCTTTAGCATTCTGATCCCTGAAAAAACGCCCTTACAATCCCCAAAAGTGAAATAAATCGCCCTTAGTATCCCCAATACAAAATTATGCTCTTATGAATACAAATACTGAAAAAAATCGCCCTTAGAATTCCCAATACTAAAAAAATCGCCCCCAGAATTCCCAATACAGAAAAAACCGCCCTTAGAATTTCCAATACCGAAAAAATCGTCCTTATGAGCTTGAAATTCAAAGCATTAGAAAAAATTCACCCTTAGGATTCCAATCACTGAAAAAAATGACTCAAAACATTGCAAAACATGCCCTTAGGATTCTAAATCCAAAAAAAAACCTAATTTGTTCTCAAAAACCAAAAAATTTGTAAAAAAACTCACCTTGATCCAGGCAGCATAAGCCTTATGGGAGATCCTATGGATCCACAACGTCATATACAGCACAGTGGCCGGGGAGTCGAAAAAGTTGCCCTGGAAGATCTTCTGAGGACTCAACATATACTCCAAGAACTCACAAGGTGGGGGCAACGCGAGCATCAGTTTATACACGAAATACTGGACATAGTTGACCACTGGCTCGTTTTCAGGCAACTTCATCTCCCCGATCTTCAGGAGCCCTTTGACCACGTCCACATAAGCGGCCGAAAATTCCGATTTGTTCATCAGGAAATTCAAACTGAGGCCGTCCAGTTTGGGACTCTCTTTGTAATTTGGTTCCGTCCCCAAAAGGGAGTAGAACGAATGGTCACCGGATTTCACAGCCACGCATGGCACATATAAGCGCGCGGGGGGCAGTCCGTTCTTCTTTTTGCACGTTTCGCTAAAAAAACAAGAGGAAAATAATATAATCGGATTAGTGCGCTCCAATTAAGCGCGATATTACACACGTGAATTAGGCACTATAACACTAGCTAAATCAGACGAGCGCTTGAGCGCCACAGTGCTAACCAACTGACAGCGACAGCGCAACTGTACTAATACTAAATCAGATCGCTGGACTAAATCGCGCTCTTATCTATAAACTGCGCGCTTCCACAGTGCTAGAATGACTTGATCTATGCGCTTCAATACCGCCTAATCTACGCGCTATAAGAGCGCTGCAATGCCAACTAAATTTTGGCGCTCTAATACTACGAATACTACCTAATCTGCATGCTACAATAGGGCGACAATACCAAACTAAAACAGGTCGCTCTAATGCCTAATTTGCGCGGTATAAAAGCGCGTGTATGCCAACTAAATATATGCAATACATTACTGTCTAATCGGCGCGTTACAAGGGCGCTGCAATACTGACTAGATATGTGCGACACTGAAGCGGCACAGAACAAACTAAATCAGAGCGCTCTAGTACTGCCTGATCTGCGCGCAACAAGAGCGCTGCAATACTGCCTAATCAATCTGCGCGCTACAAAAGCGCTTCAATATTAAATCGATCTTTACGTTCCAACACTGTCTTAACTTTGCGTTACAAAAGCGTCACAAAACAAACTAAATCAGAGCGCTCTAAAACCTTACTTGCGCGCTACAAAAGCGGTCCAACGCTCACCCGCTGTATAAAACAAAAAGCAATACAAACTAACAAACCACCTAAGAATATCAATAATCTCACCTGTCCATAATGGGACTTCCAGCCTTGACCCCAAACAAATTATATTCGACCAGACTGACCAGACTAGTTGTTGGTTCATAGAGTTGACGGAGGAAGTAGTCGAAGAACATGAGGAGTCGGGCGAGGCCCTTGAGTTGAGCCAAAGACTTGACTTGGTCCAGTTTCTGACTGACCAGAGCATTGACCGTCTCCATCATGATCACTTTTTTGGGCATAAGGCTCACAGTATGGAAGAGGAGGACCAACACTTGGGCATGTTCCACGGGCATGTCTTCGTCTTCTTCAAGTGTCCCTGCACAACAAAAGCGGGTATTATGAGCAACTTTTTTTCTTCTATGTTTTAAGGTAAAACGGATGAAATTTTTGACAAAAAATGGGTAGTAAATATGTGAATACAGTGAGGAGTATTTTTTTCCCTATGTTTAAGAATCTAAAGTGTGAAATTTGAAACACTGCGCTATAGAATGACAAGTATGAAATTTGAGAACAGCTTTAGAATCTAAACTGTCATTTTTAGAGCTGCTCTAGAACATAATTTAGGTAAGTTTTCAACTGCTTTAGAACCTCAAGTGTCAACTTTTTTAACTCCTTTAGAATCCAAACGAATATGAAATTTTTCACGGCGACGGCTTTCGATTCTAAACTATGAAATTTTGAACTGCTTTAGAATCTAAAGCATGAAATTTTACACCACTGTAGATTCTAAACTATGAAACTTTTTACTGCTATAGTATCCAATCTAACCCGATATTTCGTGCAGCTTTAGAATACAATCTAACCTAAACATTTTCCGTCTCTCAAATCTAAAATACGCAAAAACTTCAAAACCCACATACCAGCCACTTTCCGAGCCAAGGTCTCGACAACCCGCTTCCAAATATTGACCACAGCAGCCTCCTTCTGATCCCCAGGCTTGGCCAACAAACACTGGACCAAAATGGCCAAACTTCGAGGATACAACACCAACCCCCAAGTCTCCCTCCCCGGATTCAAATCAATGCCCAGTCGGTCCAAAAACACAGATTGGACACAGGGGGAACATTGGCCAATCAAATGTTGACCCAGAAGGGCCAGTTCTGAAGACAATTGCATATAAGTCCGATTCAGGGAGCAATCGAAGACCAAAGAGATGGCCCCTGTGTCCGTGGTCCGTTTCTCCAGGTCCAGTTCGGTCAACAAGATGGCCACAAGGGAGACCAGCAGTTCCGAATCCAGGCAAGTAGCCGATAATGCCCGGATCGTCGCCGAACCCGACTGGATCAAATGGCGGTTCACGAAATTCACAAGTTGCACACAGGTTTCGATGAACTATGTATAAAAAAGAGCGAATTAGAATATATTTTGTATTTTACTAAATTTCGGGTAAGTTTAAATGATCAGGTAATTTTTTCTGGTTTTCAGTAATTTCTACTGATTTATAGGCATTTTTCATTGATTTTAGGTACTTTTTGCTGGTTTTGAGTGATTTTTTACTAATTTTAGGTAATTTTTTTACTGTTTTTAGGGAATTTTTAACAATTTTAGGTAGCTTTTGCTGGTTTTGAGAATTTTTCACTGGTTTTTGGTAATTTTTTACTGGTTTACGGTAATTTTTTACGGATTTTAGGTATTTTTACAGGTTTTTGGTAATTTTTTACTGGTTTACGGTAATTTTTTTACTGATTTTAGATATTTTTACAGGTTTTTGGTAATTTTTACTGGTTTACGGTAATTTTTTTCTACTTTTGAGTTATTTTTTCATCGGTTTTGCTTAATTTTTACTGGTTTACGGAAATTTCTACCAGTTTTAGGTAACTTTTACTGAATTCCATGCAATTTTTCACAGTTATTCGGGTAGTTCAACTCACCCCCTTAGGACTGCTCTTGTCCTGAAGAAAAGTGGATACAAACAATGCACTGGTCGCCTCGTCCATGTCATCCTTCCATTTGGTGGCGCGCAACTTGTCCGCTGGTCCACTGTGGACATCCTTCTTCATCTTGTCGGCTGCGCCGCCCCCATCAGCCATCATCATCATGGCGCTTCCGCCGCCACCACCACCGCTGCTGCCGCCACCCAGCTCCACGGGTGACATTACCGATTCCAACCATTTTCCAAACAGGGGTTCATCATCTGACAGAAAAATTAGTAGGTTTGGGTGAAAAAAAAAGGAATTATTAGCAATTTTTCCTCCCTTTTTCTAAGAATATGAAAAATAAAATGTTTGCCTATCTAATAATCTGAAACAATCAATTTTTTCTTCTATTCCCCTTAGAATTTGAAAAATTGCATTCTTCTATCCCTTAAAAATTAAAAAAATCTCATTCTAGCCTCACTGCGAATCAAAAACAAGCAATTTTTTCCTCCTTAACTCTTTGAATCTAACATTTTTGCCTGCCTCAAAATCCAAAAAATGCAATTTTTTCTCCTATTTTTACCTTAGAATCCCAAAAACTACCTGTCCGCGTCCTTTTAGCATCTTAAACATGACATTTTCGCATCACTTAAAATCTACAGACTAAAACATGACATTATAGCCTTTTTTCTGATAATCTTCCCTCCTTCAAATCTAAAAAACTCCAAAATCCACAAAAAACCATCCATATTTCATTACCAGCAGAATTCTCTGGCCGTTTAGACGATCCCCCAGCCCCACCACTATTGGCACTAGCAGCAGTCCCAGTAGCAGCGGCCACCGGAGGGGGCGGAGGAGGAGGACCAGCGCTCACATCCACCTCATCATCCTCATCATCATCGTCATCCTCATCGTCATCATCCTCAGGATCATCCTCATCTTCATCCTCCGTGGTCACCAAGTCACTCACACTGTGATTCTCATCCTCTAGCTCCACTTCCAAATGCTCGCTTTGAGGGGATGACCCATATGGACGCAGGCTCCTTTTGCCCCTGAAAACATATACAAAATTGAATTCACACTTTTCCCAAAAAATAATTTTTGTCCCCGAAAACATAGAATTCGCAGTTTCCCAAAAACACTATAATAGCAAAATAGCTAGGATGAGCATATGAAATGAAATATGGGGGGGGGGGAATATTTGACTACTAGAGTTGGGATTCTATACCCGATTTTCGGTTTTTAGATTCTAAAACGCTTGAAATTTTTGTTTTTCGATTCTTAAGCACTTGAAATTTTCAGGTTTTACATTTTACTGCGCTAATTTTGGTTTTTAAAGTCTAAAACGCTAGAAATTTTTGGTTTTTACATTCTAAAACGCGTGTTCTTTTCACGTTTCAGATTCTAATGCAGCAAAATTTTCATACTTTACATTTCCCAGTAAAATACAGAATAATACATCACATACTAAAGCATCAAAAACTTCCCGATTTATATTTTTTACCCCAAAAACAGTTCAAAATTTACATTCTGAAGTCCTATAAAAGCTTCAAAAATACTTTCTTAACCCCAAAAATTCAAAATTCGCATTCTAATACCCTACTACCTCTAAAAACTCAGCTACAAAAATCCTGCAAACATCCCAAATGCAACAAATCGATCTCAAAATGCCCAGTTTTTCACCCAAACTTACCGATTAGCGGCATCACTAGCACTGGCCGTAGTAGTGGTCAACACGGCACTACCCTGACCACTATTGCTAGCATCCAAACTGCCCGTCTTGCTAATCTTCCTTCGATTCCCGGGTTTATTATTACCCGCAGCAGCACCACCCCCAGATTCCTCTTCCTCTCCCCCATGCCCCGCAATCTCTTCGGCTTCAGCCTTTAACTCCATAGCCAACTTCAAACTGCCCGCTCTTCTGTAACACAAGGTCATCATATTGACCACCAACTCTATAGGATTCTGGTCCAGGAACAATTCCGCCCGTTGTTCATTTGTACACGGCATATCTACGGTGAATGTCTTTAGCACCGGTTTTTCTTGTCCAGCCGGACTGGAAATACAAATAATAAAAGGTTAGTTTAGTTCGTAACTTGACTATATTGGCATTCCAAATGCTTGTTCAGCCCAAAACGAGGACAAAATATACGCCCTTGTCCAGCCGGGCTTGAAACTTAAATAGCAAAAGGTAAATTAGTTAGTAACTGGACAATATTGGCATTCTAATTGCTTGTCCAGCCCAATAAGAGGGCAAAATATACGCCGTTGTCCAGCCGGGCTTAAAACTTAGATAGTAAAAGGTTAGTTAAGTCAGTAACTGGACAATATTGGCATTCTAAATGCTTGTCCAGCCCAATAGGTGGACAAAATATACACCCTTGTCCACCCGGGTTGAAAACACAAATAGAAAAAGGCCAGTTAGTTAGTAACTGAACAATATTGGCATTCTAACTGCTTGTCCAGCCCGATACGCGGACAAAATTTCTGAAAAATATAATCCGAATCGAGATTCAATTTTCAATTTTTGTTATGGGAAATAACATGGGAAAAATCAAGTCAAGACGGGGTCTTCCCTCTAACTACATTTTTCGGTAAATTTTACTAATTTTGTCATGCTCAACAGCCAAATAGACATATCCGGACGATTTTTTTTGAATTTTCAGGAAATAATTAAAACTCCTGATTTACCTGGACGCACTAAAGGAGAGACAAGGGCCTTGGAAGATATTCGAAGCCAAAGACACAGCCAGGGTGGCCAGTCCGCATACAAGCTCGTTCCAAACGCCTTGCAAGGCCACTCGATTGAGGAGGATTGGTCCAGCAGTGTCGTTGGCTCCGGCTGGACCTGCGGCCGCCAATTCCGACACATGCTCCATATATAATTGGATGCAATCCAGGTTCACTTTGCTCAGGATCAGTGCACAATTCTTCCAATTCTACAATGAAAAAGAGTTGGGAACATTGATAAAAACTATGGTAGACGAATTTTTTAAAGCTACAATCTACTAAATTATGGAATTTTTGCATGCGCTAGAACAAACAGGATGAAAATTTTCGCTGCTTAAGATTTTAGAGCATAAACTATGAAATTTCCCCTGCGTTAGAATCCAAACTAAGAAATATTTTCTGCTTTAGAATCTAAACTTGAAAATTTTTCACTGCTTTAGAATCTAAACTATGAAATTTTTCAGTGCTTTTGAATCTAAACTATGAAATTTTCCCCTGCTTTAGAATCTAAACTATGAAATTTTCCCCTGCTTTGGAATCTAAACTACGAAATTTTCCCCTGCTTTAGAATCTAAACTATGAAATTTTTCCCTGCTTTGTTATCAAAATTCACTAGACTTTTCCCAGCTTGACAATCAAAACCTAAAACTTTCAAAAACTGCCCTCCAACCATCTCACATAACAAACTACTGAAAAAACTCACATGGATGGGCAACTGGCCCTCATATTTCAAAATGTGGACAATCCTTCTATGGATCCAGATGACCTGGGCCACCACCAATTGGCCTAAATGATACTCCTTGTCCCCAATGTCCACATTGGGCCTGCTGTAGAAATTGTCAATGACTCCGAAAGCGGAATATAGGGCGCCCAATCCCACACGCACAATGTCCGCAACTTGTTGACCACTGGATCCACTCATCATGTCCATGTCCAGGAGTCGATGCACTTGGTTCAGTTCTTCGGACAATGTCCTCAGATCATCACTATAGTTAGTTACAAATTGAAGCACAAGAAAAAAAGATTTAAAATTGGATCAAATTGATTAATAAAATTTAAAACCCTTCTAGATAAATTTTGAAAAATGCTATCATACCTGGGCCGTTTAATTGGGGGCATCTGCTTATAGAAAGTCCTCACAGTCCCCAAGTCCATTGCTAAACTCTTGGGACAATATTTGCTCAACATAGGCAGCGCTAAACACATGTCCAGAAAAATTCTATCTGCACCGTTCCATTTAAATTTTTCGGCCACTTCTTCTACAAACAATTCCTGCAAAAAAATCATAATCAATCACATATATATATTTTCTGAAAGCTGTTAAAATTCTCCATCGAATGAATCTATTTTCGCAAAAATTCACCCACAAAATATAAAGTTATGTCTACTTGAAAAATCCCATTAAAAATCTCCCCAATATTTTTTACTCATTCACTCATAACTTTAGATCCCATAATTAGATTTTTTCGCAAATGCATTCATTGGAATCAGAATTTCCCTCGCTTCTCAAAAAATACTCACACTCATAGACTTATCCTGGGGTAAGTGAGCCATATGAAGTGACATATTCTCTAATAACATAGTCGTAGGATCCAGCCGAGTTCTTCGCACTTCTTTCACCACCCCGGCCCCAGCACCAGAGCTTGAGCTGGGCGTATCAGCTAAAATTTCAAAAACACAGTCAATTTCACATAAAAAACTAAAAATATGGCTAAAATAAAAATATATAGTATTGCACTTACTAGCTTGAATTTTGGAGGGCATTTCTTGATTTTTCAACTGACTCACCAAATTAGATACATCTTCTTGGCTCAGTCTTGGTTCTCCGGAAGACATTCCCTAAAAAATAAAAAAATAAATGATTTTTTCTATAAAACTCCGTTTTTGTGATTGCTATTTACCTTGATAACGGCCACATAAGTCTTGACATTGATAATAGGATTGGTCCCAGCAGTAATATATGGGAACCGGGCCAATAAAGTCTCACATAGGATCCCTGTCGCTTTGCACAGTGTGGAGTAGTTCCGTTTTGGGACTAAAATTCAGTTAAAATTTTACATATTTTTGGAAATTTCCAGATTCTATTCTAAAGCTTAACGAACAAAACAAATCCTTCTTACTGAAATCATTTTTGACCGAATAAGTAATAGTATTCGCGGCCAAGGCTGCCACCACATCATATAAAATGAAATGGCTATGAGATCGGCTCAAGGAATCCAAAAACTCCTGCTCACTGTACACAACAAAAACAAAATCGAACATTAACAAACTAATTAACAACTAATTAGCAATCAGTAATAGGTGGCCTATTGTAAAATCGTATCGTAAAAGTGTATATAGTATATCTATTTCTATGTGTAAAATGCAGTAAGGGTCCCCCCTGTTTTCACTGATTTTTCCCATGTTATTTCCCATAAGAAAAATTAAAAATTGAATCTCGATCAAATGATAAAATGCAATAAGGGGGGACCACGTTCTGACTAATTTTTCTTATGTTATTTCCCATAAGAAAAATTCAAAATTGATTTTCGATTTCAAATTTCGTTACGTCCACCGTAGCATGTAAACTTATATGTGCGCATCTAATATTTTAGTGATTTCAAAACAGCTCATTATTGTTAGTTATAGTAATTAGTGTTACCTGTCCACCACAGCTTTGACTAAATTCATGGCCTCTGACTTGGACATGGTGCCCAGAGAGTAGTTGACCAATGGTTTGAACATGGCACACCAGTCCAGTCCGGTGGTTCCGCTTTTGGTGCCTCCCGAATTGGCGGCCATAATGGAGCCACCTTTGTGACACTTGCCTTTCTTGCGGTTCACAATTTTTGAAACCTGAGCGAAGTTATGTAGTTGATTAGTTGGTTAGCATTGTAATTTTGAACTTTTTCATAGATTGCGAATGTAATCATAGAAATTTCCGGTGTTTTAGATTCTATATAGACCAAAAACTTCCAATGCTTTAGATTTTCGAATCAAACTAATGAAAATCTAACTATATATGAATCTAAAACACGAAATTTCCCATCCATTAAGAATCCCTAGTTTCGAGATTTCAAAAATGACAAACAGAAAACAATAACTTACGGTTGAATCAGCTGATCGGTTTAATAAGTAAGTTTGTTAATAAGAGACGACGGGCTAATGATAAATAGTATAATTAACTTTAATCTTTAATTAGGAATACAATATTCTGCGTTAAATCACAAATTTGACTGACTTTGCAATCTCTAGACAAATAGTATTTTGTAGTTACTCTTTGATTTTCGAGAATGATGATGGATTAGAGATGTGCGCCGAGCATACTATCGGCGGCGGCGGCGAAAAAAAGAAAAGGTCTCGGCGGCGGCGGCGACGCCGCCGACGCCGGGATTTTTTGTCAGCGGCGGCGGAAGCAGCTAAAATCGT
>Ga0210040_10009788_pt1 | contig 11096 bp, 17 predicted proteins | sample CryGeyCG12114_NA_FD_185462 | JGI IMG/M metagenome (GOLD analysis project Ga0210040, IMG submission 185462) | Groundwater microbial communities from aquifer - Crystal Geyser CG19_WC_8/21/14_NA (SPAdes) (version 2) | ecosystem: Environmental > Aquatic > Deep subsurface > Groundwater | place: USA... | reverse complement strand
CGGCAGTACATCATAGGCTACCTCGAGCGGTTTGATGGAATTAGAGAGATGGAGGTCACCAGCTGGATCAGGGAGTCGACGAATGAGGATTTCATCCCTTTGCATCGAATTAAGTACTTCAAGCGGAGGAGTGCCGATGGGGTGATGGAGGTTGTGTGGCATCGTGAGGAGAGGATTGACAAGGTCTTCGGAAGTGGTGTGACAGGAGTGCAGGCAAGGGAGATGGATACGGGAGAGTCTGAGAGGCAGTGGGATGAAAGGAATGAAATTGAAAGTGAGATGGGTGGTGTTAGATTGGAGAATTGAGGACCACCTCACTTGTGAATTTGTGTGTATTGGCTTCACCAGTCGAGACCGAGAGTATCGTGCAGTAGCGCCGTGTAATTGCCATTTCGTATAGCTCCCTCCTACGGCAGGAAGGCCTGGCAACTCCAGATATGGCGAGAAAAGCCCACCTCCCTCAGCCTCCGCCGTTGCCGACCCCTGCCCGCATGATTCATTGCCGCGAAGTTTCCCGAACAGCTAACCACTCATGCACGAGGGTCCGACCATCGAGTACCATGGATCCGAGTTTACGGTCTCAAGGTCAAGTCCTTCTGAAACCACTATACCTCCCGTCATCCCCCACTCGCCTCCAAACGAAGCAACCACTCTATCGCAAGCGACCACTTTGTATCATCCACACCTGGATATCTTACAGCTGCAATGCCATCCCTATCACGCCTCCAGGTTGATCCCCCTCCCAAATCTAGCATAGAGCTGGGCCTTCAACTTCCCAATCTCCTCCTCCATGCTCGACTTCTCCTCTTCCAGCCTACTGACTTCCTCCTCGATCTCCGTGGTCGCCGCCTGCAGCATCTCCTGTGCTTCCGCTAGCGGCACCGACACGAACGAGTCGCCGATCTTGTACGGAACGAGTTCATCCTCGTCGGCAAGCTCGAGCTCCATGGAGATTTCTTCCAGGTCTTCTTTGTCTTTCTGCTGGGTGTTAGGATTTACGCATGGTGAGCAAGACCGATGTATATTCGGGCTTCTTATGGCAAAGCTGGGTGCGTTGTGCTGCCGTGTGTAGGATAGAACGTACCTGCTTGAGTTGAAGTTCCTCATCCAGGGCCTTGGATCGGTTGTGTATCTTGCTGAAATGGTTGATTTTATCTTGGTCTTCTTTGGTGACTTCTGTGTCGTTCGTCTGGCTTTCTTCCTCTTTCGACAGCTTCATGTCTTGTTAGACAAGTTTACCATCATTGCAAATGGATTTGACCCACCACGCGCCGTGAAAGCATTTTGGCTGGTGTATCTGGTATTCTCGACAATGAATAAGTTCGGCGTCGCTGCCGGTCCGCTGATCGGGGATTCCTGTGCTTTCTTCTTCGTCGTTTCGTTGGTACACAGCAACGTCCGAGTTGAAAAGTTTAGTTGAGTTAAGCACAATCGGACCCTCAGATGCACGACGTAGCCTTGCGAATTGTCTAAAATAATAGCTCTTGGCGTAGATCATTAGGAGTAAAAGGAGGAACAAAAACTCAGTGTAATTGCAGTAGGCTACAACTGAGGATTACGTGTTAACCTAAGCAAAGACGTTAATAGTACATGGTCTATTTGCCGTGTTGTGTGTGGCAGAAGCATTCCTAGTCGAGGTTCCAGACACCATGCTACGCTTCCAACCCATACTTGTTCTACAGCAATACGTATCTATACAGCACTGTAACCTCCTCTACTACCTCCTCCTGACACAGTGTCCACCACTTTTCGTGACCAGTCTTTGAACAGATAAGGCATGTCTCTGATCGCATCACCATGAGGCAGAAGATCCCAGCCTCGAGCGCCATATCTGTTGTAGTTGAGCCAGGAACCGAATATCAGGTATGCAGCGATACCAAGGAAAAGACTACCGCATGTTAGTTTGCTGGGTAATTGTGCTCGGAATGTCCTTACATGAGGATAAACCAAGTAAAGAAACCCCAGCCGCTCGTCTTCTTGCTTTGATTGTCGCCGTCATCTTCTTCAAAATCCTCACAGGCATACTTGGTTCTCCAATTTAGACGCAGTACGTCCATATCCTCCTTGCCCTCAACAGCAGCATAGCTGACGAAGGTCAAGCTATTCTCGTCGTCGTCCTTCTCCTTGTCGTTTTTGTCTTTGTCACTGCGCCTACGTCGTTTGCTTTCGTCGTTACCTTCGTTGCCAGTTCTTTTCTTATCGCATTGAAACTGTACGACTGCCTTCTGCTTCCTCTTGTTATACACCCCTCCCACCATCTCGAGCTGTAGTCCTTCGGTGTCCGCGTCGCTTGATTTGAGCCGTGTCCACTGAGGATCCAAGCTTTTGCCAGTGCTAGTTGTGAAATCCCCTGCTACAGGCACGACATAGTCTGTTACTACTTTCTCTTGGTCCGGGTCATCCGAAGGGTTCCATGATTGCGTGACTCCGCAGACTAGAGATTCATTAATATAGGACTTTCCAGACCTCAAGCCTGCACATACCTCTTGTGCCCGCTGGACACTGGTCTGCATCCTTCACGTTCTTGTCCTTCTTCAGTGGTGCACATACATCAATGGTCCATGTCGTATTATGGATGGTTGGAGGTGTCTCTTCTGAAACCAGGATTGAATGCGGTCCACTTATCTTGGAGAAGTCGAACTTTTTCTTGTCAACTCGTATATGATCACAGTCTATCGATATTGCGGCTGACAAGGCCGACAGCAGTAATGGTATGGAAAGAAGAGACACGCGACATGATTTCATTGTTGCGATCGAGGATGTCTCTACGGAGGTGACAGCGTGAGGTGGTCGCACAAATGGAGGCAGAGACAAGGTGGGTTAATGAGCGTCAGGAAGGGTTTCGCTCGCAGGCCAGGCAGAAGCTGGTTGTTTGTCCACCAGATGTTGTTGTCAAAAGATCCCAGTGCTCTCGTGTCGATTGCGGCCTGCAGACTTGAAGCTCGCAATGGCATTCCGACTCCGAGTCCGAGTCGATCGCATCGGACGCCAAGCATGAGCTCATGGCAGTGCAGTGGTACCTGGTGCTACTATTGGATTACTACTAGTACCTACCTGGTATCTACGTAGGTAGGTGGTTCCCTTTCGCGCAGTGAGGCTCTTTCAAGTTCGAGTTGTTCGTGCATTTCGGGGACGAGAGCGTTATCCCTTCCATTGGATCGACCACAGATCAAATCCCCCGCATGATGGATTCATCGGGTTTCACTTTGCACACTTCGTATCATTGACAGCATACCTACTCTGTACTTTTGGGCATTACAATAAAAACACAGGCTTGGACACGCTCTTCTTAGCGGCATCATACTTAATCATTCACCATGGCACAACAGACAAAGACATCGAGCTCCACTTCTTCAGTTCCTCGTGGTCCGCCCTTCGTTGTCGACGACACCGAAGAGTACCGCGCCAAAGAAGCTCGTGCGAAATCTCTTATGCTCACTGCGCTGATCCCGGGCTCGGAACCCTACAAGCTTGCCTTGTCCCTCAACTCAATCTACGATATCTGGCTCGCCCTCGAAGATCGCTATTGCCCAGACCCGACCGTCACCGGCAAGAATATCGTCAACGAATGGGTCACCGAGACATCAAACAGCATGGGAGACGTCCCACAGGAAGAGAAAGCCGCAGCACTTCGAGCCAAGATTGAAGAAGCCGTGCTCGTGAGCAAAGCGTTGCAAAAATGTGAAGCTGTCATGCGGGACAGACGAAAAGAGGCACAGGCTGCCGCTGCAAGGACTCTGGTTGAGAACATGCCGAATCGTGATCAGAGATTTCTGTGGGCTTTGCTACATGGTGGCAAGCCGGAGACGGATGCCTGGTTTTATGGCACAAGCACGGAGAGTAGTACAGGCTAGGTGTCTGATCTTCTTCAATGGGCAGAGCGAACGGAGCGTCTCCAGCCTGGCACCATACGAGGGTGGAATGACGAACGTCCCGGCAGCGATGATGAGCAACCTAGTGGTAGTGATCAACGTCCCGGTGGTGACGATACACGTCTAGGAGCCGTCAATGAACGGCCTGTTCGTGTTGATGAGACCCCTCTTGGTGGTGATCAACGCTCCAGTGCTGGTGCTCAAGGTCCTCGAAAGAGGACATATACCATACACGAATCGTCGCAAGCAAAGCGAAAAAAGCAAGAAAAACAAAGTCTAACGAAACTTCAAGAAAAGCTCGACGAAATCACAGTGGAGGAGGCCAGTATCAGTGAGGGTCAGAGCCAAGCACTTATGGACAAAGTGTTTCCTGGAATATTCTCCACCGATGCTGAAGAACTGCGTACCAGTGAACTCGAAAAAGTGACTGAACGTACATTTTTTATTGCTCAGCACATATCGTTCCTTCATCCTCCGGAGCGGTATTTGTCGGCCGACGAATTCTGTGAACGACTAAGGCTAAGCAAGGAGCAGCCATTAGACAAAAACAATGACGATGACGATGAGCATTCACAGTTATCGCACGGCATTACCAGTGCGACTGGTTCAGTTCCATCCTCAGAGGCCGTCTCATTACCTTTAAAAGTAACCCCTTTGCCGGCTACAGAGTCTTCTACAGAGGTTACCACCACAGCCGCAGAGGAGGAGAGTTCCTCATCTCCCGAGACCGTCTTGGGTCCGGACGAAACAGCTAGTGGCTCGCAGTCGAAGAAAAAGCGCAAGCGCTGGGGCAAGAAGAAGAAGAAGAAGAAGAAGAAGAAGTCGTCTGCTACCCCTGGAGAGACCGTAGCGGAGACCGAAGAGCCACCACTGAAACAACCTATCCATGCACCTACAAAACCTGCAGGCCACAGAACTGCGCACAGGTCGATGAAGCCGAATCTGGATATCGAGAATTTGACAAAGGACGGGTTTTTCAGCGGTTGCGACTGCCAAAAAGAAGGCCATATCCGTGGGGCCACGTTCAGTGGGATGCTAGCAGGAACCTCGGTGCGGTTATGCCAACACAAACTCGAGTGGAGTCGCTTCGGGAGAATCACTGTGGCTCTGCATGGCCAAGGGTATACATATTATGGGTTTTTGAAAGAATACGGCCTGTGACAGGCATTGAGGAACATCTTAGATGCCGACATTAGGCTATCAATAATACGTATTTGGACTGTGTAGGTATCTAGCTCATGACTTAATATCGAAAGTGGCCCAACTAGGTATCATCAAACAAACCACGATGCACTAAAACATGCCCATGCCAGCAAAACCACCAGTGCCATGAAGCTGGGACTCATGCTCAACTCGTAGGACATGGCATCGTTCTTCTCCGCGACATACGTCCCGTCTCGTGCCGTGCTCATCAGTTCCCGACTGACATGGCCAGACTGCGCGATCTGCCGCAACTCGTCTCCGAACGTGTCAAGGATGGTGGTACTCCGGCCAGCGGGACAGAAGACGACCTCGAAGCCTCCTCCTTGCGGGATGATGAAGGTGCTCGTCTGGTCGTCGAAGGCGTAGCTGTACGCGTCTGGGCACATCTGCTTGGCCTGTCTCGAGTAGTCGCTTGGCTGGCATCTACTCGGCGAACCGTACTTACCGGTACAGCAGTCTTGCGCTTTGTTGTATTTGGCGCAGCGCGACAGACAGGGGTTGAAGTGTGGCCTCCGGATGTTGTCGTCTGGGTAGGGATAGACGCCATCTCCCGGTTTCTGCGGGGCGTTCAGCTGCAGGGGCCAAGGACACCAGGCTTGGGCGAAGCGGACGGTGACGGACTGTTCGAGTGGAAGAGGGAAGGATGTGTTGGTGCCGAACTCGGCGTCGGATCTGTCGCCAATTGGGGCCAAGAGGGCGGCTGTGCCGATGCAGACGGGGTTTGTTAGATTGGGTGGAACGTCTGATACGTTGGTAGAGCTGGCTGTGCCGAGGGAAATGATTCCCATGGGAATGTTGTATCCGTCCACGAGGGAGATGTCGTAGAAAGCTTGGCCAGTGTCGGAAGAGTATGTGAATTCGGCCAGCGTAGCGGGAGGTCGACCCTGTGTGTAGTAAGCTTCTGTATGTCAAAACAAATTTGATATTGCTTACCGCTCCTTGGCATTCGACAAATCGTCCACAGTCTCCTGTCATGCAAGCAGCGCCACCTTGTCCGGAGGAGGGTGGCGAGCCGCTGGCACTGAAAGTGCAGTTTGTCCTCCCCCATACTCGTCCACGCCAGTCAGCGCTCACACTTTGAGGATTGCTGTCGCCCGGAGCAAGACGAAAACCGGAAGACGTGGGACCACTACCAGATTGTGTCAATATGGCGGCATAGATAACATCCCCGCAATTATTCGTAACGTGCAATGGCAGATCTGAGTCTCTTGCGTTTACTGTATGAATGGCGGGTCTGTGGAGGTGGTGTAGAGCCTCGACTTGCGGCAAACCGGACAACAGCAGGCCTCCAACTGCAAGGGAGAGTGTGCGTGCTGTGCGTGACTTCCTGTGCTTTTGCCGCGTCGCACATCGATCGCGTACCCTTCCATAGCATCCCGGTTCGTCAATGGTCGCCTGGCAAGGCTGTGGCAGGTGTTGTTTGACCAGTCTTATGGGTTGCAAAGGCTTCGCGTGTCTGGTATCCGGTGGTCCTTGAGACGGCGCAACAGACATGCTTTCGTACGGAATTGCAACGTGACGATTCCAAAGACCGTTCTGACCACGGCTGCGTGTGCTGACCCTGTCTTTGCTTCGAACGCGTAAAACTCCGAACTCTCTGACTGGAGCATCATCTTTGACAAAAGTCCATGCTCGACTCAGACGGGTATCCCATTCTGATCGCTCACACCCTTCTTCCCAGTGCGGCTGCTTGACGTGCACGACAGACGGCCGTGAAGCAAGGGATGCCATGTCCCAACAGCTAAGCTACAAGTCTATTATGCGCCGTAGAGACAAGTGGACATAATCGATAGTGATGTTGGGCGAAGGGTCAGTGATACAGAAGGAAAGTATGTACGAATGCAGTAAACTAGATGAACGGGAGAGCGCCAGGAACAGGAACAGGAACAGGGACAGATATGGGAAGCGGAGTAGAAATATGTCCTTCTACCTTCCAGGTTATCTTGAAGCTAAGGGAAGCGTGGCTGCCATGTCAGAGAGAACAACTTGAAGGACAGGTAAAGGAAGCCATGGCCTTCTGGCTGTCGGCGTCGGCGTCGGCATGATCGGCAGCCTTCTGGTCTCGCTTACCACTTGAAGTTTGTGAAGTTGCATGAATCTTGATTGTGCTGCCTGTTGCTCATTCCAGTACTGTAACTTAGTCGATCGATCATTCCATTTCCACTTCCTTCCTTGGTCCGAAGTTGAAGCCCCTCAAGGTTCAAGGTTGACAGCAACGACCACCGACGTCATTCACCGCGCCAAGGTCCCGAGGTCCGTACTGTGCAGAAATCACGTGATGCTGGCGCACAGCCATCTTCTAGAGAACGCCGAATATTAGCCGGGACAATAAAAAGGGGGTGAGAGAGCTTCTTTCATGTCTAGACCTGCGACTGGTTGGAAGAATACAAGGTAATACTATCGACACTATAAGAGGCCTCTCTGTTCCATAAGTTATAGACTATAAGGTTTTGAGGCATATTTTCATGCTCTCGCGGCCAGAAACCCTCTTCTTCCTTGCTCGATTCTTCAGGCCCCCGGCAAGCTACTTGAACGACCTGACTTCTGTCGTTATTCTCATCTTACTACCAATAGATGATCACCATCGCGGACCTAAGCGTGACGATGTGCTTGACATGAAGTTGAGGCTCGCCATGCATCATGTGCTGACACGCTTGGTGTTGACCTTTGAAGGTCCTCGTCCAGCGTGTCCAGCGTGTTAAGGTCCTTACTCAACATGGTATATTAATCACTTACTTTCTCTCCAAAACAACAATTCTGCCACCCTACTATTCACAGAACTCTGCCTGTGGGCTTGTTCCTCGTAGCCGAGATGCTTGTTGTCATACTGACACAATGCGGCTCAAACGCTTTGCATTTGTTGTTGTTTGATATTAATGCTGAACACATAGTAGCACGCGCAAAGGTCGAACATACCCACCTCATTCAAGCGTACTGTCGCTCAGAAGGCTTGTAATGTCTGGTACTGTACACGGCCCTCGACACGATATCCTGAGTCGTTCGAGACCAACAATCCTGGCCTCTCCTAACCTACGATACGCTGCACAGAATCGATGTCTCCAGACCACGATGAAAGAGCATAACCGATCTCCGTATCAAGCACGGTACCGCTGTAGCAGGTACGAGAAGCATGCTCCGCTCGTCCTCTTCGCCGGGACACTGCGTCGATTCTCACTGCTTGGCCTCATGCTTCGACCTATGAGACATTCCGTGCTGAAAGTATTTAGTCTCGAAGACAGGAAACTACCTACCTTCGATACTATGGGGTGCACTTGCTTGCTCGAAAAGCCATCCCGTTGGCTGCACCTGCCTATGCTATGCCCAGAATCGAGTCTGTTGCACGACTTACCTCGGAACGCTTCTGGTGTGTACACCATGCTCTAGCAAAGGTGTTCAGATAGAACAGCTCATGAACGACTATGCTCGCTGCGCAAACGAGCCATTCTGTGGTAGCATCGAAATTTTCACACTGGAGCGAACAACCTGGAACATTGTGAATCAGGAAAATCTTGGCATTCCGAAATCATCTTCGACGGGAATCTTAGGGGTCATGCCCATACTCCTCGACGCCGTCACGAGCTCAGTCCTGGGATGTATTTACAGTCATCTCCTCCGGCACTATTGTTTAGGAACGCTGTCTGTATACACACAAGTGTAACAGCTGCGCCGATTGTCTCCATGGATAGCAAGCAGAGACGACAAGTCTTTTCTGCTAACAAACATCCCGTCCGACCTCACCGCATCACCCAAGATGGTCGCCCGTCCACGCCATCTCTGCTCATGCGCAAATTTTCGTCGCGGATATACACAGCCATCCTTCGTTTTCACGTATCATGAACTTTTCAACTTTCTGTCTTGGTCAAACCGTGGATCGTGGTGGAGGCACACGCATCCACCGTCGTGATTGGCGAACGAGTGAGACATTCTGGCCCAGCGTACACCATTCCGATGTTCGGCAGGCTGCTGTACCGTCTGACGCAGTGGTCATGTCTCGAAATCTCTATCAAGCCGCACCTATGAGCAAGTTTTTCCACGGTACCACGCCGGATTCCGGCGACAATCGTACACTGTGAGTCATCTATCAGTTTGCAGCACTTTCCTCATGGTCGACAAAGTACTTATACCTCCCGATGTGCCCCTCGAGTTTCATCTTCCCACACAGAACAGCAAGTTGAGACCACTCTGAGATTCATTCTCCTTCATCTTCTGTTTGCAGAACCCAAAAATATTCTTCATTCTCTTTACTTCTAATCCTCGCCTTCGACAGTCACAAAAAACCTTACTCCTATCTCTAAGTCACAATGGTTACTATGACTACCTCACTCGTATTATGTGATGGGGAGCATAGACGGCTGCTTGGCCAGTATAAGGAGTGCACCAAGTCCTATCAGACCTGGGTGAGAGAGGAGACTAGAGCCACAGACCTGGGTGCCAGCACAACGGGTGTGACTGTGCGGCTACGCGATTATGCTGTTGATCTTGCCAAGAAAGGGATCAAGATGCCCTGCAACATCCAAGACGACTTGCAGGAGGCTATCAGGCTACGAATGATCGTAGCCGATCACCATTACAGCAACCACGACGACCAGTGCCACCAAGACAGCCACGCGGGTTTCGTCCTTTTGCTGGTGGAGGCTTAGGAAGCCTTCTTCCCCCACGATGCCCACCAATTCTCCGAGACTAAGGAGAAGGACCATCCCATCTACGGGCACCTAGCTCCAAAACCATATCGCCAAGCACAGAGCCCTCCCAAGTACTCGGCCTCAGCCTGGGCACGTCCGCCAACCTACCGACGGACGCCTTCGCCACCACCGGCGTACTCCAAGGCAGCATGGTCCGGCGCCAAGATGTCGCCAACCACTGGCACGGAAAAGTTGGGCCTGATCAACTCTCTTTCCTCGTGGCGTAAGGTGTAAACAGCACCTTGCCTCATACACGCCTGCTCTCCCATACTATATCCTCTCCGGAGTACGCCCTCTTGCATGCGAAGAAAATAGCATGCAAGTGCCTCACAACCTGGCCAACTCCCTGTCACATCCTCCTCCTCGCCTCTTTCATATCTCTCTTTCCGCCCAACATCCTCTCTGAAGAATGCCCTCTTGCATGCGAAGAAAATAGCATGCAAGTGTCTCACAATCTGGCCGACTCTCCATTACATTCCTTTTCTCGCCTCACAAGATCTGTCGACATGGTGTACTCTCGAGATGCGGGTGCAGGTGTTGTTCTCGAACGAACCTGAAGAAAATTCTTCTCACCATCTTCGATCAGTTCCCACCAACTGGGTACCACGGACCGGTGAAAACTCTGAAACCACACCTTTCACACCTTTCATCATCTCTATCCCGACATGGCAAGCTCCCGAAGTGTAAGACTTGCTTCGACTTAGCATAAGCCCTCAACCTCGCCTTGAACGAGTGCCACAGACATGCGTCCTTCTCAAATAGGCTGGTGTATGATTTTTATGTCATCCTTCCTCTGGTCGTTACAACCCTCGATATGGCCTGCTCCCGAAGTGCAAACCGCACCTCGAAACCCAGTACTAGCCTCCAGATCCATTTCGACCGAGATGTCCACAAACAGGTGTCCTCAGGAGTGGACCAGGAACTCTTCCTCACATCACGGGCCTCTGTCTCACCAGTACCATCCGTTTGGAGATGGCGTACCTTCACGCCTCATGCCAGCTACACTTCTCAATGGATCAAAACAGCCCTCATATGTCTCATACATGCAGAATTTTCAGATGGGCGTCCTTCCCTGTTAGATCCGGCAATTTCTGTCAACCACACTCTTGTGACCGAACGAATCGCTTTGCTCGCCGTTGTGCACTCCCCATAACCGATATCTGCAACGTTGCGTCCAAGCTGCCGAATTATATCATGCCGACACACTTTCCGCCATCTTGACTGAGGGGTACGTCAAACCCTGTCTGGACACATAGATACACCAACGACGAAACGAAACAGGAATCGACGAACATCCAAGGGCAGCACACCCAAATACGCTTATAGCAGGAATTTGACT
>Ga0210040_10009787_pt1 | contig 11096 bp, 8 predicted proteins | sample CryGeyCG12114_NA_FD_185462 | JGI IMG/M metagenome (GOLD analysis project Ga0210040, IMG submission 185462) | Groundwater microbial communities from aquifer - Crystal Geyser CG19_WC_8/21/14_NA (SPAdes) (version 2) | ecosystem: Environmental > Aquatic > Deep subsurface > Groundwater | place: USA... | reverse complement strand
AACCTCTCTGCACGTCTCTGCCACTCTAAGGCCCTGCCCTGCAGTTCCAGCAACAGCAGTAACTGCATCACTTACACCGACGCCGAAGCCGTTTTCCGTCGGGGCGAATACGAGTACAGCTTCATCTATCGCGACTCCCCTGCCTCACTTGCCGCGAGTACCGGTGCTTTTGGAGTGTACATGTCCGAGCTAGCAGCGAATCTGCGAGGTGTCATGAACGGCTCCGATCCCGTGATTTACCGCCATAATATCGCCCACGATGGCAGTATCTCGAGGCTGTTGTCAATACTGCAACTTGATGTTATGGTATGGCCCGGTATGGGCAGCGAGGTTGTGTTCGAGCTGTATGAGAAGAGCCAATGTTGGTATATCAGGGTGTTGTGGGGTGGACAGGTTATGAGGAGCTCGAACCCATATTTGGGCCGCATGGATCTCGTCCCGGTATCGAATCTTTTGGCCTATATTGATGCGCTTGTGGGTGTCAATGGCGTCAAAGTGCCACGACTCTGTTCGGCTTCGTGAGAGAAGAGAAATCGTAGCTGAGAAAGGAGATTAGCCAAGAAAGCGACAGCAAGCCACAACGACTTGCCGGGTTGGTCAGTTTTCGACATAGAACAATTTAAAAGTGCACATGCGTGATCAGCGTCGAACTGGGCGGGTGAGTGTTTCAGGCTTCCTTGCACCACTAACCAGCACCGTGGGAACTGCCTATAAATTGCACGGCCTGAACCACGTCATGCTCCTGGGCATATCGTTGATCGTGTGTACGACCACATACGAAAGCACGAATGGAAACCCTAGGTCAGGAATCAGGCTCGAAGAAACATGAGGCAATGACTTGACACGTCAATTGCTTTTGTACGGTCACGACGACCTTTGCCTATCGCACTGTTTGGACTATCTTGTTGCATTGAGACATCTTCCAACATATCGCTTCAGGGCACACCTCGCCCCTGGCGGGTTGCCTTTGCGAGCTCTGACTGCGCACGGTCCTCCGCATAGCGTTGGTAGATGGGGAGGTAGTGCTCCTTCTCACTGAGCGTGTTTGCGATCGAGGGTCTTTCCTCGACGGCCTGACTCCATGTCCGCCATCTTTCCCAAAGCTCTTCGTCCTCACCACCCTGTCCCTTCTCGGGTATACCCAAACCACCAGCCTTGAAATGGTCAAAGATCCACAACCTCACCGCCCATGGTGCCATTGCAATGTCCACCATCTGAAGCTCCTTGCCTGCGAAGAAAGGTCCCTCAGGGCTAGCATCCTTGATCCAGGTGATAAGCGTATTCAAAAATTCCTTGCGAGCATCTTCGATGCTGTAGGGGCTCTTCTCGGTGTGTTGCAAGAACCTGTGGAAGGCCGGTATGATGCGGGTACCGACATAGTCGATCGAGATCTTCATCTTTGCTTTGTCGAAAGTGTTGGTCGGGTACAGCGGATGGTCTTTATACGTCTCGTCCAGATACTCGCAGATGACGTTCGATTCAATTAGAGGCTTCGTGTCGCCGTCTTGTTGAGGACAGCCTAGCGTCGGGACCAGTCCTCGAGGATTCAGTTTCAGAAATTCTGGATCTTTGTGGTAGGGGTTGATCTCTTGATATTGATAAGGTATGCCCTTCTCCTCTAGTGTGACCCATGCTCGCTGGACAAAAGGACAGAACCAACCAGAGTAAAGTACAAGGGGTTCACCATTATTCTCATGCTCGGAAACAATCTTGGCTGCTGCCGCTGTCGCTCTTGGGTGCAAGTCAGCATCGGGGTGTGATGACCCCATTTTGTTCAGAGGGCGATTGTATGAAGCTTTTGCAAGCTTTTAAAGTGTCAGTTTGCTTCTTAATCACCTTAATGTAATTCTTGCTCAGTATTGCTAGTGCAACATGCTATGAGCATATCATCAAGTACTACTAGCAATATCATACCGGTGATGATGATATTGAATGACGCCATGCGGAGAATAAGCCACGTGGGAGGGGAGATATGCGTGTCAACTTTGTCTCTTGCAGACTTCCGTCCGGCAAGTAGAACTCTGCGGGGTGACGTAAAGCTCGGTGGCCTCGTTTAGTTACGCTCGGCTGCTCGGTGATCGCGACAGCAAAAACGAACTGTACTGATAAAAAGGAAGGGACCCCTTTGAAATCGAGTACCTCTCAAAGCATCCAAGACAGTAATAGCAATGGCACATCCGCGAGTACTACTCCTTGGAGGTCATGGCAAAGTGTCGCTCCATCTGACACCTTTGCTCCTTGCCAGATCATGGAATGTGACCAGTCTTGTCAGAAACTCCCAACACGAGAAGGAGATATTGGATCTGGGAGAGGGTCACCCAGGGAAGATAGACGTCCTGGTGGAGAGCCTTGAAGATATGAAGGGCACCGCAGATGCGCAGAAGGTGCTGGACAAGGTCAAGCCCAACATCGTGGTCTGGTCTGCGGGTAAGGAAAAGTGCAGCTCAAATGAACATGCCTAATAGCTGCAGGTGCTGGAGGTAAGGGAGACCCGTCTAGAACTTTTCTAGTCGATCGCGACGCAGCGAAGTATTTCATTTCTGCAGCTCTGGCCTCTTCGACAGTGAGAAAGTTCATGATGGTCAGCTATATCGCCAGCCGGCAGTCACGGGCGCCCTGGTGGACAGACGAAGACTGGAAAGCCGCGCAGCACGTCAACAAGAACGTCCTGCCGCGCTATTTCGAAGCCAAGGTCGAAGCTGACGAACATCTTGCGGCTCTTGCGAAGAAGCGAGCTGACAGTGGTGACACGGCCTTCCAGGAGATCAATCTGCGGCCCGGCTCCCTGACTGATTCGGCTGCAACGTCAAAAGTGAAGCTTGGGAAAACTTCGTCGAGAGGCTCGGTCTCACGTGAAGATGTGGCGGAGGTCGCGGCAGCATTGCTGGTGCGTGACGATACGAGGGGCTGGTATGATTTGTTGGAAGGCGAAGATGATATAGATTCTGCGATAGATCAGCTGGTGAAGGAAGGACATGATGGTACTGCTGGAGAAGACCTACAACGCATCTACGCCAGAGATACAGACCTTCAATGAGCCCTAACCATAGATAGGTAGCTTTGGAGGTTCAATAATCGTTTGAAACTTGCCGAGCTATCCTTACTGTAGGCCTCATAGATTGTCAGATCTCTTCAGTGGTTGGTAACCACTGCTAACCTTGGAACGGAGGCAAGGCCAGGACGAACAGCATTCGGCATCGGCGGAACAAAACACCGAATTCCGTTGTAGACATTCACATCCACGAATGTTTGTGCACCTTGAAGCCGCGCATGCTCTGTACTGGGCTGTCGCACTTTCTGTGAGCGCGTACATGTGACTCTTCAATCTTTCAGCTCGCTAAGTGTGGGCAAGCATGAGTTCGCAACCACAATGCCACGTCCTCCACGTCGTGCCCCGGCTCAAGGTCGGGATACGCACCATCAAGCCATGACTACGCCTACACGTCCTACGACAACCAATGCAATCACCGCCGCGATTCCTCCCTTCATGCTTGAGACTCCTCCACATGCTCCTTTCCTAGCAACTCCAGCACCACCCTCGAATAATCCTGGTCATTCGATCGTACCAGAGACGGCCGGTAGGCAACGCAACGCACGACCACAACAGCAGACACCGACAGCGACTGGTGCCACCCCTCATCACGCCCAGGAGCACTCTCAAATATCTAACAATGCTCTCGGCTCTACCGCGTCCGATATTGGACCGACAGAAGAACGGTCTGTACTAGAATCGGCACATCACGAGGCGGAGGATGCCAAACAACTACTGGGCTTGCGAGACATTTCATCTTTGGCAACATGGACTTTGTCCTCTGCAAAGCCTGGCTGCGGCTTGGCTCAACTTCGCCATCCCAGCCATATGCACTTTTGGCAGAGTGATGGCCCGCAACCACATACACTCACGCTACATTTCTTCAAGCTGGTCGCAATCGTCAAGATGAGGATATATCTGGACTTCGAGATGGACGAATCATACACTCCGACAAAGATGAAGTTTTTTGGTGGTATGTCCGAAGGAGGGCTTGTCGAGTTTGCAACATGGGAAGCACAGGAAATCACTGATCCAGAGACAGGCGATGTACACAGTAGTGTTGAAAGCATCAGGGGATGGATTGAAGTAGACCTCAAAGGGGTGGGAGGTAGAGACACACGATATTACGAGAACATGACGATAAGAAGGAACGAGTCGAATGGTCATACCACGGCGCCTGGGATGAAAAAGGGAAGACGGAGTATGAGAAACGCGTTTGACGAGCTGACAGGACCTCATGTAAATGACGACGAAAGCCTGGGAGGTGACGAATACATTGGTGGCGACGTTTTGAAAGCCATGATCGTGCAGGTACGGATATGTGAAAACCATCAGAATGGGAAGGACACGCACGTGAGAGGGTTTCAAGTATTCGCCACGGATGAGGCTGGAACGAAGGAGATGCGAAAGGTGTTGAAGAAAGGCAAGGAGCAAGACAGTGGCACCGTTGAAACAGCTGCATCAGGGGATGGAATAATCGGCTTGCAACCAGCTGATTGGATGGGTGATCCGGAGATACGTTGAGATCTCAGCACAAGACCCTTTTTGGCAGCACACATACCTCATTCATAAACAGTATACATGGTTTGCTTTAACTGCAAAACAACGAGCTAGCCTCAAGCAGGACATGAGCTATTGTAAGCACACAAGGGCCGGTTCAAGTACTAGCAATAGCACAGTCTGGGACGAGGGTTAGCACGGGGTGAACATCCTACATGCGTTGGCAAACATCTAGCGTCCACTGGCACTGCCAGGGAGTCCAGTGTTCAAGACAACACGTTCTCGTGGACTTGGCGTCGACACAGTTCTTCGCTGCTCGCCTTCCTAAGTCCCTGGTGCAAGAAATCCAATCTGCATTAATATTTAAGTTCTCAAATGGACACGACGGCGTTGAGACACAACAACAGCATGATGTCTCCAACAGGGAGGGCTTTCTCACTGATACTCAGCATATTTGGTGCAGGCATCCTGATTGTTCTGGCTCACAAACAACTCAACACTGGTAACACACCGTATTCCCGTCAATGTGCTCGTCTGATCATATCATACAGAAGACCCATACTTGTGTCAATCGCTCCTAGAACACGGCCAATGGTCTCATGCCGTGAAATCTGTTACCTCAGATCTACAGTGGAATCCGACACATTGTATGATGCACAAATATCAGGGACCAGAGCTTCAACGGTGCCTAGCGGGAAGAACATTGCGTTTCGCTGGGGACTCTACCGTACGACAGCTGTTCTGGACCGTTGTCGAAAGAATCGATGAAGAAAAGGCTCGTCAGAGTAGGGCTGATGTGCCCAAACACGGGGACGTGGATTGGAAAGGACAGAACTGTACGTTGAGCTTTACCTGGGATCCATATTTGAACAAGACAAGAGGATGGGCGTGGATGTCCGCGGATACACTAGCAGTTGTTCTCGGTGGTGGACTCTGGCATGCCCGGCATCATGGTCATTACCATGCCCAAGACTTCGGGACGGAGCTTCGCTCAACACTTGCATCACTGGGTGCGTTGGATGTCTCGCTCGGTGATGCCCGCGACCACGATCATGTTGGTATCGATACAAAGCTGCATACACCAATCTTATTCATGCCAGCAGTGCCCCCGAACGCCTTAAAACTCGATGCTGTACGAGCAGCAGCACTAAACGACAGCCGTATCGCCGCTATCCATGTCGAGCTACAAGACATCAACCGATCTTCGGCCATGGAAGTGCAATGGTCAAATCGATTGATGATTGACGGCAACCAAATTGTGCACTACACAGATGGTATACACGGCGACCCTATCATTACTGCTGCACAAGTAGATATCATACTCAATCGAATATGCTACACTGGTACAGCGACGGATCGGGCGAAGGTTCGAAGCAGCTGTTGTGTAGGACCCCCCATACCGACGAGAGTACAGCAGCTGCTTCTAGTCCTGAGCTCGGGGGTAGTCAGCTATTGGCTGTGTACGTTCCTGTGGTCAAGACGCGCCTCAACCACCACCGCATCCTCGAGAGGCTCACTGCACATATGGAAGTGCGCCGCGATACTTGCAACAGCCGTGGTCTACTGCTATGTCGCTGACAGGACTTCTATACTCCAACATACGTCAAAAGTGATCGATGAGAATGTCTTTGTTATTACCGCCATCATCTGCATAGGCTTGCTTTTGGTCACTATGCGATCGATGCCGAGTAATGTACAAGTGAAAGGCGCCGAAACTTTCGTCTGGTTCGAGGAACCTTTCCTACACCGTTTGCAAACCGAGGAATGGAAAGGATGGATGCAGGCCCTTATACTGTTTTATCACTATTTCGGTATGTCCAGAGTTCTCTGGGTCTATCGTATAGTACGGGTCCTGGTTGCCTCCTACCTGTTTATGACTGGCTACGGACACACCATCTACTTTTTGAAGACGAAGGACTACTCGCTGTATCGAGTGGCTAGTGTCCTTGTTCGTCTGAACCTGCTAGCTTGCATGCTTGCCTACTCTATGAACAACAACTACGAGTTCTACTACTTTCCAGCCCTGTCAAGCTTTTGGTTCCTGGTTGTGTACATCTCGTTATTGAAGGTCGATCTGAGCAAACTCAGCTTCAAGGAGGCCCTTTTCCGGGTCTTGCTCTCTCTCGGTATTATAAAGACCATCCTGAGGTCCGAAAAGTTCTTCGGAGCCGTTCTTGCTGCGGTTGGGAGATTTCTAGGAATCTCTTTGAATCAAGGCGAGACCCATTTCAGGATAGCGCTTGATGTCTATACCGTCTACATCGGCATGCTTGCGGCTATCATCTACCTCAAAGCGACGAATTCACCACGATCACGGACTGAGAGGCCATGTTATATGTTCCGCCACCGCAGCGCAATGCGCATGGTTTGCTTATCCTCATCGATCATGGGTCTTACAGGCTATGCCTTGGTGAGTTTAAGCTTGAAGGAGAAACGTCTCTACAATCGCTGGCATCCTGTCCTGTCGCCGATAGCCATTCTCGCATTTGTCACATTACGCAACGCAACTCCGACATTGCGTAATCACTACAGCCCAGTCTTTGCATGGCTTGGCCGTTGCTCACTGGAGGCATTTGTGCTTCAATATCACATTTGGCTTGCTGCTGACACGAAGGGGCTGCTCCGCTTGGGCCTATTCAATGCACGTGCCATGAGCGGCTCTAGCACAATCTCGAATTGGAACCTATGGCTCGAAAGCGTACTCATCACCTGCTACTTCATTTGGACGAGCTGGGCTGTGGCGCACGCAACACAAGGCTTCTCCCAGTGGATCGTCGGCAAGCAATCAGGCCTTGACACGAGTGTAATCTGTTCATTGACGGGTGGACATGAGCAGGGTGGGAACTCCAACCATCTTTTTAGATGGTTGACTAGAGATGGCGGACTCCGTGCCAGACTTACCATGGTTGTCATAACATTGGTGATACTCCGCAACTTGTGAACAAGTGTCGTGCTCAAGGAGTTAAGATTTGAGCCGGAGCCCTGAAAAGCTGGTGGTTAAAGCCTGGTGCTGGGTAGTTGACAACGCTGAACCGAGGCATGCGAGGGTTCCTTATACCCAGCCTTGTCATCGGACTTGACCGCTACGAATAAAATAGTTCTACAATCTATGCACTGGACGCCTTGATTTCAACAGCCTGCATATTGAAAGCAAGAGTCTTTCGAAACCACAAGATGCCAGTGAAAGAGATTTTGCTGCTGCGTCACGGCCATCGACTGGCCTGGACGCTGGATCCGACAACAGGCAGATACACTAGCAACCACCCGTTCCCTACCCGACTTCCTGCAGATCCTCCTCTTGCCTCTCATGGTGTGCGTCAAGCCGAGGAGACTGGGGCATATTTGTCTCAAGTCCTGGCAGATGCCGCCGCACAGGACCGGCTTCGCATATATTCAAGTCTATTCTACCGTTGCCTCGAGACCTTACGGCCAACAGTCGAACAATTGCGCAAGAAGATCACATCAAAAGCAGATTCGTATGACAAAATCCTGAGAAACCTAGAGGTACGAGGCGAAAGAGGTATTGGCGAGTGGTTCGGAAAGGCGTGGTTTGAACAACCTGTCCCAGCAGAGCCAGCAGTTTTGCGGGAAGATTTCTTCCCGTGGCTAGACATACATTACAAGTCGCGCGTAGTACCAGACAGACATGGGGAAAGGATTGAGGTTATACATGACCGGATAGCAAGAGCACTCGCTGCAGTTGTGCGAGCTGTGGACAAAGAGTACGAGGAAGCTGGGCGAGCAAAAGAGGAAGTTACGCTGCTACTGTGTGGACACGCGGCGCAGATTATATGTACGGGCCGCGCATTGACGGGACTCGTCCCAGAGGATTATGACGAGGAAGATTTTCACTGCTATACTTGCGGCATCAGTCGATTTGTACGGAGAGGAAAAGGCACCGCGGAAACAGATCGTGATTGGCGGACAAGCGGAGGGGTGGCTGGAGGATGGGACTGTGTTGAGAACAGTGCTTGTAGACACCTCAGTGAAGGTGCCGAAAGAGGCTGGCACTTCCATGGAGACGAGAGCTTCGATTCCTATGGTGCAGCCATGAACATGGGAATCAAGACGTCAGACGGCGGCGTCAAGGAAAAGGTGGAGGACACGAATGAGAGTGCCTCCAAATTATGACAGAGCCCAAGGTCGGATGCACCCTGGCTCTTCTCCTTTTGAACAATCCTATAACTCAAGCCGGCTTGCCATGATATTGCAATGATAGAATAGTACTGGTAAATAGATGAGTGATGGTGTACAAATACTCTACGGGCGTTCCGGCGGCTGCACGGCGAAAAACGATCGCTTCAGCATGCCAACTCCGCAGTTTGTTCTCCCCATCGTCGTCATAACCCTCCACTCCTCGACGTACCACTGAGGTACTCGTAGTCTATTCGCGCTTCCTTTTTACTTTCGCACCTGCACAACATGCCTCGTGTATCTTTATAATATGGCCCCTGTGAAGGAACCGGCCAATCGCCATGCCGTCGCCTACCCGGTCCATCTTCACCTCTGACTGTTATATTGGTGAGCTTCGAAGCACGCCCTCACCGAGTTCCAGATTGGCTAATGCGCTCACAGAGCTGCTCTCTACCTTCGTTCGAGAGACACGGCCGCGGACTCAGACTCATATACGCGATGGCGTTCGTCAGGCGAGAGTCTTCCACAACTACTTCGTCACCCATCTACCATCATCCTCTCTTCATCCAGACTCTCGTTCGGGGACGGGAGCGGCTCACAAATTTCCACGCAAAGACTCTACACCTTATGCGTCCTCGGGTAGAACAACACCGGCAGCACATCCTTCTGTTTCCAGGGACACCACTGTTGTCCGTATCCCCCTGAAAAGTGCTAAGCACCACTATGGAGCATGTGTATCAAGAGGTTCCAGGCCGTACAACGAAGACTCCCACCAAGCTGGCATCATCGAGCTCCCAGCCTTCGCCAAGCGCGTTCCTAGATCAATAACATTCGGCAACAAAGACAGGGAAGCTATCTCAGCCGACGGTGCGAGTGGTGACCCGCAAGTCTTTTACTTCGGTGTCTTTGATGGCCACGGTGGGGCAGAGTGCAGCGGCTTTCTCCGGGAAAAGCTGCATGAGTACATTGAAAAATCCTCCGAGCAATTCGAATTACAGTCGAGCTTACAGCAAAGTGGTGGAAAGAAACGGGCCACAGAACCCGGAGGATATGAAGGAGATCCGAAGGAGATCAAGCGCGGAAAAGAAGCACTGGCCTCGATTGAAACAACGAAAGATGATGGCAAAGAGACGTCAGGGGATAGTTCTGGGCGAAGGAACCACCCTCCATACCCAGGTGATCCACCGTTAATGCAGAATGCGAACAAAGAGACCATAATGACTCTCGAAAAAGACCTGACGACAGCTTGGAAGAAGCTAGTTGGAGGATATTTTCGCCGTTTCAAGCCTGCATACTTCTCCATTTATGGCGGATATCACGCCTTGGGGGAGGAATCTGAAGCGCTAGAGGCCAGTGGGAAAGAGGCCAGTAGCGGTGCAGCAATTGAAGAAGTCATGACCTATGCTTTCCTCAAAGCTGATTACGATTTCGTGACGGCGCAAGCCACGAAACAAGGAAGGGAGCAAGACATCACATCGGCAGAACGGCCCCTGAACGAGGACGATATCCTAGGAAGTCCAAATAAACTGGCGACTCACATCGGTGGAGGTCCTGACAAATTCAAAGGCGGGAGCACATGCAGTGTGGCACTCCTTTCAACCCCCTCACCTGCCCCATTCTGGCACCCTGCCACACAGTCTTCGATGCTCATTGCACATGTGGGAGACACGCGGATATTGATCTGCTCTACGGCAACTGGTGCTGCTATACCACTAACGACCAACCACCACCCTTCGTCGCCCATGGAAAGCAATCGTCTCCGCCGGTATGCTGCGACGTTCGTGACTGACTCCTTCGGTGAGGAACGCATTTCTGGTCTAGCAAACACGCGGGCTTTTGGTGATATAGCTTCAAAGCGGATTGGTGTCAGTGCAGAACCAGAGATCAAGAGAGTCGAGCTAGGCGCCGCAGAGTTTTCATTCATGGTATTAATGTCTGACGGCGTTTCTGGCACCTTGAACGACCAAGAAGTAGTGGACATAGTGAAGGAAGCAAAGACACCAGAACAAGCTGCAAGGGATGTGGTCAGTTTTGCGACCGAGGTATCCCAGGATGGCGACAACGCTACATGTTTGGTTGTACGAATGGGAGGTTGGGAACGGAGGCAGGAGGGAGGTCATGGAAGTCTAGGCACAAAAGAGGGCCGTGACTTCAAAAGAGAGGTTGCAGCTGATCCTCGGAGTAGGATGCAGTGAGCTACATAGGCGTAGTTTCGACGAACTATGCAGAAATTCAATACCTATTTTTTGAAAAGATCCGTCCTGTTAAGGTCTCCGGATATCATCAAGTCAGTCCGAGTAGGTATCGACCATCGGGGACTCAAGGTTCCGGACCATGAAGCCGTGCCAAGTCCGAGCCCTCCGGAGTCACCGGGTAAATTGTTCCCCATGCCAGTGCTCGCCGACCATAGCCAACGGCCTGTTCTCAAGTG
>Ga0210040_10009785_pt1 | contig 11099 bp, 10 predicted proteins | sample CryGeyCG12114_NA_FD_185462 | JGI IMG/M metagenome (GOLD analysis project Ga0210040, IMG submission 185462) | Groundwater microbial communities from aquifer - Crystal Geyser CG19_WC_8/21/14_NA (SPAdes) (version 2) | ecosystem: Environmental > Aquatic > Deep subsurface > Groundwater | place: USA... | reverse complement strand
CGCCGCTCCCGAGCCCCGTCCCACCCGCCACGACCAGGAGGGCCCCATGGCCACCGACGACGAGAAGCAGGCCTACGTCGACGAGATGGCGCGCTCGCGCGGCTACGTCCTGGACTTCCACAAGGTCATGGCCGCGCAGGACTACGACGTCCTGCGCGCCTCCAACGGCCTCGTCGAGGCCGCCTACCTGGCCCAGCGCCGTCTGGACCGGCGCACCAAGGAGCTGATCTTCATCGTCAGCCTCACGGTGATGCGGGCGTCGAAGGAGCACATCCAGAGCCACATCCGGGTCGCTCTCGACATCGGCGTCAGCCCCGAGGAGATCCTCGAGGCGATCGAGATCGCCCTCCCCGAGGCCGGGGTCGTGGCCTTCCAGGTCGGCTTCGACGCCTGGCGCGAGGTCGTCGGGGCCGAGGGCCTCGAGCCGACCGTGGCGGTCCACCAGGCCGGTCCCGGCTCCTGAGCGTGGCCGGCGACCGGTCGGCGCGGGATCAGCCCGCGCCCCGGGAGCGGCCGGGGGCCGGGACGGCCCCCGCGCGGCGCCCGCCCCTGGTGCTGCTCGACCTCGACGGCACCCTCCTGGACCACGTCACCTCGGTGCGCCGGGCCCTCGAGCGGTGGAGCGCCGAGCTGGCGCCGCCGCGGGTCCCCGAGGACCTCCTCGGCGCGTGGCTCGCCGCCGAGCAGCGCCACTTCCCGGCCTGGCGCGACGGCTCGGCGAGCTTCGCCGAGCAGCGGCGACGACGGCTGCGCGACGTGCTGCCCCTGCTGGGGCTGCCCGTGGGCGGAGACGCGGACCTCGACGCCGTCTTCGCCGGGTACCTCACCGCCTACGAGGCCGCCTGGACGGCGTTCGACGACGTGGACGACGCCCTGGCGGGCCTCGCCGCGGCGGGGATGCCGACGGCGGTGCTCACGAACGGGGTCGTGCCGCAGCAGCGGGCGAAGCTGGCGGCGCTCGGCCTGCTCGACCGGGTCGGACCGGCACTGACGGCCGAGGAGCTCGGCGTGGCCAAGCCCGACCCGCGGGTGTTCGCCCGGGCCTGCGCGCAGCTGGGCCGGCCTCCGGCGGAGGTCGTCTCGGTCGGTGACGACCACGCGCTCGACGTCGTGGCCGCCCGCGCCGCGGGCCTGCGCGCCGTCCACCTGGACCGCGGGGGCGCGGGCCCCGAGGACGAGGCGCACCGGACGACGACGCTGCGCGGGCTCGCCGACCTGGTCCTGGCCCTCCCGGCGTCGGGGGCCTGAGCCGCCCGGCTCCTGCGCGCCCGGCAGGCCGCAGACCGCTCCCGCTCCCGCTCCGACCTCAGGAGAGCCGCTCGAGGACCATCGCCATGCCCTGGCCGCCGCCCACGCACATCGTCTCCAGGCCGATGGTGGCGTCGCGCTCCTGCAGGCCGTGCACGAGCGTCGAGGTCATCCGGGCGCCCGTCATGCCGAACGGGTGGCCCACGGCGATGGCGCCGCCGTGGACGTTGAGCCGGTCGTCCTCCACGCCCAGCTGGCGCGCGGCCGGCACGACCTGCGCGGCGAAGGCCTCGTTCAGCTCGACGAGGTCGACGTCGCCGATCTCCATGCCGGCGAGCGCGAGCGCGCGGCGGCTGGCCTCCACCGGTCCCAGGCCCATCACCTCCGGCGAGAGCGCCGACACCCCGGTGGAGACGACGCGCGCCAGCGGCGTGATGCCCAGCTCCCGGGCGCGGACGTCGCTCATGACGACGAGGGCGGCCGCGCCGTCGTTGAGCGGGCAGCAGTTGCCGGCCGTCACGGTGCCGTCGGGGCGGAAGACCGGCTGCAGCGCGGCCAGCCCCTCCGCGGTGACGCCCGCTCGGGGCGACTCGTCGGCGTCGAGGACCGACCCGTCCGGCAGCACCACGGGCGTGATGTCACGCGCCCAGAAGCCGGACGCGAGGGCGTCCTGCGCGCGGTGCTGCGACCGCAGGGCGTAGGCGTCCTGCTCCTCGCGCGTGACGCCCCAGCGCGCGGCCACGTCCTCGGCGGTCTGGCCCATCGCCACGTAGGCGTCCGGCAGCAGCCCGTCCTCGCGCGGGTCGCGCCACGTCGGCGCGCCCCCGCGTGCCCGCTCCGCCGTGCGGGCCCGCGCGTCCTCGAAGCGGGGGTTCGTCCAGGGGTTGGTCCCGCTCGCGGTGGCCGACGGGGCGTCCGCAGGGGGCGCGTCGCTCGACCCCAGGGCGAGGCGGCTGACGACCTCGACGCCCGCGGAGACCACGACGTCGGCCTCGCCGGCGCGGACGGCGTGCATCGCCATCCGCGTGGTCTGCAGGCTCGAGCTGCAGTAGCGCGTCACGGTGGCGCCGGGCACGCCGTCCAGGCCGAGGAGGACGGCGACGACCCGCGCCATGTTGGAGCCCTGCTCACCGCCCGGCATGCCGCAGCCGAGCAGCAGGTCGTCGACGGAGGCGGGGTCGAGCTCGGGGACGGCCTCGAGCGCGGCGCGCACCACCTGGGCGGTGAGGTCGTCCGCACGCAGGCCGGCGAGCGACCCCTTCCCGGCGCGGCCGATGGGCGAGCGGGCCAGCGAGACGACGACGGCGTCGGGCACGGGATCTCCTCGGCGGTGAGGCGGTGAGGCGGCGGTGAGGGGGTGGTGGGTGCGCGGTGCGTCGGCCGGTCCCCCGTCGGGCGCCCGTCACGTGGAGCCCCGGGGAGGGCCAGGTGCCGGCCTCAGGCCTCGCAGGTGGCGGCGTCGTCCACCTCGATGGCGATGTCGCCCTCCTCGAGCCCCGACTCGGCCAGCGCGTCCTCCCCCTGGGCCCAGTCGGCCGTGGCCAGCTCGTCGTCCGTGCTGGCGCAGACGACCGAGAGGGCGTAGACGCCGTCCTCGGTGCGGTCCTCCTGGAGCTCGGCGACGAGCGACTGCACGGCCAGCTCGACCGGCGCCTCCTCCACGCTCACGGTGATGTCCGTGCCCGTGTCGGTGCTGTCCTCCGAGACCACCTCGTAGGCGGGGGCCTGCGCGATGAGCGAGGGCTCCTGCTCGGTGCCGGTCTCCACCGAGGCGCTGCACGCCGCGAGCAGGAGCAGGAGCGGGGCGGCGGGGGCGAGGCGGAGGGCGCGCATGCTGCGACAGTGCCACGGCCCCCGCGGCGTCGCAGCGCGGGCGGGCAGCTGCCGCAGTCCGGTGCACCTAGCCTCGGCGCGTGGACGCGTCCGTGCTCTCGCTCGTCCTCGACCTCGCCGGCGTCTTCGTCTTCGCCCTCGCCGGGGCGCTGGCGGCCGTGCGCGCGCGCTTCGACGTGATCGGCCTCGTGGTCGTGGCGATGGTGTCCTCGATCGGCGGCGGGCTCGTGCGCGACGTCCTGCTGGGGACCGAGCCCCCGCTCGCGCTGCGGGACTGGCGCTACCTGGCGGTGCCCACGGCGGCCGCCGCCCTGGCCTGGTGGCTCCACCCCCGCCTGGCCCGCCTGCGCCGGTCGGTGCGCGTCGCCGACGCGTTCGGCCTCGGCTTCTTCTCCGTCTCCGGCACGGCCACCGCGCTCGCCGCCGGCCTCGCCGCCCCGCAGGCGTGCCTGCTGGGCGTGCTCACGGGCGTGGGCGGCGGCGTCATCCGCGACGTCCTGCTCCGCGAGGTGCCGCTCGTGCTCTCCGACGGGCAGTTCTACGCCGTGGCGGCGCTGGCGGGCGCCCTGCTCGTGGCCGTCACGTGGGAGCTGCAGGTCTACGGCCTGGTGGCCGCCGCCGCGGGCGTCGCCCTGGTCGTCGTCCTGCGGCTGCTCACCCTCGGCCTGCGCTGGCGGCTGCCCGTGCCCGCCGACTCCCGGCACCGCTGACCCCCGGCACCGCTGACCCCCGGCGCCGCTGACCCCCGGCGCCCGGTGACCCCCGGCGCCGGGGACCCCGGCGCCGGGGACCCCGGCGCCGGGGACGCGCCCCGGAGGCGTCAGCGCCCCAGCAGCCCTCGCACGTACGCCGCCTGGCCGAGGTGCTGGAGGCAGTCCGAGGCCACGCTCGCCAGGCGGACGCCGTAGGTGACGGGCGGGTCCCACGCGTCGTCGACGACGCGGTCGAGGTCCTCGGGCGACAGCTGCGCGACCACCTCGTCCACCCGCGCCCCCACGGCGCCGGCGTACCCGGACAGCAGCTCGGCGCTCGCGCGGACCCGGGACACCTGCTCGGGCTCGTGCCCGTAGCCCGTGTCCTCCCGGGGCAGGTCGAGCGCGAAGCGGTCGGCCCAGCTCGGCCCGCCGCCGGTCGTCGCGGTCCAGACCTGCTCGAGGCCGGCCGCGTCGGCGACGTGGTCGTCCAGCACCCGGGCCTGGTGCCACACGAGCCACGCGACCGGGTTGGCCCCCGGCTGCGGCGCCCGCGAGAGCTCTCCCTCCTCCATCCCGTCGACGACGGAGGGGACGAGGGCCCGGGCGCGCCCGAGCACCTCCTGCAGCAGCTGACCGGTGTCCATGGCGACCACGCTAGGCACGGACCCCCTCCCGCGCCCGGCTGGGAGGAGCGGGCGGAGGCGCCGAGCGGCTCAGCCCGGGCGCAGCGCGGCGTCCAGGCGCCGCCGCACGTGCGGCCACGATCCGCCGTGCACGGCGACGAGCTCGGGTGCGGCCCAGCGCAGGACGCCGTCCTGCGCCGAGGCGTCGGAGCCCCCCACCAGGGCCAGCGCGCCGCCGGGCAGGCGCGCGGCGCGGACGGCCGGCGACCGGGCCGGGTCGCCCATCAAGGACCCCCGACCGGCCGAGGACGCCATCGCCCACAGCTCCTCCGGCCCCAGCCCCGCCGTCTGGACCACGACGGCGTCCCCGCTGCGCCCGGTGGACGCCGGGGCGGCGCCCGTGGGTCGCAGGGAGCGGGCCGGGCGCAGCCGACCACCGATGTCGACGAGCACCTGCCGGCCCACGGCCGGCACCGGCAGGGCGAGGCGGAGGCCGCGCAGCCGCACCGGGCCGTCGGCGCGGACGACCGCCGAGGCCCGCAGCCGCACCGCGCCCGTGCTGGCGAGGTCGACCTGGACGTCGACCAGCAGGCCCAGCGCCGCGTCCTGCGAGCGCACGGCCAGGCGCTGGGCCCCGCTGCGCGTCACCCCCAGCGACGCCGCCCGGCGCTCCAGCACCGGCGCGGGGGCGGGAGCGCCCCGCCCCGGCACGAGCAGCAGGCCGGGCTCGGGGCCGCGCGCCGGGTCGCTCCCCCGGTCGTCCTCGAGGAGGGGCCCGGACGAGAGCAGCGGCGACCCCGGCGCGCCGCCCGCGCCGCCGGAGGCGACGGCGAGCGCCAGCGCCTCGGTCTCGTCGACCGACAGGTCCCCCAGGTCGCCGCCCCAGTGCAGCACCCGCGGCACGCCGGGGGCGTCCGCGACGAGCAGCAGGCTCGTGCCGGCCGCCCTCAGGTGCACGACCGAGGGCACGCCCCAGGGGTCGGCCACCTCGGCGCCGAGGTCCCCCTCGCCGACCGCGTCGCCGGTGCTCCCGCGCCCCTCCACCCCGGGATCGTCGCCCCCTGGCGGCCGCATCGCCACGCCCGACCGCTCAGCCGTCGGCCGCGACGATCTCGACGAGCGCCGAGCGCAGGGCGGGAGGCACGTCCAGGGCGTCGAGCTCGGCGAGCAGCGCGACGCCGGACAGGCGCGCGAGGCTCTCGGCGACGCGGTCCTTCACGGCGATGGACGTCTGCGCCGCCTCGAGCACCGCGAGCGCGTCCTCGGGCACGCGGGGTCCGCGCAGCCGCGCGCCCGAGACCACGACCTCGAGCCCCTCCCGCAGGTCCACCGTGCGCAGGTCCAGCGCGAGGACGCCGCGGGACGCCCCCTCCTGGGCGCGCACGGGCACGTCGCGGCCCCCCGCGCGCGCGACGACGCCCTCGGCGGAGACCACGCCCAGCAGCTGCACGACGAGCCGGCGGCGGGTGAGGACGCCCGGCCCCTCCGGGGGCTCGACGCGCAGCACCGCCTCGCCGACCTCCGGCCCGCCCCCCGACCCGCCCCCGGAGGCGCCCAGGGCCCCTCCCGGCCCGTCCGAGGCGGCAGCCGCGCTGCTCCACCGCACGGACACCCGCGTGCGCTGCTGGTCCTCCACGGTCGGCGCGCCGCGGCCGTCGTCCTCCACCAGGACGCACCCGCCGTCGGCGCCGGGCGCCACGCGGAGCACCAGCTCCTCGGGGTTGCACCCCGCGTCGGCCATCGGGTCGCCGGCGAGGGGGATGACGGCGCCGGCCCGCACGAGCACGGGCGCCTCCTCGAGCGGTCGGTGCAGGACCACCGTGCGACCGTCCTGCCCCGCGCGGTAGCGCCTGCCCGAGAGCAGGTCCCACCAGGTGCCCTCGGGCAGCCAGGCGGTCGCGGCGCCGAGGGCGCTGTCGGCGTCGGCCGGGGAGGTGATGGGCGCGACGAGCAGGTCCGGGCCGAGGAAGAACTCGTGGGGGACGCGGTAGGCCTCGCGCGAGCCCGGGTGGTCGTGGTGCACGGGCCGCACCGGGGCGACGCCCTCGACGTGGGAGGCCCAGGCCGCGGTGTACAGGTACGGCACCAGCTCGGCCCGCAGGCGCAGCCAGCGCGCCATCACCGCCCGGGCGCGCGGGCCGTAGCGCCACGGCTCCTTGGCCGCGAAGGGCGTGCTGGTGGAGTGCAGCCGGTTGACCGGCGACAGCGCGCCCAGCTGCACCCACCGGGCCGCGAGCTCGTCGTCCTTGGTGCCCCGCAGGTGGCCGCCGACGTCGTGGCTCCACCAGAAGAAGCCGATGTTGGCGGCCGCCGCCGTGAACGCCGGCTGGAAGGCGAGGGAGTCCCAGGAGATGACCGTGTCCCCGGAGAAGCCCACGGGGTAGCGGTGGCTGCCCGGACCGGCGTAGCGCGAGAAGGTCAGCGGCCGCCTCCCTCCGCGCCCGGAGTCGAGGAAGTGGACGTGGTTCAGCATCCACAGCGGGTCCAGGCCCGGCATCGGGCTCGCCGTCCCCGACTGCCAGTCCAGCCACCAGAAGTCGACGCCGATCTCCTCGTGCGGGTGGTGGAGGCGGCGCAGGTAGGCCGCCGTGAACTCGCGGGAGGAGATGTCGAAGGCGATCTCCCGGCCCGTCGCGGGGTCCAGGCCGAGGTCGCGGGCGACGTCGGCGTAGGCCTCCTCGTGCCGGCGGACGCCGTCGGCCGGGTGCACGTTGAGCGTCACCCGCAGGCCGCGCTCGTGCAGGTCGCGCAGGAGCGCCGCGGGGTCGGGGACCAGCTCGGTGTCCCACGTGTACCCGGTCCACCCGCTGCCGAGCGCCGGGTCGACGTCCACGAGGTGCCAGTCCATGTCGAGCACCGCCACGGAGAAGGGCAGCCCCTCGGCCCGGAAGCGGTCGACGAGGTCGACGTACTCCTCGGCGGTGTAGCGGTGGTAGCGGCTCCACCAGCTGCCCAGCGCCCACCGGGGCGGCAGCGGGCTCGGGCCGGTCAGCGCGAACCAGTCGCGCAGCGCCGCGCGGTGGTCGCGCCCGTGGCCGAACAGGTACAGGTCCTCCCCCGGGCCGGGCCGGGAGGCCACCCACGCGTCCGCGGTCATGAGCAGCGAGGCGGAGTCGTCGACGACGGCGTAGCCCGTGCGCGAGAGCAGCCCCGGCTCGAGGGGGACCTCGCCGTCGGCCTCGTCGAGCGTGCGGGCGGTGCCGCCCAGGTTGCCGCCGCTGGGCGACCCCGGGTCCACCGGGTCCTGCGGGTCGCCGTGGCGCCAGGTCGTGCGGTGGGACTCCTGCGCCCGGGTCCGCAGGGTGACCGAGAGACCGGCTGCGGTGAACGGCCCGCCGTCGTAGCGCAGGTGGAGGTGCTCGGTCCACAGCTGGAGGGCCTCCCCGTCCCGCTCGACCGCCATGTCGGGCACGGGGAAGCGCCGGCGCTGGACCACCTGGGTGGCCGCGTCGACGAAGGAGCCCGTCTCGCTGCGCTCGAGCCGCAGCAGCCGGCTCGTCAGCGCGGTGATGCGGTAGCCCGGCCCCTCGACGACGGCGGCCGGGTCGGCGGCGGCGTCGGCGAGCTCGTCCGAGCCCGGCTGCGGCAGCGGCCAGCCGGGGCGCTGGGCCGGGTTCTCGGCGCCGGGCCCCGGGACGGGCCTCCGCGCGCTCATGCGGGGCGCAGGACCCGGGCCTCCCACGGACCCAGGACGGGGTCCGCGAGCACCTCGGCGTCGGGGCGGCCGTGCGCGCTGCCGAGCACGAGCTCGAACTCCCGGCCCGGGCCGGCGACGGCCTCCGGGAGCACCTCGGCCAGGTCCACCGGCGTGCTCCCCACGTTGCAGACGACGACCAGCTCCTCGGCCGCGGGGCGGCCGTCGGCATCGGCCCCCTCGAGCCGGCGCGTGAAGGCGTAGACCTGCCCGTGCTCGGGCAGCAGCATCGAGAAGTCCCCGAGCGCCACGACCGGCCAGTCGTGCCGCAGCGCGACCAGGCGCCGGTAGTGCGCGAGCACCGAGGCGGGGTCCTCACGCTGCGCCTGCGCGTTCCACTCGAGGTGGTCGGGGTTGACGGCGATCCACGGCTCGCCCGAGGTGAAGCCCGCCCCGGGCGAGGCGTCCCACTGGACGGGGGTGCGGGCGTTGTCGCGGCTGGAGATGGCCACGCGCCGCAGCACCTCCTGCGGGTCCGCGCCCTGGCTGAGCTCCTCGGCCAGGTGGTTGCGGCTCTCGATGTCCCGCAGCTCGCTGGCCGAGCGCCACGGGAAGTTCGCCATCCCGATCTCCTCGCCCTGGTAGACGTAGGGCGTGCCCCGGTGCAGGTGCAGCAGCGTGGCCAGGCAGCGGGCCGAGGCCGCCCGGTGCTCCGGGGAGTCCTCGCCCCAGCGCGAGACGACCCGCGGCTGGTCGTGGTTGTTCCAGTACAGGCTGTTCCAGCCCTGGTGGGCCAGGCCCGCCTGCCAGCGCCCGAACGAGGCCTTCAGGGCCGTCAGGTCGAACGGCAGCGGGAGCCACTTGCTGCCGTCGTGGTCGAGGTCCACGTGCTCGAACTGGAAGACCATGTCGACCTCGGCGCGCTCGGGGTCGGTGTAGCGCCGGGCGTGCTCGACGGTCGTGCTCGGCGTCTCCCCCACGGTGAGCAGCTTCTCGGGGCGACCGGCGAAGACCTCCGCGTGCATCTCGGTCAGGTACTCGTGGATCCGGGGACCGTTCAGGTAGTGCTCGCCGCCGCTCGCGAGCCCCTGCGCGCCGTCGACTCCCTGGCCGTCGGGCAGCGAGCCGTCCGCGGCGACGTCCTTGCTGATCATGTTGATGACGTCCATGCGGAAGCCGTCGACCCCGCGGTCGAGCCACCAGCGCATCATCGCGTGGACGGCGGCGCGGACCTGCGGGTTCTCCCAGTTCAGGTCCGGCTGCTTGGGCGAGAACAGGTGCAGGTAGTACTCGCCGCTGGACTCGTCGAGGGTCCAGGCCGGCCCGGAGAAGTGCGAGCGCCAGTTCGTCGGCTCCGCGCCCGGCGCTCCGGCCTCCATGCCCTCCCGCGGCGCGCGCCACCAGTACCAGTCGCGCTTGGCGCTGCCCGGCCCGCTGCGGGACTCGACGAACCACGGGTGCTCGTCGCTGGTGTGGTTGACCACGAGGTCCATGACCAGCTTCATCCCGCGGGCGTGCAGCCCCTCGGTCAGCTCCTCGAGGTCCTCCAGGGTGCCGAAGGTCGGGTCGACGTCCTGGTAGTCGCTGATGTCGTAGCCGTTGTCGTCCTGCGGCGAGGCGTACACCGGTGAGAGCCAGACGACGTCGACGCCGAGGTCGGCGAGGTGGTCCAGGCGCGAGGTGATGCCGCGCAGGTCGCCCACCCCGTCGCCGTCGGAGTCGGCGAACGAGCGCGGGTACACCTGGTAGACCACCGCGCTCGTCCACCACGGCGCCGCGCCGGGCCCGGGGCCCGCGCCGTCCGGAGCCGTGACGACGCGGGGGCGTGCGGCGGTGGCAGACGTCGTCGCGCTCATGCGCGCTGATCCTGCCGCGCGACCCCCGGTGCCTGCGAGTCGTCCCGCGGAGGTGACCGCGCAGGTCACCTCCGCGGGAGGCTCCGGCGCCTCAGACCCCGGCGGTCTCCCGTTCGGCCGAGACCGCGTCCACGACCTCGGCGAGGGCCCGCTCGGCGTCCGCGTGCGGCACCTGGCACGTCCCCGCGGCCACGTGGCCGCCGCCGCCGTGGGCGAGGCACACGGCGCCGACGTCGACGGGCGAGGTGCGGTCGACGATCGACTTGCCCACGGCGAGCACGGTGTTCAGCCTCTCCCGGCCCCACAGGACGTGGACGGACACGCGCGCCTGCGGGAAGAGGGCGTAGACGACGAAGCGGTTGCCCGCGTGGATGACCTCCTCCTCGCGCAGGTCGACGACGACGACGTCACCGCGCACGGTGCTGCAGCGCCGCAGCTGCGCCGTGAACAGCTCGTGCTGGGCGCGGTAGAGCTCCACGCGCTCGGCGACGTCGGGCAGGGCGAGGATCTCCTCCACGTCCTGGTGCTCGATGCAGGCGTCGACCAGCTGCATCATCAGCTGGTAGTTCGAGACGCGGAACTCGCGGAAGCGCCCCAGGCCGGTGCGGCTGTCCATCAGCACGTTGAGCAGCGTCCAGCCCTGGGGCTCCAGCACCTCCTCGACGCCGTACGCGGCGGAGTCGGCGCGGTCGACGGCGTCCATGAGCTCGGGCGAGACGTGCGGGAAGCGCTCGGCCCCGCCGAAGTGGTCGTAGACGACCCGCGCCGCGGAGGGGGCGTCGGCGTCGATGACGTGGTTCGGGCGCTCGCCGTCCAGGCGCAGCGTCTCGGAGTGGTGGTGGTCGAAGACGCGGTGGGCCCGGGCGGCGTACGGCAGGTTCGTGAGCACGTCGCGCTCGGTGATCTCGACGACGCCGTCCTGGACGTCCTTGGGGTGCACGAAGGTGATCTCGTCGACGAGGCCCAGCTGGCGCAGGAGCACCGCGCAGACGAGGCCGTCGAAGTCGCTGCGGGTGACCAGGCGGTACGTCACGGAGTGGCCTCTCGGAGGGTCGGTCGTCGTCAGGAGCAGTGGACGCTCCCCTCCCCGTCGGCAGGGCCGGCCCGGACCTGAGCCCTCGGCGGCCCCTCCACCCCGGTGCTGCGGCTCGCGCCCTCCGCGGGGCCCGGCGCTCAGGCGGCCCGGCGGGCCTCGAGGCGACCGAGGTGG
>Ga0210040_10009784_pt1 | contig 11099 bp, 3 predicted proteins | sample CryGeyCG12114_NA_FD_185462 | JGI IMG/M metagenome (GOLD analysis project Ga0210040, IMG submission 185462) | Groundwater microbial communities from aquifer - Crystal Geyser CG19_WC_8/21/14_NA (SPAdes) (version 2) | ecosystem: Environmental > Aquatic > Deep subsurface > Groundwater | place: USA... | reverse complement strand
TGAGCTTATCACTTGCTAAACGATTCTGTGAGTTTTGATGGTTTTGGCTGGTTTTAATAGTAGTTTTAATATTTCCCGGGAATTCCCGGGAACGAGTAAATTTTTTCCCGTTTCCCGGGAATGAAAAATACCCCCGGGAATATCATCTCTAATAAGGAATGAAATTCGTAATGTAAGCAAGAGACTAAAAACACTAAGTTTCAGTTCATTTCTAAACTTGCTGTTCAATAAAGTGTGAAAGTACTGTTGATTTTTGGATCTCCGTTTTCACACTGAATTCCAACCCGTAGAGAAAAATATTGTCGGAGTAAAAAGAGTGATACATTGGAGACAAAAAAAAAGTCCCTTTTTTTAACAATTTCTCAGTTGTCATTGTATTTGTCATTTCCGTATCCATCCTCCTATTGTAGTATTGTTCTCGTTTCATATTTGTTGAGCAAACGACTCAACAATTTTCACGTTTCCAAATCCAAGAGAATACACTATTTTTATGAATGAATGAACTTTACCTTTTCAAAAGAATTTTTCAAGGTTGTCAAACTCATTTTTGTGATTTCCACCAAATCTGTCAGCGACAAAAAGGGGATAAAAATAGAAGGATGAGAAAGTTAGCTTATTTACTTTTCATCCTTAAAACTAACTTTTACCAAACAGAATGTAAAACAACAAAGGTTTTTTATTAACCTATACTATTCATTTAAAAAGTATTCTCACGAACAAAAATATGCCAATCGTTATAGATGAAAATTCAAATTTTACAACTCCTTGCATAGCGTAAGCGTGACAAAGAGACGAGCCAACCGTGATTATTAACAACTAGCAACTATCCCCATTGACTTTCAGATAAAAGGAAACGTTCAATTTCACATTGTCCGGTCGATCAGATTTTAATCTTTCCAGTCAATTTGGACATGTTATCAAATCCTTGGATGAAGACATTGAGCTCTGCTTAATAATACCTAGAGGATTGAACAGCAATTTTTTCCCAGTGCAAATGACACTGATTGACACGGAGCTGGGGTTCAAAAATTGAGTTGCTACAAATGCTAATATCTTTGATGACAGATCGTAGACAAATTTTCTTTGCTGAGTGAGCGAGGAGAACCATACTTTTTTGGATGGCTTCACCAGAGTCAAGACACACTAACTTTTATAAAATCTCTCTTTTTATCACTTATTTTTAACAGGAAACCTACCACTTTTTACCAACTCACTGAACTAACAAATTTTTTAATGAAATGAACCATGAGAGAAGAAAGTAATAAATTGAACTGAATTTACCCCCTCATTTCTAGTTGACACAAATGTCAAATGGAAATATTAGATACCATCTAAAAGACAATTACAAAAAATCCCATCAAAAACCGTTTAGTCCACTAACTTACAGGTAAGAATTAAAAAATCATATTCCCACACTAGGAAAAAGTGGTCTACAAACATAAAAATCCCATAGCTAACTACAAAACTGATGATGATGAGTACACTTAACTGACAATGATAGTCATGCTATTAAGCAAGGGAATGAAAATGAGGTTTATCTCAATCACTATACTACTTCTCGTTCACTCTTAAATTAAAGAGCCCAAAAAAGGGACAAAAGAAATAGCCTTTAGTTAGTTAGAACGAGCAGATTATCTCAAAAATCCGTATAGACGGGAGAAGACAACGACCAAATTAAAACGTGACAGTTTGCCAGACGACGTCAGCAACTTTCCTTTCACAAAATCCCTTTTTCCTTCCCTGCTTATCTATGAACAGAGGAAAAGGAGTTTCCTCCAAATCTATATCTACTGACTCTAACGTCCTTTTATTCTCCCAAATCAAGCAATCAAACTCGAACACACTCTACTAGTATAGAAACTAAATAACTAACTAACTAACTAACTACTATGAATGGATGCACCTTGTCAGTGACACTAATGATACGCACTACGATCTCAAATAGGATTTTCTATTAAATACGACTAGTTTCCGTAAACCAGAGATTTATGTTCATGTCTCAAAAATGACTTGTGTTCACAGACCATTATTAATCATTTTTTTCTTCCGCCCGTTGTCTCATCCGAGGGTTCCAAATCCCAGATCCTAGAAGGCAAGCAAATACTAACTAGTAGCTAAACAACGATTTTTGTGCAGCATTCTTCACATTTCCATGCAAAAATTGTAGTCAACTATTGCAGACTAAGCGACAAATCATGTTTGCACAACTTAACTAACAGTACAAATGCAGTGGGAAGTGGAAAGCAATGTTGTACGGCAGCCAAATCCAAAGAGTACAGTATGGATGCTAAAAAGAAAGCGCAGAAAAAGATTGCATTGGGAAAAGCTACTTATAAAAGTGAAAAACCCGTACCGATCAGCAAGATCATCCTCAGCTCTTGAAATGGCTCCAATCTCGCTGAAGATATAGACCCGTTTATCACCTTTGTACCACTTGATCGAATGGATGGACCCGCAAGTGTCTTGACTGAGTCGGCAAGACAGAAATACAGTTTGGCCTGCCAAGCCAGAGACAGTTGACAATGGCAGAGAAGAAGTCAAGGCTGATGAGTATGGGACGGAAGAACCAAAACTATTGAACCCCGGTGTGGCTTCGGCTACAAACTTAAATCCGCCTGAAAAAACAAGAAAAAACATGTATGGTGAGTATTTGACATTGGTAGATAAAAGCAAGGTGTAGTGTACAAGAAAATACTATGAAGTGTCTGTAAAGATAATAGTTAGTTAGTACGTTTTCTATACATAGGTTTCCCCTGAGGACACAAAGGTTTGTAAGTTAGAACAAAAAACACAAGGTTCATTACAAGTTTTTAAGAAAAAGTCCTACAGGGAGTCAGTAGGCTGTGTAATAAAGATGTGGAGTGAGTGCAAAAAGTTAAGAGAAAATTAAATCCTGGCCAAAAAAGTTCATCTACCTTTAGGTATACTTGGATTACAGAGTAGTCCTATATATTCCTAATGGCACGAGTTTCTCGGTGAAATAAGATTAGTTTTCTTTACTTTTTGGGGTCAATTTAATTAAGTTTTAGTTAACAGATGGAGATGATTTATGAGTGAGCCGACCACAAGATGAAGTGCATAGATGCAAGGTATACATTGGATAGATGTTTTTATGGAGCAATCATTGTGATTTCGCTCCATGGCATTTTTTGAGCCATGGTTCAGTGGTCTCAACCGTATCTCGATTTCAAAAGGGAAAGCTGCTGGAAAATGATGATGCATGTTATGATATAAGGGTCTAGTGAGCATCGAGTCCTTTGAAAGCCAGCAGAGCAGAAATATATAGAGCTGGTATCTTGTTTGTTGTCCAAGATTTCAAAACTGCTCCATAACCAGACATTGTTTACCTTTGGTAGAATTCATAAGAGCAATAATTAATTTTCATGCATGCAAAGCATACACAAAGGATTCAATGGAAAATCAAATTTCGAGTCAACTGTGCGTGACCTATATACAATGTCAAGAATTTACAAAAAATGTGGAAAAATTCAATGCCAGAAGAGACGGACAATATTTGGGTCCATTTTCATAACTTTTTATTTCCATCCCAGTTCCGTGATGGTGGTTTTTGTGATGCCACATAGTGAAATGCCTCTTTTGTGTGTAAATACATACTTTACTAACGGGAATTTCTGGCACTATGTTATTATATTATAAAATCCTGATACCTTCCAGTAAACATAGCAAAAACATTTCCTAACGATACTAAAACAACTGCCATGTTAAAACTTCGATAGTAACTAACCAACTAACTAAGTTTTCTCATTACTTCCGAAACTCTCAAGTGCATTACACTGCTTTCTCCATTAAAAAACCGGTTAGCTTTCGGCTTGAACGTTGAATTGCCATTCAAATGGGCACTCTAGTGGTGGCTTAGCAAAAATAAAGTAATTTATCTACCGCTTCTAAGCTAGTACATAAACCTTCTAAAAAAACCCCCAAATGAACTATGAAGAGCACTTGAAAATCCGTGAGGAACACTCAAATTCCTGAGACTACAAGTGTTTATCAAATACTGGCCAGTAGTTTTCAAACGAAACTAGCAACAGAGATTGAGCTCCTACAGCATGGCTCGTGCACTGCGTTCCACTTGAGAGCCGACAGACTCCATAAGCAAATAAATAGATTTCTAATAATACTTGATGGAACGGTTTTGAGACTCGAGAAAAAAAATCAACAGACTCTTCCGTCCATGACGAAAAACTTGTTAACTTGGAAAAGCAAATTTTCACAAGAACCTGTGTCTTCTACAATATTTATCAAACTGACGCAAAATCCATATATACCAGCTAAAATCTTAAAACTGGAAGGAATTTTGTCAATATTTCCGCACAAATATCTATGTACAAAGTAAACAAAAATGTAAATCCCGTTCCGTATAAACAAGAGCAACTCTCGGAGGATTCCCAACTTTAGCTAGCGTTTTGAATCTCTATGATCCTACCTCCTACATCCCATTATGTACACAGACAGCCATTAGATTAACAAATCTTAAACCACACCAAAGTGCACTTCACTTTGGCTTACAAACTGCAGGATAGAAATTAAAGCAAGAGTTAGTTGCAACAAACCGTGCTAACAAGTTTTACTATTCCATGTATCATTATTCTCCAATCCTTACAAGATCTTGTTTACAGAAGTTGAGTGAAACTCTAAGGATGGATTCCTTTACACAAACCAAGCCAACAAAAGCAACCTGGGTTTTCTACCTTGTTGCTACTATAGCAAACTAAGGGGCTGGCATATATCAAATCAAGTTGGTTGAAGCATTATAAAACACTGGGTTTCTTCCTACACAGGTAAACATGACATCCCATCCCACACTAACCTACTAATTGCACAACTATTTCTGGAATAGTCGTACTACTTAATAATTACTCGCCCGAAATAACTAACTAACTACAAGAAAACAAAGTCACTTCATTTCCGCCTCAAATTTTACTACTACTAACTAAATGCCATTCCAAATATATAATACACAGCTCATCTACTTTCCACACACATAAAAATACTCCCATGAAAATATTTGTCCCAGTCAACACAAAATGAGCCCGTTTATTAACTATTAACTAACTAACTCCGGGATCATAAAATAAATACTGCTAGTTTATACTGCATGGAAAACACCAACGTACAGACATAAAAACCAACTTAAAATTCACATGTCGTGACATGCAAAGCTATATAACCTGTGTAATATGAATGTCAACTGTTCGCATGTCATACCATGAGTTGTGAAAAATGAAGCCACCCATGGAATTTGTATGCTGCCCATATATTATTGAACTGGCATGCGTACCATACATAGTAACCTTATAGCTAGTAGTTAGTTGGCAGCACTATCCAAATATATTATCATGCAAGGTAGTTGTCTATAGTATATATGGAAGGCAGTAAATAACAAAAAGTAGAGCACCAACAGATTCCCAACGGATGATCAACACTAGACTCCTATAGACAGAGAAAGATGAACGGATCGTGATTTGGACAATACAGGCTCATCAGCCTACCAGTGTCTATTGGTGACAAATGGAACGGGTCAGGGAGTCAACTCCTTTCGTCTTGGGCGCTCCACACACATGGCATACAATAATAAGGAGAAGATGAGAGAATTCTTTACCAATCTATCTTCTCAAAGTTCAAAAAGCTATCGCGCTTTTCTCCTGCTCCTCACTCACTATACCACTAGAGTTTGTGAAGTGAGTGAGTGAGTGAGTGGCTCAGCTAGCAATGCACGTAGTAGTGTGATGAGAAATGGAAAGAAACTTTCCTAGATATCATGCTTCTCTACAGATTTTACAGTGTGACAGGCCGTTCTGTTAGACATTGTATTGATTTTAATGGCAGTCAGCCGTAATTTCCAAATTAAAGGGCAAACAAAAAATCAATAGTCCCTAGTTATAGAAATACAGGAGCTAACAATCACGAAAAAGAAACAAAATAAGTTGATGTGTAGTATTGCAAGATTTTTAAATTAAGATTTCTGAATGCATGGTATGTTAAATACGTACACTATATTTTCACCGTCTTTGTAAATCTAACTAACAGGTAGAGAGAAACAGTCATATAATTTTGCCGTGCAAATACTACCGGACAATAATAAGGACATGATTGGAACCAAATGCGCTGTTATGTACTATAATCCGACATTTTATTAAGGCCATTAGAAGCCCTCCAGTCCGTGACTGCCGTTCAGTTGAGCACATACCTGGAAGCAACGTGAGGAAATGTCGGCAGTGGTTCATTGTACGGAAGGAAAAGAGCAAGTACACAGAATGATGTGGCAATAAGAGAAAGTTTGAATCCCTTCTAAATTACACGAGGGTACGAAATGTAGTAGGGAAAAGCTTGGAACCCGACCAAAAGTATGAAAGACAACTCAAACGAGTCATAGCGCAAAACTACTTAATATTGGGGACGTACTCGTAGCTCTATCTCGGGCTAAAAATCATTCAACTTAATGGGACAATTGGACGACATTTGCATGCAGCTAGCTGCACTGCTCTATCGGATAAATTATTATCGATTAAATTGGCATTGAAAACAATAGAATAGAAACCTAGAAAGCACACCCCATCCCTAAAATATAAACTATGCATGCGTGATTTCAACACATTTTTATCATGGCATTCAATTTACACATGAAATAGTTTTAGGTGAAATCACAAACCACAAGTAAAAGTTAACCAAGTAACTTACTAACTACCTAACTCGAGCACATTCAAAAAGTAAGTGAACTAACGACTCTATTGAATTCCAAGACATCCAACCTACTAACTAAAAGAAACTCATTGTTATCTCCAGCTACTCCTCATAATCATACTACTTACTCACACAACTTTTTTCAAAAGCCTTCCTAAAACTTGTGAATACCAAAAAGACATACACAGAAATTTGCACTATCATCTTGACTTGCCTATTTTGCACCCAAGGAAAATTGCTTTGGCCCAAAGAAAAGACGTGAGATATGACTTCATAGATATAAGAAAGAACCCGTTTCTTACGGAAATACTTTATCATTTGAGTCAGCTGCTGCATCCTACAATCCTACCGTCTTTCTAACTATAGTCCTATCCTATATTAGCAACCAAAAAACTACCCTTAATAACAATTGAGATTCAACTTCCCACTTCACAAAGTGGGCATGCTGGAGGACCAAATTAAAATTGAATCATCTAAGAGTCAAGAGTTATTACTGCATTACATTTTCTCCAAAGATATAAAGTAAACGGAAATGAACTCATCGTCAAGTGCTCTACCTCTGGAAGCTTATAATTCATTTACACGGTCCAGATAGCCACGCTATGCGCATATCTTGAACTCCCAGTCGCAGTAGATAGTAGTCTAGTTAGAAGGTAACGACTACAAGAGCATTTAATAAAATCGTGCAGTGTTTACACGAAAACTTAGAGAATTACTCTACATTTCTAGTTCGTTAAACGCGTGGTACAAATGTATGGAATTTCTTGATGCATAAACTACCTAGTTAGTTAATTTCACACATAAAACTTGCCGTCAAAATAATAATATACCTAATAAGATTGTGGCAGGATACAAACCATATACGTTTTCGCCTCTCAAAATCCATCGAGCTTTCAACAATTTCCCTAAAACGGAGTCCCACTTTCCATCCCTTGATCTCAAGTTTTATGAAAACTTGAAAGCATTCTAGTACTATCTGAAAATAGGCTTGTTAAAATCAGATACCATTTTTACAACACAGTTTGGTACACGTGCATGTGTACAAGATATGGGAAACGACATCATATAGGACAAAGTGTTCATCCTATCTATTCCCTTTTATGTACAAAAGAAATGGACGCGAGGAAAGGTTTTGCACACCAAAATAGGCGCTACGTTCTTGGGAAACTTCTATGGACTATAAAAACTGTTGACTCGGCTGGAGCCATTCTAATGAAACCGCATTTGCATACACTCAATATCTCGAGTCTATTTATTTCGTTTTGAGCGTCTCCCTATGGAGGAAAATTTATAAAAGTACACACACTTCACCTCACAGTATTTTTTCCACCTCAGTATTCAGTCTCTCATACTTGATTTCATTTTCACTTTCTCCATTCTTACCATACATGCATTAATACATGCATACGGGGACTGAATAAGAGCATTCATGGGTTGCATTAGCATAGGAAATGGCCATTTTCACACAATGGATAAGAAGAGAATTTCTTATGCACAAGTTGTACTCTATTTCTCACTCTATTAGCTTCATTTCAGCTCGTGTGTTACCACATTAGCTTTGGGGAATACTTACTTTTATATGTTGAGTGCATTAGTGGCGTTAGAATACTGGAATATAAAAATTACATGTGCCAACGCGGTTCAAATTGAATGATAATATGAACGAGAGGAGTACCCAACTTGTTTTCACTTTCAGTTTCCAGTCTTACCCACTATATATAATGAAATATGCATGTATACGTATGTATGAGTTGGGTAATAGCTTTTCCAGTGGAAAACTCGACACTGTACACCATTTTTTCGTCTTCAGCTGTCGACCAGCACTTTTGGAACCCTACCCCCTTTCCATTACATGGTATGTATGGAAAGACTTTTTCTTTTATCAAAAGTGAGTGAGAAATCAAAAGCCATACATGTTCTTATTGTCACACCTCTCCTTGCAACTAAATTTTCATTCACTTATGGTTAGTTGCCAATGTGTGGTTTTTTAGGCACCAAATGGTAGAGCTCAAGATTTTTTTTTCAAGTCGACAGCTTTGAAGACAACTTTGCATACAAGTTTCTTCCCATGTGTTGGCATTCGGTTTTCATGTGACAAAAAGGCGTTCGCTCGTTTCAAAAAAGATTTTTCCATCTGTCATCCCTGGATTCACATTCACTGTACTGACTTTTGGGGAGTAATGGAAGGAAACATGGTTAGATTTCGTTAGTTAGTGCGTTAGGATGTTTTCTAAAACTATGAGGATACAACACAAGTAACAGCGCTGTGAGGTACAGGCGAGTGTGAAATCTAGTGAGAGAATAAGAACAGGTCCCTAGAGTGATTGTTTTTTCTCCCTAGATCGTTTTATCGGCTGAGCGATAGAAATAGGTTGAAAAAAGCATGTAGAGAAAACATGAATTTTGACTTTATGATTTGACGTGAGAAGGGGATTTTTACACGCCTATAACGTTATGCGGGAAATTTTTAATTCTTTGACATATAAAGTTACGCAATGTTTGAAACTGGGCATGCTAGGATAGCCAACCATATAAAAAGGAATGATATCTTGCCATTGTTAATAGAATTCAATGGGAAGGGAAAAGCTACTTTGTGGCAAATATATTGCACTGCATTGAAAATATATTATTTTTTCCTTCCATTTAACCATTATGTGAAAAATGGTAAAGAGAGTTTCCCTTGACTAGAAAGTGAAAAGTGTGTACGTATATATTCATAACTTGTGCAGATAAATTTTGAGAAACCTACTCACTTCTGTAGTACTGCATGACAATGACACAGCATTGCGTTTTTTAAATGTATGGGAACCGCATTTTATTTCCCTTCTTTTCGCATAAGCCGCACGAGCATTTTTTTTCTTCCAAATCATCTGAACTGCGAATACCACCACCAAGGGGGGAAATGTATTCTTATTTTATCAGAAACGGCCCAATAGTCTCTCTCTCTTTCTACCTTGGTTTATGTTTATAAGTAATGGCATACAAACACGTAATGTGGTTCAGTAACTACAGCTCACAAGCGTTACATCACATTACGCCCAAGAGTATTTCCTTCGATCCCCATTCTTGATGAATTGCTCTTTTCTCAAATCTATGGGCACACTAAAGCACCTCTACCGTAACACCTTAATGCCATTTACAGTTTTACGATTTCACTCTGCGTATTGAAAAAATCCGAAGCTCAACTAATGCTTACTTTCTTAGAATCGGATTTTACCGCTGGAACGATCCAATTCTTAATATCCACAATCCACACGTTTTCCCATACCTAACATACATCCGCATAACACATTTCTACATAGGCTTAGCTATATAGCGCGATGCTAGCCAGAGCAAAAGTACAACCCATCCAAATCTGCACAATGATTGATCGCATAGAAAATCCTCTATATAAGTTACGGCAAATATTTAGCTGATCAAACCCACGCGTACACCAAAACTGCAAAATCTTTGCCAAAAATTATAGACTATTCTACACACATACTTTGAAAACAGAGGAAATAATCCATTGCTGTAATAAATGGGAACAGTGATGAAACAATCGAAATAGAAGGGTGGAGAAATGACCATTGGGTTCAGTTGGCTACAAACAAGAGAAATAAATGGGTATGGGAAAAAGTGCTGATATGAGAGGGAAATGTGCCAAGAAATTCATTCACATTGATTTTTTGTCTAAAAAAACGTTGGTACATGGAAACAACGTTGTGAACCCCTCTAACTAACAAAACTCACAGGAGGCAACATGAAATCTGGTTTGTAATCTCTGTACATATTTCATATGTAGTTACTCACTGCATACATCCCAATAAAGTACACAAGAAGAAAACTCATCAATACGCACGGGCAAAAGGGCCACATGGAAAAATGTAGGCAATTTATTATTTCCGCACAAAAAATGTGAACCTGACTACCGCTGTGTGACACATGCATGCATGTACTGCAAAACTTATCAGATTGCTAGTTTCCCAAAGTACGGGTCTACAGCGAAATTAATTCAGCATCTATCTAGTTGTAGCCAGCAATGCATACATAACATAGGGAAAAGGAAAATAGCTGGTATCACTGACTGCCAACACGAGAGAAAGTTTCCTTTTTCTGTCCCAATTTCTATGAAATATGTGAGCGAGCAATTTTTCACCAGCTTAAATGATAACGGAAGGAAAAAATTGGGCTCCCTAAAATATAGGGCTGTGAAGGAACAGTAACTAACTATTACTTGTACAGCAATGATAACAACACATAGGTGGGAGGTATGAGTTAGACTTTTAGGTTGGCAAAAATGCTCCAGCAGTCAAACTATGTAAGACATGTTTCCGGTTCTAGTGAACCAAAGGAAGCTTTTTTCATCACAAACTGATTCAATATTGCTTGTTTGGGGAACGAAAAAATACATGGAA
>Ga0210040_10009783_pt1 | contig 11099 bp, 8 predicted proteins | sample CryGeyCG12114_NA_FD_185462 | JGI IMG/M metagenome (GOLD analysis project Ga0210040, IMG submission 185462) | Groundwater microbial communities from aquifer - Crystal Geyser CG19_WC_8/21/14_NA (SPAdes) (version 2) | ecosystem: Environmental > Aquatic > Deep subsurface > Groundwater | place: USA... | reverse complement strand
CCGGCAGCAACGGCCGCTACGAGAAGTTCCTGCCCGACCTGGCCGGGCTCTACCGCGACGACGCGGCGTACCGGCAGCTGATGGCCGGGGACGACGGCCGCCCGGTCTACTGGGTGGAGACCAGCCGGACCGAAGACGGCCCGGGTGGGCTGATCACCGGCATCAGCGTCCTGGAGCCCGGCACCGTCGGCGAGGAGTACGCGATGACCCGCGGCCACCTGCACGCCGTCGCGGACCGGTCCGAGCTCTACATCGGGCTCGCCGGGCGGGGCGTGATGATCCTCGACTCCCTCGACGGGCGCAGCGAGGTGGTCGACGTCGAGCCCGGCAAGGCGGTCTACGTCCCCGGGCACTGGGTGCACCGCAGCGCGAACGTGGGGCGGGAGCGCTTCTCCACGTTGTTCTGCTACGCCGCGGACGCCGGCCAGGACTACGGCATCATCGAGCGGGCCGGCGGGATGGCCTCCCTGGTGGTCGCCGACGGCGAGGGCTACGCCGTGCGGCCGAACCCTGACCACCGTGGCTACACCGCAGCCGGCTGACCGTGACCATCACCACGACGACCCGACCCGCCCGACCATGATCAGGACGAGCATGATCACCACGACGATGATCACGACGGGCACGACCACCAGCAGCATGGCCCAGGGGCCGGCATGATCATCTCCCACGACCTCGGCACCACCGGGGACAAGGCGACGCTGGTCAGCGACGAGGGCCGGGTGCTGGCGGCGGTCACCTCGACCTACGGCACCGACTTCGGTCCGCGGGGCAAGGCCGAGCAGGACGCCGAGGCCTGGTGGACCGCGGTCTGCGCCGCCACCCGGGACCTCCTCGCCTCGGCGGGGGTGGCCGCGTCGGAGGTCGAGGTGGTCTCCTTCTCCGGCCAGATGATGGGGGCGGTGCTGCTGGACGGCGCCGGCGTCCCGGTCCGGCCGGCCATCATCTGGGCCGACACCCGGTCGGTGGCGCAGACCGCCGTGCTGGTGGAGCGGGTCGGCATGGAGCGCGGCTACGCGATCACCGGGCACCGGCTCAACCCCACGTACTCGCTGTCCAAGATCATGTGGGTCCGCGAGCACGAACCCGGGGCCTTCGGCCGGGCTGCGACGGTGGTGCTGGCCAAGGACTTCGTGGCCTACCGGCTGACCGGGGTGCTGGCCACCGACCCCTCCGACGCCTCCAGCACCAACGCCTACGACCAGGCGGCGGGGGAGTGGTCGGCCGAGCTGGTCGAGGCCGCGGGTCTGCCGCGCTCGCTGTTCCCCGACATCGTGCCCTCCACCGCCGTGGTCGGCCGGGTCACCGAGGAGGCGGCGCGGGCGAGCGGCCTGCAGGCCGGGACGCCGGTGGTGATGGGCGGCGGGGACGGGCCGATGGGCGCCCTGGGTGCCGGGATCATCGCGCCCGAGTCGGGCGCGTACGCCTACCTCGGGTCGTCGTCATGGGTCTCGGTGGCCGCCGACGCGCCGCTGCACGACCCGCAGATGCGCAGCATGACCTTCAACCACGTCATCCCGGGGCGCTATGTGCCCACCGCGACCATGCAGGCCGGTGGGGCGTCGCTGGAGTGGGTCATCGACACCCTCGCCCCGACCCAGCCCGACCGCTTCCAGCGGCTGCTCGGTGAGGCGGCCGCCGTCCCGGCCTCGGAGGACGGGCTGTACTTCCTGCCCCACCTGCTCGGGGAGCGCTCGCCCTACTGGAACCCGGCCGCCCGCGCGGTGTTCGCCGGACTCGGCCGCCACCACGGCCCGGCGCACCTCACCCGCGCCGTGCTGGAGGGGGTCGCCTTCAACCTGTTCACCGGCCTGCGGGCTTTCGTGGAGAACGGCACGGCGATCGAGGCGGTGGACGCGATCGGCGGTGCGGCCAACTCGTCGCTGCTGCTGCAGATCTTCGCCGACGTGTGGGGTCTGCCCGTGACCCGGCGCGACCTGGTCGACGAGGCCACCGCCGTGGGCGCGGCCATCGTAGGTGGGGTGGGGGTGGGGATCTTCGACGACTTCGACGTGGCCGGCCGCTTCTCCGCCGAGCTCACGACGCAGACCCCCGACCCCGGCCGGCACGAGCGCTACGGCCGCGAGTACGCCCTGTTCATGGAGGCGTACGCGCGGCTGGAGCCCTGGTTCGACAAGCTCTGAGCCCGGCCCCCGACTTCTCGGGCCCTCGCCCCGAGGCCGGGGGTCAGCCGGTCGGAGCCCGGGGCGGGGCCTCGAGGGTGCGGGCCAGGATGCCCAGCGTCGCGCGCAGGGTGCTCTCGGGGAGGACGGGGAACACCCCGGCCGGGCGGTAGCGCTCCTCGATCTCGCTCCAGTCGTAGTAGGAGGTGACGCGGGTGCCGCCCGCCACGGGCTCCAGGCGGTAGCCGTAGAGGTGGCGCATCGGCGGGCGGATCGTCCCCAGCACGGTCCACTCGACGAGGGCGTCAGGCTCGAGGCGGGTGATGGTCACGGTGACGTCGTAGCGCCCCATCGGCCGGTCGGCCAGCGCCTCGCGGTCCATGTGCACGACGAAGGTGTCGCCGGCGGCCCGCACCCGGTCACCGTCGGCGGACATCAGCATCCCCGAGCTGTCGATCTGCACGTGGCCCTGCGGGTCGGTGAGCAGGGCGAACACCTCGGCCGGCGGTGCGGCGACGACCCGCGACACCTCGAACCGCTCGGTTGCTGCTCCGGGCTCGGTCGGTGCGGCCATCGGGTCTCCTGCTCCTCGGCGGGCGTGGTCGGCCGGTTCCGCCGACGCCTGCCCGCACCATCCTGCCCTGCCCGTCGGCTCGGACCGGGGTTGGATCTGGGTGGCACAGGGTAGCGTGCCCTCCTCGGGGCGGCATCGGGACCGGTCGACCCTCCAGACCGATCAGAGGACAGCGATGAAGCGACGGGTATTTCTCGGGGCGGTGTCGGCGGCGGCGCTGGGCGGCCTCACGGGCTGCACCGGCGGCACCCCCGGCGGGGCCTCCGGCTCCACCCCGACCTCCGACGCGGAGGCCAACTCGATCCGCTACCTCGTGGAGCAGCCCGAGGACGCGGCCGACCTGGAGAAGCTGCGGACCCACCTGAAGACCTACGAGCAGGCCAACCCGGGCACCACCGTCAAGCTCGAGGCGATGCCGTCGGAGAACATGCGGACCGTCCTGCAGACGCAGCTGCGCTCGGGCGAGGGGCCGGACGTGTTCAGCTGGGGCTCCGGACCGGGCTACGCGGGCGCGCTCGCCAAGGCGGGTCTGCTCTTCGACCTCACCGCCGCGTACGCGCAGTACAAGTGGCCCGTCTACGCCTTCGCCAAGGAGCGGGTCACCTTCGACGGCAAGACCTACGGCATCCCGGGTGAGATGGAGACGATCGGGCTGTTCTTCAACAAGAAGATCTTCGCCGACCAGGGTGTGCAGCAGCCGAAGACCCTCGGGGAGCTGACCGCTGCGGCCCAGAAGTTCAAGGGCGCCGGCCTGACCCCGATCGCGGGTGCCGACCAGGAGGGCTGGCCGGGCGGGCACATGCTGAGCATGGCGCTGGGCAGCCGCATCGGCTCCAAGGGGGTGGACGCGCTGGTCAGCGGCCAGGGCTCCTGGAACTCCCCGGACGTCGTCGCGGCCATCCAGCAGTGGCACGACTGGAACGAGGCCGGCCTGCTCGGCAAGTCGCCGACCTCCCAGACCACCGACGGTGCCGCGGCGCTCTTCTACTCGGGCGACGCCGCAGTGCTGCCGACCGGGAGCTGGGCCATCCCGGCGATCGACAAGAACGCCAAGTTCGACGTGGGCTACATGCCCTTCCCGGCCGAGAGCGGGGCGGGCGTCTTCACCGGCGGGCTCGGGTCCGGACCGTTCGTCTCGGCCAGCAGCAAGAAGACCGACGCGGCCGTGAAGTTCCTCAACTTCCTGGCCTCGCCCGAGCACGGGCGTTGGACGGTGGAGGAGCTCGGCACCATCCCGGCGTTCCCGGTGGACACCACGGGGGTCAAGGCCTCGCCGCTCTTCGCGCAGGTGCTCAAGGACACCTCTACCTTCTCCCAGGGCACCGGCGACGTCGGTCCCAACATCGACGTGCTCGAGACCGACCGGTTCAACGACGTGATGTGGGACGGGATGCAGGCGGTGCTGAGCGGTCAGCAGACGCCGCAGGAGGTCGCCGAGAGCCTGGACAAGGTCGCGAAGCCCCCGACGATGAGCACCACGACCACCCACGTCCCGCCGGCGACCCGGCGGGCCCAGGCCAGGCTGGGCATCGCCCTGGTCCTGCCGCTGATGGCCATGGTGGTGATCTTCTTCCTGTTCCCGCTGGTCAACGCGATCTACTACGCCTTCGTCGACTTCAACGGCACCAACCTCAACCCGCCCTTCATCGGGCTGCGGAACTTCATCGAGCTGGCGCACGACCCGCAGGTCTGGCCGGCGCTGGAGAACAACGCGATCTGGATCGTGATCGGCACGGCCGCGCCGCTGGTGATCGGGTTCGCCCTCGCGCTGCTGATGTGGCGGGTGCAGCGGGCCAGCCTGGCCTACCGGGTGGCGTTCTTCCTGCCCTACATCCTCCCGCAGGTGGCGGTGGGCGTGGTCTGGGGCTGGATCTACGACCCGACGCGCGGCTGGCTGAACCAGGTGCTCGACGCCGTCGGGCTCGACCGGCTGGCCGGCGGTTGGCTGGGCGACCCCGACACCGCCCTCTACGCGGTGCTCGGGACGGCGGTGTGGGCCACCACCGGCTTCATCTTCTTGATCCTGCTCTCGGCGCTGCGCAACGTCGACGCCGAGCTGGTCGACGCCAGCCGGATCGACGGCGCCAACGGGCTGCAGCGGGTCTGGTACATCGTGCTGCCGCAGATCATGCCCGTGTTCCTGATGGTCACCACGCTCACCCTGGTCGGTGGCTTCAGCGTCTTCGACATCATCTTCGTGATGACCGGCGGCGGCCCGGCCGGCGCCACCGACGTGCTCGGTACCTACGCCTACTCCAGTGCGTTCCAGCTCAACCGGATCAGCTACGGCACCACGCTGGCCCTGGTGATCACGGTGCTCGCCATCCCCTTCACCGTGGCCCTGAACCGCCTGCAACGCCGGCTCTCCCTGCAGGGGACGGGCGCATGAGCCGCGCTCTGCAGGACACCACGAGCTTGCCGGTCCAGGGCGTGGGCGGTGTCGAGCAGGCACCGCGGGCGGACCGGGCGCGGTCGCCCCGGCGGCGGGCACTGACGGGCGGCAAGCACCTGCTGCTCGTCGTGCTGTCCCTGCTGGCGCTGTTCCCGGTCATCCTGACCATCTCCACCGCGCTCAAGACCGACGAGGACGTCCGGGTCAACCCGTTCGGGCTGTTCTCCTCGTTCTCGTTCGAGAACATCGTCACCGCCTGGACCGTGGGCAGCTTCGGCGACTACGTGCTGAACAGCTTCCTGCTGTCGGTGCCCAGCACGCTCCTGGTGGTGGCGCTCTCCACGATGGGCGGCTACACCTTCGCCCGGCTGCCCTTCCCCGGCCGCTCGATCTGCTTCTACCTGGTCGTGCTGGGGCTGCTGGTGCCGTTCTTCACCTACATGATCCCGCTCTACTTCCAGCTGCGGAGCATGTTCCTGCTGGACAGCCTGCTGGGCACGAACCTGGTGCTGGCCACCACCGGGCTCTCGTTCGGGACCTTCTTCATGCGGGCCTTCTTCTCCGACCTGCCCAACGAGCTCGAGCAGGCGGCCCGGGTGGACGGCGCTTCGGAGTTCCAGATCTTCCTCCGGGTGATGCTGCCCCTGGTCACCTCGGGGATGGGGGCGCTGGCGGTGTTCACGTTCCTGCAGAACTGGAACAACTTCCTGGTGCCGCTGCTCTACCTGCCGGGCGGCAACTACCGCCCGCTGACCACCGGGCTCTACCTGTTCCTGGGCGGCCGCTCCATCGACATCGGCCCGCTCGCCGCCGGGACGCTGATCACCATCGTGCCGGTCATCGTGCTGTTCATCGCCCTGCAGCGCCAGGTCACCGAGGGCTTCCTGTCCGGGGCCGTCAAGGGCTGACCCGGCGCCCACGGCCCGGCGCCGGCGGTGGTGCGGGGGCTCTCGCTCAGCCGAGCCGGCGGGTCTCCGGCCCCCGCGAGCGGTCCCGCACCTGGATCCGGGTGCCCGCGTCCCCGGCGGCGCCGGTCACCCGGATCTCGACCAGCCCGTCGGCGAACTCCGCGCTGATCCGGCCGGCGTCGGTGCCCTCGGGCAGGGTGAACGAGCGGCGGAACTCCCCGTAGAACCGCTCGCGGACGAAGAAGCGGTCCGGGTCGTCGTCGCTCAGGCCGCTGAGTCGACGGCCGGCGACGGTGAGGATGCCACCGGAGAAGGTGAGGCCCACCTCGTCCGGCCGCACCCCGGCCAGCTCGACGCGGATCAGCAGGTCGGCGCCGTCGGCCACGATGTCGGTGGGCGGCACCCAGGCGCTGGCGTGGGTGCGCTGCCGCTCCTCGTGGGCGTGCTCGGTGCCGCGGACGCCGATCTCGCGCATCCGGCTCAGCTCGGTGAACAGGTCGGTGACCCCGCTGAACGGGTTCTGGTTCGGGTCGGGCATCAGGCTCCTCCGTGCTGGGTCGGGGCTCGTCGGGGTGGGTGGGCGCTCAGGAGGTCGGCGCTCAGGTGGTGGGCTCGGGGCCGGTCCGGCGCACGACGGTCTCCCGCCGGGTGTCGACCGGCTCGGCGGGCAGGGCCTGGGTGCGCGGCGGCACGTGCGCGCCGTTCGACGGCCCGTCGGACGAGCGGCCGGAGCGGACGGGCCGGGTCGGCACCTCCTCACCGCGCAGCGCCTTGACCCAGCACCACGCGACCCCGATCAGCACCAGGGTGAACGGGACCGACCCGAGCACCGCCGCCTGCTGCAGGGCGTTGAGCCCGCCGACCAGCAGCATCGCGCAGGCGATCGCGCCCATCAGCGCGCCGAGGACGATGATCACCGGACGCCGCGGCTCGAGCGACCCGCGGGAGGCCATGGTGGCCATGGTCACCGCAGCCGCGTCGGCACCGCTGATGAAGAACAGTGCGATCAGGGCGATGCAGAGCGTGGAGGTGACCACCGAGAGGGGCAGCGCGTCCAGCGCCCGGAACAGGGACAGCTCGGGGGTGTCGAGGGCGCCGAGCAGGTCCGCGCGGCCGGTCTGCTGCAGGTTGATCCCGGTCCCGCCGACGACGGCGAACCACAGGAAGCCGAAGCCGGTCGGGGCCGCGACCACGCCCAGCACGAACTCGCGGATGGTGCGGCCGCGGGAGATCCGGGCGACGAACATGCCCACGAAGGGCGCCCAGGAGATCCACCACGACCAGTAGAAGATCGTCCAGGCCGCCATCCACTTCTCGTCGCCGACGCCGGTCTGCAGCGACATCGGCAGCACCTGGATGACGTAGTCGCCGATGGTCTCGATGCCCTGGGAGATGACCAGGACGGTCGCGCCGCCCAGCACCAGGAAGAAGCCGAACAGCACGATGGTGGCCACCGAGCCGAGGTTGGCCAGGAACTGGATCCCGCGCTCGACCCCGGAGGTCGCCGAGAGGAGGAAGAGGGCGGTGACGACCACGATGATCAGCACCGCGACGGCGTTCGACTTGGGCACGCCGAGCAGGTACTGCAGACCGCTGTTCAGCTGCAGCCCGTTGAGGCCCAGTGCGGTGGCTGTGCCGAACAGGGTGGCCACGATGGCCAGCGCATCCACCAGTCGGCCGAGCGGCTTCTCGTGCGCCTTGTCCCCGAGCAGCGGGCTGAAGCACGCGCTGACCAGGGTGGGCAGCCCCTTCCGGAAGGAGAAGTAGGCCATCGCGCCGCCCATGATCGCGTAGAACGCCCACCCGTTGAAGCCCCAGTGGAAGTAGGTGTAGCGCAGCGCCACCGCGGCGGCCTCGGCGCTCTGCGGGGCGGCCAGGCCGTGCGGCGGGGTGGCCCAGTGCGAGATCGGCTCAGCCGTCCCGTAGAACAGCAGCCCGGCACCGAGACCGGCCGCGAACATCATCGAGACCCAGGAGAAGGTGCGGAACTCGGGCCGGGAGTCGTCCGGGCCGAGCCGGATCCGTCCCCAGGGGTGCAGCACCAGGACGATGCACATCACCAGGGCGGCGAAGGCGATCAGCACGAAGGCCCAGCCGAAGTTGCTGGTGACCCAGCCGAGCGAGCCGGTCATCAGTTCGCCCAGGCCGGTCGGTGCCACCAGCGCCCAGGTCACGAAGCCCACGATCAGCAGCGCCGAGCACCAGAAGACGTAGGGGTCGATCTTCGCCGTCGGACGACTCATCGCGTTCTCCTCGGGGTCAGCGGCCCTGCGCCGCAGAGGGGGCCCGGACCCAGCGCGACGGCCCGGAGCGGTTCCCTAGTGTGGCGGCAGGAATTACCAGGAGGAACCCGGGGGCCAGAACGTGGACGCTCCGCAGCGGGCGGCGGCGGCCGTCGGCGTTCGCAGCCCAGGCGTTCCGACGTGCGGAGACCCTGGCGTGCATAGGCTGTGCCGCGCCTGGTCGGCTCTCCGCCGACCGCTCGGAGGAGAGACGACCATGGACGAGCAGCACCCCGGAGGCCCCGGACCCACGACCGGCTCCGACCTCCTCGTGGAGACGACCACCGGGGCGGACGGCACCACCGAGCTGGTGCACGGCGGCGAGCGCCAGGTGCTCCCCGCGGGATCGGTGCAGGAGGCGCGCACCCTGGTTCTCGCGCAGGCGCGCCGGCTGGCCGCGGACGCCGGCCGACCGGTCCGGCTGGACAGCCGGGACCCGGAGGGCCACTGGCTGGTCACCGTGCAGCCGGACGGCCGGGTGGTCGCCGACGACCTCGCCGTGGTCACCCCGCCCGCCGTGCCGTCGACGCCGGCTCCCGTGGCTCCTGACCAGCATCCGGCGATGCCGCCGGTACCCAGCGCCTTCCCCGGCCCGGCCCCGGTCGCGCCCTTCCCGCCGGTCGCGCGCCGGTCCAGCGCGGACCAGCCGCTCGGGACCTCCCAGCCGCCATGGCCCGCGGCCGCGTCGTCCGCGCCGGCTCCGCGGCGGGCGTCGTTCCTGCCGGACACGTCGACGGCACCGGTGGCCCGTTCCGGGTGGCGGGGCGCCCTCAGCCGGATCGGGATCAAGGTGCAGCCGAGCGCGGAGGAGCTGCGCTACGCCGAGGACGTGGCCGTGGTCAGCCGCCACTGGGCGGGTCCCAAGACGATCGTGGTGGCGAACGGGAAGGGCGGCAGCTCCAAGACGCCGGTGGTGATCGGGCTGTCGGCCGTGTTCGCCCGCTACGGCGGCGGCGGGGTCTGCGCGTGGAGCAACCACCAGATGCGGGGCACCCTGGGCTGGCACACCGTGCAGGACCCGCACGCCTCGACGACGCAGGACCTGCTCGCCGCGGCGCCGGAGCTGCTGGCGACCGCCGGGAAGGTCGGCGACCTGGCCCGGTTCGTGCACCACCAGCCGACCGACCGGTTCGACGTCCTGCAGGCGGACCCCACGAAGACCTCCGACAAGCAGCGCTTCGACCACCACGCGGTGGACACGATCCACGCGGTGCTGTCCCGGTTCTACCGGGTGATCGTGATGGACTCCGACAACGACGAGTCGACGGTGCACTGGCGGCGGATGATCGACCACGCCGACCAGCTGGTGGTGGCGACCACCACCGACGACGTCCGGGCGGAGACGGGCCGGCTGATGCTGGAGGACCTGCGGGGGCGCGGCCCGCACGCGGCCCGGCTGGCCGAGGAGGCCGTCGTGGTGGTGTCCCAGGCCCACCAGGACGAGCCGCCGGCCGCCCAGGTGGCGCGGAAGTTCACCGACTACGGGCTGCCGGTGGCGACCATCCCCTACGACGCGGGGATGAAGCGGCTGAAGATCTCCTACGACGGGCTGTCCCCGGCCACCCAGCGCGCCTACCTGACCGCGGCGGCGCTGGTCGCGCGCTCCCTGCACGACTAGGTCGGCTCCTCCGTCTGCTCGGGTGAGTGGCGGCCGGGACTACCCGGTCGCCACTCACCCGGTCCGCGCAGGATCTCGGGGGTGCCGCTGCTCGGCGCTGGTTCAGGCGGACGGCTGGCCGACCACCAGCTCCACCGGACCGCGGATGACCGTGCCGCTGCGGCGCCGGAGGCGACCGGCCCGCTCGAGCCGCGGGAAGCGCTCGGCCAGCCGCTGGACGGCGACCGTCGCCTCGATCCGGGCCAGCGGGGCACCCAGGCAGTAGTGGATGCCGGCGGAGAAGCCGAGGTGCTCGGCGCCGCCGGTCCGTAACAGGTCGTAGCGGTCGGGGTCCTCGAAGGCGGCGGGGTCCCGGTTGGCGCCCGCCAGCAGCAGCATCACCATCGACCCGCGGGGGACGGGCATCCCGGCCAGCTCGACGTCGGTGGTGGGGGAGCGGAAGGTGCGCTGCACCGGCGCGTCCCAGCGCAGCGTCTCCTCCACCGCAGCGCCGGCCAGCGACGGGTCGTCGACGACGGCGCGCCACTGCTCGGGCCGGTCCAGCAGGGCCAGCACGGTGTTGCCGATCAGGTTGACCGTGGTCTCGAAGCCGGCGAGCAGCAGCAGCATGCAGAGCGGGCGCAGCTCCTCGGGCCGCAGCTCGTCGCCCTCGTGGGCCAGCAGCCGGCTGACCAGGTCCTCACCGGGCTCGCGGCGGCGGTGCGCGAACACCTCGGCCATCACCCGGCCGAGCTGGCGGTCCGCCTCGATCAGCCGGACGACGTGGGCGACCGACTGCGGCCCGGCCAGCGCGCTGCCGATGGTGGCGCCGTGGCGGGCGAACTCGGCGCTGTTGGCCGCGGGCACGCCGAGCAGGTCGGTGATCACGGCGATGGGCAGCGGTGAGGCCAGCCCCGCGACCAGGTCGAACGGGCCCTGCGCGGGCAGCGCGTCCAGCAGGCCGTCGACCACCGCCTCGATCCGGTCCCGGGAGCTGGCGAGGGCGCGCGGGGTGAAGGCCGGCGCGGCCAGCCGCCGCAGCCGGGTGTGGTCGGGCGGGTCCATCTCCAGCAGCGACATCTGCCCTTCGCCGCGGTTCAGCGCCCCCTCGGCCTGCATGCCGAAGCGCCGGTCGCGCAGCACCTCCCGGCAGACCCGGTGGGTGGCGGTCTGGAAGCCGACCGTCGGGCTGGGCACCAGGTCCCCCCGCTCGCGGACCTCGG
>Ga0210040_10009782_pt1 | contig 11103 bp, 15 predicted proteins | sample CryGeyCG12114_NA_FD_185462 | JGI IMG/M metagenome (GOLD analysis project Ga0210040, IMG submission 185462) | Groundwater microbial communities from aquifer - Crystal Geyser CG19_WC_8/21/14_NA (SPAdes) (version 2) | ecosystem: Environmental > Aquatic > Deep subsurface > Groundwater | place: USA... | reverse complement strand
CCAGCTTGGCGACCAGCGCGTCGATCACCTCGGCGGTCTGCGCGTAGTCGGCGATGATCGCCTCCGGCCCGACGCCGGCCACCGCCAGCGACAGCGCGCAGACGACGCCGGTCCGGTCCTTGCCGGCGGCGCAGTGCACCACCGCCGCGCCCGGCCCGCCGGCGGCCAGCGAGCGCAGCGCGGCCAGCACGTTCCCGGTGCCGTCGGTCAGGTAGCCGAGGTAGGAGCGGACCGCCGGCGGCTCGCCCTCGTCGCCCGGTGCCACCTGCCGGGGCAGCAGCGACTCCGCCCAGCCCGCCGGCAGCTCGGCGCGGACGTCGGCGTCGGCCTCCTCGGCGGCGAAGACGTCGGTGCGCCGGCCGCGCTCGGGCAGCAGGGTGAAGTGCCGGTGGGTGACCGTGCCGACGTCGCGCAGCGGGCTGCGGCCCTCCAGCAGGACCTCCGCGGTGGTGCGCAGGTCCACCACCTCGGTGAGGCCGACGTCGGTGACCAGCGTGCGGACGTCGGCCGGGCTGAGCGTCTGCAGGTTGTCGCTGCGCAGGATGCGGCCGAACACGGTCCGCCCGCCGTCGACCGTGGGCAGCCCGCCCAGGTCACGGGTGTTCGTCGTCCCGTCCAGGTGCAGCCAGCGGTCCGTGCGGGTGGCGGTCACCCCTCGACCGTACGACGTCCCGCTTCGCCGAGCAGTCCCCGGCAGACGTCCGACAACCGAACGCGGAGGGCAGCGCCGCGGGCGGCGAACCCGCGCTGCGCGGCCACGTACTCCGCCTTGCCCTCCGGTGTCTCGATCGCCACCGGAGCCCAGCCCAGACCGGTCAGGTCGTAGGGGGAGGCCCGCATGTCCAGCAGCCGGACGTCCGCGGCGAGGGCGAAGCAGTCGGCCAGCAGCTCACCGGGTACCGCCGGGCTGAGCTTGTAGGCCCACTTGTAGAGGTCCATGGTGGCGTGCAGGCAGCCCGGCTGCTCCAGCTGCTGCTGGGTGTCCCGGGTGGGCGTCAGCGTGTTGCGCGGCGTGCCCGCCCGGGTGAAGAAGCGGTAGGCGTCGATGTGGCTGCACTGCACCTTGTGCTGCTCCACCACCGCGTCGGTGCCGGTCTGGCCCAGCCGCAGCGGCAGCGGGTGCCGCACCTCGCCGTCCGCCGGGCGGTACAGCATCGCCCACTCGTGCAGCCCGAAGCAGCCGAACTGCGCCGACCGGCCCGCCGTCGCCGACAGCAGACCGTGCACCCAGCCCACCGCGTCGCCCCGCTTGGCCAGGAACGCCGGGACGTCGACGGTCACCCCGTCGTCCACCGCGGTGTACATCGGCCAGCCCAACCGCTGGGACGCTGCGCCGCCGGTGAGCACCGTGCCTGCGCCGGGGTGCCAGCGACGCAGCCGGTTGGGCGTCTGGGAGTAGTAGCTGAACAGGAAGTCCCACACCGGGTGGGCGATGCCGGCCCGGCGCCGCTCCTGGTGCGGCACCACCCAGGTGTCGATGCGGGCCTGGTGGGCCGCCTCCCGTGCCGTCCACTCCGCCTCGGTCAGCGCGGGTGTGGTGGTGGTCAGCTCAGGAGGCACCCGACCACGGTAGATCGCCGCTAGACGTTGCCGGGGCGGGTGACCTCGTCGTCGCGCTGGGCGTCATCGTCGGTGAGCAGCACGGTGTCCTTCTCGCCGCCGTCGCCGCGGTCGTGCCCCGGGGTGCCGTCGACGAGGTCGCCCTCGGGGTCGGAGGTGGCGGGGGAGTCGGCGTAGCCGCTGTCGGTCGGTTCGGTCATGCCTGGTCCATGCCCTGACGGCGGCCCCGTACTCATCGGGGGCCGCTCAGAACGCGGCTTCGTCCAGGTCCATCAGGGCGTTGTCGGTGTGCTCGACATCTGCTCGAACGGTCCGGTGCCGAACCGGTCCCTGGTGCTCTGGAACTCGAACAGGTTGAACTCGAGATCGCGCAGGTTGGCCGTGTAGTGGCTCATGGGGTGCTCCGTGCTCGCCGGCGGGGGCGAGCTCGTACCCGCCGGTGACAACCGCTGTTACCCGACCGGTAACCACCGGCAGGCCACCTCCCCCGCGGGGGGTGTCCCGGCGGCTCAGGAGGCGTCGGGCTCGGTCTCCGGCGGCGGGAAGACCGGTCCGGCCATGCCGTCGGCGGCGTCGTCCCCGGCCGGCTCGGTGCTGGCACTGCCCAGCGGGCCGACGGGCTGGTCGTCCTGCGGGTCCTGCTCCGGGGTGCTCATCGCCCGAGTCTGCGGCGCCGGGCGGACCGGGGCGACCTCAGGCCTCGGCGAGGGCGATACCTCAGGCCTGGACGAGGGCGGTACCTCAGGCCTCGGCGCGGGCGATGTCGACGAGCTTCTCGGCCAGCTGACGGCCGTGCGAGGCCGGACCGTCGGGGCCCAGCAGCCCGCCGGAGAGGTACATGCCGTCGATGATCAGGTGGATCTGCGCCGCGAGGTCCTCACCGGCACCCGGGATGAGCTCGTCGGACAGCCGCTCCAGCCGCGCGTGCAGCTCGAACTTGTAGTCGGCTGCGGCGCTGCGGGCGGGGTGCTGCGGGTCGTCGTACTCGCTGCTGACGTTGGTGAAGGGGCAGCCGCGGAAGCCGGCGCGGGTGACGTCGGCCTCCACGATGTCGACCACGCAGAGCAGCGCGTCCCGCGGATCGCCCTGCAGGCGGACCAGGTCGGCGTCGATGGAGGCGAGCACCGTGGCGGCCTTGCGGGCGAGGTAGGCGCCGACCAGGTCGTCCTTGCTCTTGAAGAGCCGGTACACGGTCATCTTGCCCAGCCCGGTCTCCCGGACCAGCTCGTCCATGCCCACGCTGCGGGAGCTGCGCGCGGAGAACAGGCGCTCGGCGGTGTCCAGGACGATCTCCTGCCGTTCCGCCCGGGTTCGGCGAGCCGGTGCGGAACCGTCCTCGGGCAGGTGCAGGGAAAGGGCTGCGGCGGTCACGGGTCCGATGGTGCAGCACACCGGGACGGCGTCGTCAACGGCACGCCGACGTCCGATGGCCCGAGCGCCAGCACCCGGTTACGCAGGACGAATGCCGGGACGGCGGGGCTCTGTGATGCTGCTGTGACGCGGAGTCAGGCTCGGCGGGTGCGGCGCGGGTTGGCGAGCATCCGGGCCACCGCTGCTCGCGGGGTCTGCTGCTCGCCCTCGGCGGGACGGGCCGTGGTCTCGTCGTCGGTGCGGTGCTCGCGATCATCCTGGTGCATGGGATCCAGCTTGCCCCTCGGCGCCCTGCGGGAAACGATGCGTGGCCTCCTGCCCCCCGGACGGGTGGGTGAGGCCTCGCTCACCGCGGTCGCTCCCTGCTCGTCGGCGTACCTGTCCGAAGCGCGCCGTGCCGGCCGCGCGTCGGAGCGGAGCAGCCTGCCGGGCCGGTCGAGGAGCCGGCCGACCCGGCGCAGGACCGAGGGTCAGACGCCGCTGACCCGGTTCTCCGGGTCCACGCCGTCGGCGGCCGCCGCCTCCGAGCCCTCGGCGGGCTCCTCGGTGTGCGGGGTGCGGCCGGTGCCCGGCTGGCCGGGGTTCTCGGCGCCCTCGGCGGGCTCGTCGGTGTGCGGGGTGGTTCCGCTGCTCTCGGTCATGCCCCGACCGGTGCCCGGACGGACCCGCAGGCAACCATCCCGACCGCCGGCAGCCCGGCGGCCCTCAGCCGACCGGGACGGCAGCCGGGGTGGACCGCAGCAGGGCCTGGACGGCGTCGTCGTCCGGCAGGGCGCCGCGGGCGCCGGGCCCGGTGGTCGACAGCGCCGCCGCGGTGACCGCGTACCGGACCGCCTCGGCCAGCGGCTCACCCCGGTCCAGCGCGCTGGACAGTGCACCGCAGAAGCAGTCACCGGCACCGGTGGTGTCCACCGGGCGAACCGGCGGGGGTGCCTGCAGCAGCACCGGCCCGTCGGCGGGGACGACCAGCGCGCCGCGCCCGCCGAGGGTCACCACCACCGACCGCGCGGCCAGCCCCCGGGCCAGGGCCGTCAGCTCGGCCGGGGTCGCGTTCCCGTCCGGCTCCCCGGCCAGCCGGCGCAGCTCGTGCTCGTTGGGCACCAGGACGTCGACCGCGGCGAGCAGCTCGGCGGGCAGCGGCCGGGGCGGCGCCGGGTTGAGCACCACCGTGCCCCGGGTCGCGGCGGCCGCGGCGGCGACCGTGCCCAGCGGCGTCTCCAGCTGCAGCAGCAGCACCCCGGCGCGGTGCACCGACTCGACGTCGACGTCGGCCGGGGTCAGCTCGGCGTTGGCCCCGGGCACGACCACGATCAGGTTCTCCCCGCCGGTCGCCTCCACCGGGATCGTCGCCGTCCCGGTGGGCACCCCGACCGTGCGCTGCACCCGGCCGACGTTGACCCCTGCCTCGGCGAGGGCGGCCAGCTGCCGGCCGGCCGCCAGGTCGTCACCGACCCGGCCGACCATGTGCACCCCGTTGCCCAGCCGTCCGGCGGCGGCGGCCTGGTTCGCGCCCTTGCCGCCGGGCAGCACGGCCACCGCGGACCCGATGGCGGTCTCCCCGCGGCCGGGCAACCGCTCGACGGTCACCACGACGTCCTCGTTGAGGCTGCCGACGACGGTCACGGACACGCGGGGCTCCCGGCGATCAGCACGCGGCGAGCCTAGAGATGAGCGGTCAGTGCCTGGCCTGCGCCCGGCGGCGGACCGGCAGCACGTACCAGGTGACCAGGCTCAGGGCGGTGACGAACGCGCAGACCGCGACCGCGGGCCAGCGGCCGAGGACGACGTCCAGGACCAGCAGCACGGCACTGCTGATGCCGACGGCCAGCAGGGCGAGGCCGGCCAGCAGCGCCCGGTCGGTGAAGGCGACCAGCGCCTCCTTCTGCCGCTGCCGGAACAGGGTGCGGTGGAAGGACACCGGCGCGACCAGGCAGACCGTGGCCAGGGCCGTGCTGATCAGGGTGACCGAGTAGACGGTGATGCCGAACTGGTCCAGCTCGCCGAACCGGGACTGGAAGGGCAGCGTCAGCAGGAAGGCGAAGAGCACCTGCACGCCGGTGATGGCGACCCGGATCTCCTGCAGCGCCTCGTTGACGTTGCGGTCCAGCACCTCGTCCGGCCGCTCGCCGCGCTCCTCGGCCGATGCCGCCACGCTGGCCGGTTTCTCGTCCACGGCGCTGCGGTACCGCTCCGGGGAGCCGCGCACACACCGGAGGACCCATGGCCGAGCACGACGCCGACACCACCCGCCGCGAGTTCGCCGAGGCGGTGAACATGACCGCCGGCGAGCTGCAGGAGTGGCTGGGCACCGACGAGTCGCAGGCGGTCGGCCAGAAGGACGGCGGCACCGGTGAGTCGACCGGCCACGAGTCGGGACGCCGGATCGTCGAGCTGCTCCGCACGAAGAAGGCCGACCTGACCGACGACGACCTCGCGCACATGCGGAAGGTGCACGGCTACGTGCAGCGGCACCTCGCCCAGCCGCCGGCCAAGGAGGACGTGGAGACCTCGCGCTGGCGGTACTCGCTGATGAACTGGGGCCACGATCCGCTCGCGGGGAAGTAGCGTCCGGCAGATGCGGCGCAACGATCCGGCCCAGTACGACGGGCTGGCCGACGAGTGGTGGCAGGGGGCCGGGGGCTTCGCCGCGCTGCACTGGCTGGCCGCCTCCCGGGCCGAGCACATCCCGCCGGCACCGCGGCCGGGCGCCGTCCTGGTCGACCTGGCCTGCGGCGGTGGGCTGATGGCGCCGCACGTGGCCCCGCTGGGCTACCGGCACGTCGGCGTCGACCTGGGCCTGGCCGGTCTGCGGGTGGCCCGGGAGCACGGCGTCGCACCGGTCCGCGGCTCGGTGCTGGCGGTGCCGCTGGCCGACGCGTGCGCCGACGTCGTCATCGCCGGTGAGGTGCTGGAGCACGTCGCCGACGACGGCCAGGTGATCGCCGAGTGCGCCCGGCTGCTCAGGCCCGGCGGCACGCTGGTCATCGATGCTCTCCCGGCGACCTGGATCGCCGACCTGCTCATGGTGCGGATCGGTGAGCACGTGCCGGGCGGGCCGCCGCCGGGCATCCACGATCCCGCCCTGTTCGTCGACCGCCGCCGGCTGCTGGCCACCGCCGACCGGGTCGGGCTGGACCTGGCGCTGGTCGGCCTGCGCCCGTCGCTTCGGGACTGGGTGGCCTGGCGGCGCGGTCGCCGGGACGTCGTCCGGATGAAGCCGGTGCGCTCCACCGCCGTCGTCTTCGCCGGGTACGGCACCCGCCGGTGAGCTCGGTCGTGCACCGCCGAGCGGCGCCGCGCCGGGTCCGCACGTACCGTCGGGACATGTCCGAGACCGGGTTCCGAGCGGGGACGCGCAGGTGAGCACCGCCGTCGTGACCGGTGCCGGGCACGCGCTGCCGGCCACCTACGAGCAGGGTGAGATCTGGGACGGCTACTTCGCCGAGAAGTACGCCGGGCTGCGGGCTGCCGAACGGGTCTTCCACGCCTCCGGGACGTCCCGGCGGCACGCGGTGGTCAACCCGGTCGACGAGGACGTCTCCGGCTGGGGCACCGCCGCCCGGATGGAGCGGTACGTCACCGAGGCGCTGCCGCTGGGCAAGCAGGCGATCGCCGGCGCGCTCGACGACGCCGGGCTCGCCCCGGGCGACATCGGGCTGTTCGCCGTCGCCACCTGCACCGGCTACGCCACCCCCGGCCTGGACATCCGGCTGGCCAGCGACCTGGGCATGCCGCTGGGCCTGCAGCGGCTGCTGATCGGCCACATGGGCTGCTACGCCGCGCTGCCCGGCATCGCCGCGGTCAGCGACTTCGTGACGGCCCGGTCCCGTCCGGCCGTGCTGCTCTGCGTGGAGCTCACCAGCCTGCACGTGCAGCCCGCCGTCCAGGCGCTGGAGCAGGTGGTCACGCACTCGCTGTTCAGCGACGCCGCGGCCGCCGTCGTCCTGGAGCCCGGCGCCGGGCGGGGCCGCCGGGTCGCCGGCATGGTCGCCCGCACCGACCACGCCACCGCCGACCACATGACCTGGGACGTCACCGACCTCGGCTTCCGGATGGGGCTGTCCCCCCGGGTGCCGGACGTGCTGGGCCGGCACGTCGGCGGCGTGGTCGAGGAGCTGCTGACCGGGGCCGGGCTCCGGATCGAGGACGTCGCCGGCTGGGCGGTGCACCCCGGCGGTCCGCGGATCCTGGACGTCGTCCGGGACACCCTCGGGCTGACCGAGGAGGCGATGGGCCCCTCGCGCCGGGTGCTCGCCGAGCACGGCAACTGCTCCTCGGCGACCGTGCTGCTGGTGCTCGAGGAGCTCGGGGACGTCGACGGCCCGATCGTGGCTATGGCGTTCGGCCCCGGGCTGACCCTCTACGCCACCCTGCTGCTCCCGGCCTGAGGCCGATCCTGAGCCGCGCGACCTGATGGTCAGCCGGGTCACGGCGCGGCTGACCATCAGGTCGCGCGGCGCCCGTGGTCAACCCGAGCCGGATGGTGCCCGGGCCCGCGGCCCGATCACCAGAGGTCGCCCCGGCGCCAGCCGCACACCAGCCGCGCGCCGGTGTCCAGGGACGCCGGGGTGGCCGGGGTGCGGAGCACGTGCACGCTCTCGGCCAGGGTCGGCACGACGCCGTCCGGTGTGAGCGCCGCCGTCGGCCCCCGCCACGGCAGCCAGCCGTGCGCGGCGTACAACCGCGCGCCGTCCTCGCTCGCGGACAGCGCGCCGAGCTCGAAGCCGCCGGTGACCAGCCGCCCGACCTCCGTCATCAGTGCCGAGCCGATGCCCTGGCGCCGCCGCCGGGCGTCGGTGGCGACCGCCTCGACGAACCCGGTGCGCAGCGTGGCGTCGCCGGCGATCAGCTGCCGGACGACGACGGCAGCGTGCCCGACCAGCTCGCCGTCGACCGTGGCCAGCACGTGCACGCCGCCGAGGGCGTGCGACCAGTGGTCGTCGGAGAAGTGCCCGTCGTAGGCGGTGTCCAGGAAGCCCCGCAGCTCCCGGCGGGCGGCTGCGGTCAGGTCGGCCGTCGGCCGGGTGCTCAGCTGCACGGTCACTGCGCCGGGGAACGGCCGCGCCAGCGCGAGCCGGCGACCAGGCCCAGGCCGATGACGACGAACCAGGCGGTCAGCACCAGGAACGGGGGCAGGTGCTGGTGGCCGCGGAAGTAGACCGCCTCGTGCAGGGCGGCGACGGTCGACCCGGTGGGCAGCACCCGGTTGACGAGCGCGAAGAACGTCGGCAGCAGCGGGGCCGCCACCGCGCCGCCGGAGGAGGTGTTGCCCAGCAGGATGAACACCGTCCAGGTGGGCACGATGGCCCAGCGCCCGACGAGCAGCAGCATCAGGGAGTTGAACGAGGCGGTCGTCGCGGTCTGCAGCGCCAGTGCCAGGGCCAGCTCCCAGTAGGGGCCGTCCAGCGCTCCGAGCAGCGGGTCGACGACGAACGCCAGCACCGCGCCGGCGCCGGCCGACAGCGCCGTCAGGTAGCCCAGCCAGACCCGCAGGCCGACACCGCCGGCGTTGGCCTTGAGCTGGAACACCGTGACCAGGCCCAGGATCGTCGCGGCAATCGTGACGTAGAAGCTGGTCAGCCCCTGCGGGTCCGACGCCGGGAGCGGGTGCAGGTCCACGACCCGGACGCCGAGGTCCGGTGGGGTCGCCTGCACGACCTGGGTGAGCAGCCGGGCCACCGACGACCCGCTGGCGCTGGACACGTAGAGCGTGGGCGGGTCCGCACCGCCGACCACGACGGCGTACAGGCGCTGGTCGTCGACCGCGGCCCGCGCGGCGTCCAGGGAGGGGTAGGGCCGCAGGTCCAGGCCCTGCCTGGTGCCGGCCTCCAGCGCCTGGACCACCTGGGCGTTGACCGTCGTGCCGCCGACCACGGCCACCGGGACGTCGTGCGGCGCCGGCCGGCCCAGGGCCACGGTGTAGCTCAACGCGAACGCGGCACCGAGCAGCAGGGCCACGCCGATGACCACGGCGGCGGCCCGGTAGGGGACCGGCGGCCTGGGCCGGGTGGTGGACGTCGCCATCAGCTCGATCGGCGGCGGTAGTGGATCGGCACGACGAGCGGGTGTGCTCCGGCCGGCCGGCTCACACCTGGCGGCCCGGGAATGCGGAGAGCGGGTGACGAGAATCGAACTCGCACTGTCAGCTTGGGAAGCTGATGTTCTACCATTGAACTACACCCGCGAAGGCCTGAGCTGCGGGTTTCCCCACTCCTCGCGGCCTCGGGAACAGCCTAGCAACCACTGGCCCGCCCGCCCCACCCCGGCTGGTCCCTTCGGGGGAGTGCCGGTCAGCTCCGCATGGCAGCCAGGAAACCGGTCATCTCCGACCGCAGCTTCTCCGCCATCCGGGACAGACCGGCCGCGTCGTCCGACCGACCCAGGGAAGCTGTTCCGTCCACCGCGGCGGCGATGCCGTCGACCAGGCCGGTCATGTCCTCGACCGTCGTCCCCACGCCGCTCATGACCTCGGCGACGTCGTCGCACGCCGCGCGCATCGACTCGACCTGCTGGGTGATCCGGTCGGTGGCCCGGGCGGTCTCGTCGGCGAGGTCCTTGACCTCGGAGGCGACGACGGCGAAGCCCAGGCCGGCCTGGCCGGCGCGGGCTGCCTCGATCGTCGCGTTCAGCGCGAGCAGCCGGGTCTGCGCGGCGACCGAGTCGATCATCGCGATGACCTCCTGGATCTCGGCCGAGGAGCGGGTGAGCGAGGAGATGGTGCCGCGGGCGGTCTGCACCTCGGTGCTGGCTGCCGAGGCGGCCTGGGTGAGCCCGGCGGCGGAGGCGGAGAGCTGGGTGGACGCCGTGGCGACCTGCTCGCTCATCCCCAGAACCACCGACTCGAAGTCGTCGGCCAGCCGCAGCCGGGAGGTCTGGGCCTCGCCCACCCGGGTGGCCGATGTCCGCATGGCCTCCCGGGCGGTGTTGATGACCTCGGCGCCGTGGCGGTACGCCCCGGACAGCCCGGTGAGCAGCAGTCGACGGTGGAACCAGCCCTCGGCGGCCGAGGTGAGCGAGGCACCGGCCTCCCGCACGAAGGCGTCGGAGACGTCGAGCACCCGGTTGATCCCGTCGTGCAGCGCCACCAGTTCCGGCAGCTGCTCGCACCCGGCCACCGGGCGGCTCCGGACCTCCAGGTCGCCGCGGGCGGCCGCCTCGCACGTCTCCGTCAGCTGCCGGACGAACGCCCGGTACAGCACCAACTCCTGCTCCGGCCCGGGCTGGGGCCCGCCCGCAGCACGTCGTCGCACGTCAGTTCCCCCCGCCGATGACCGACCAGATGAGCTCCTCGTAGGACGAGGCCCGTTCGGCGACCAGCCGGGTCAGCAGCCGGCTGCCGGCCTCGACCGCGGCCCGCCCGTTCGGCTGCCGCCGTTCCTCGGCGAGCACCTGCGCGTACAGCGGCTTGATCGTGGCGATCGCACGCGGGTCGGGCGCGCGCCGGTTGGAGTGGTACCCGACGAGGCTCCCGCAGTCGGCGCCGTAGGACGGCGTCACGTGCGCCAGCACCCAGTAGTTTGCGCCGTCCGCGGCCAGGTTGTCGATGTAGGCGAACAGTTCCTGGCCGGTGGCCAGGGTGTCCCAGAGCAGCTTGAACACGGCCCTGGGCATGTCCGGGTGCCGGATGATGCTGTGCGGCTGGCCCATGACCTGGTCCAGCCGGTAGCCGCTGACCCGTAGGAACGTGTCGTTGGCGTAGCTGATCACGCCGCGCGGATCTGTCTTGGAGACGATCAGCTCGTCAGCGGGGAAGGTCCGCTCGACGCCGGTCGGGCGCACGGTCGGCCGGCGCGCGTGGTGCTCGGCGGGCGCCGTCGTCGTCATGACCATCCGTCCTGCTCTCCTGTCCTGCACGGTGCCGGTGCGGCACCGGCCCCCTTCCTCATCGGCAGCCGCGGCCCGGTGTCCAGCCGGGCCGTCGACGGGCGGGAACCTGCCCCGCACGACGGTCCCTAGACTCCGCGCCATGCTGCTGTCCGACCGCGACATCCGGGCCTCCCTGGCGGCCGGCCGGCTGGGCCTGGCGCCCTACGACCCGGGGATGGTGCAGCCCTCCAGCATCGACGTCCGGCTGGACCGGTTCTTCCGGGTCTTCAACAACGCGCGGTACACCCACATCGACCCGGCGCTGCAGCAGGACGACCTGACCACGCTGGTCGAGCCCGCCGGCGA
>Ga0210040_10009781_pt1 | contig 11104 bp, 3 predicted proteins | sample CryGeyCG12114_NA_FD_185462 | JGI IMG/M metagenome (GOLD analysis project Ga0210040, IMG submission 185462) | Groundwater microbial communities from aquifer - Crystal Geyser CG19_WC_8/21/14_NA (SPAdes) (version 2) | ecosystem: Environmental > Aquatic > Deep subsurface > Groundwater | place: USA... | reverse complement strand
TTTCGATGGCGCTATTTGCTCAGAATAGTACTCCTGTTTTAGTAACCGAAACATATAACAATACGTCATTGTCCCAGGTTTTGGAAGCTGTTCGGGGAAAATATAAATTAGCTATTTATTATAAAAATGAGTGGATAGACACGATCAAAATAACCGCAAGTTTCCAGCATACCCCAGCAGATGAAGCTTTAAATCAGCTCATAACAGGTACTCCGTTTTCTTTTATCCAATATAATCCGGTAACTTTTGTGTTGGTGCCGGCTGAACCAGGTGAACAAAACAATAATAACCGCCTTACCTCTGCTCTGCCCGATTCGGCTAGGACGACAGACCGGAAAGTAACCGTTAAGGGAATAATAAAAGATGGTAAAACCGGAGAATTCATTGTGGGAGCAAGTGTTTTTGCGGCCAATATCAATGCCGGAGCTATATCGGATAAGAGCGGGACTTTTGTACTTGCTTTGCCATCCGGCGAAAATACTTTGATGGTTTCTTATATAGGCTACGAGAAAGAAGTTCGTAATTTAACTATCCGGCAAAATACTACGATAAACCTTGAGTTATATAAATCTTCGGCTAAGCTTAAAGAGGTAAATGTTACTGCCGGGCGAGTAGCCGATAATAATGTTTCGAGCGCGCAAACCGGAATTTCTCGTCTGGAAATGACAGAACTTAAAAAGCTGCCTACTTTTTTAGGCGAAGTAGATGTTATTAAAAATATAAAATTATTGCCGGGCGTCAGTTCGGTAGGCGAGGCGGCCACCGGTTTTAACGTGCGGGGCGGTAACATCGATCAGAACCTTATTCTGCTGGATGATGCTCCTATTTATAACTCTTCGCATTTATTTGGTTTCTTTTCGGTTTTCAATCCCAATGCTATAAAAGATGCCACCCTTTACCGGGGCGGTATTCCGGCTCAGTACGGCAGCCGGGTATCGTCGGTACTGGACGTGACGCAAAAAACAGGTAATCTTAAAAAGTTTACCGGAAATGGCGGCATCGGTATCGTAACCGGCCGGCTATCATTGGAAGGTCCAATTATAAAGGATAGAACCTCTTTTATTGTGGCCGGCCGCAGTTCTTACTCTAACTGGCTGATGCATCGTCTGCCGAATGCCAGTTTACGGGAGAGTCAGGCTTCGTTTTATGATTTATCCACCAAAGTTGCCCATTCTATTAACGAAAATAATAAGTTGTCCTTGTCGGCTTACCAGAGTGCCGATGATTTTGGCTTTGCCGTAGATACGCTTTATAAATGGGTTACCAGAACAGCCAGCTTAAAATATACCCACATTTTCACGAACAATTTTTTAGTTGATATAAGTGCGGTTTACAGCAATTATACATTTAAACTCCTGAACGAAGAAGAAAACAATGCCATGGAATACAGTAATGGCATTACTTCGCGGCATGTAAAAGCCGATTTCTCTTACTTTTTGCCCCGGCAGGAATACCGGTTTGGTGCTTCTATTACCAATTATGGTTTCCAGTTGGGTGAGGTCATGCCAACTTCCGAATATTCCCAGATTTCACCCTATCAGGTGCAACCTGAACAATCGCTAGAAACGGCGTTGTACTGGAATCATGAATATGAATTTGGCCCCCGCTTAACCCTTACCTATGGCCTGCGCTATTCTATGTTTACTAATTATGGCAAAAGCAGCGTATTTCAGTATGAAGAAGGGGTGCCGAAAAAGCAAAGGACTATTACCGATACTTTATATTATAACGGTTTAGAACCGATCAAAACGTACCAGGGTTTGGAACCACGCTTTTCGGTAAAGTATAGCTTATCGGAAATGAGTTCCCTGAAGTTAGGCTATAACCGGATGCGGCAATACATTCATTTAATTTTCAATACCTCTGCCGCTTCGCCTATTGATATCTGGAAAACCAGCAATACTTATATCAAACCCCAAATTGGTGACCAAGTAAGCTTAGGATATTTCCGTAATTTCTCCCAAAACCAATACGAAACGTCTATTGAAGGTTATTATAAGCAAATAAATAATATGCTGGATTATAAAAACGGTGCTACACTTTTTCTTAACCCGGCTATTGAATCTGATTTGTTGCCGGGCATTGGCAAAGCCTACGGGGTAGAATTTATTATAAATAAAACTGCTGGCCGCCTTACCGGCTTAATGAGTTATACCTATGCCCGGACACTCCTGAAAATTAATGGTGTAACTGAAGAAGAAAAAGTAAACCGGGGCGAATGGTACGCCGCTAATTACGATAAACCCCACACGTTAAATATAGTGAGCAGTTATCAGGTAAAGAAACGGATCACTTTTTCGGCTAATTTCACTTACAGTACCGGCCGGCCGGCTTCCGTTCCGCTGTCCTATTATATTGTGGGGCCTTTTAGGGTACCTAATTACGGCGATCGCAATAGCTACCGCCTGCCGGCTTACCACCGCTTAGATTTATCCTGGTCTATTTTAACCAACCATAGGAAAAATAAGAAATGGGAGGGAAGCTGGAATATCTCGGTATATAATGTATACGGCCGCAAAAACCCTTATTCGGTTTTCTTTAAACATATTTCGGGGGCTCCACCGCAAACGTACCAATTAGCCGTAGTGGGAGTACCTTTGCCTTCTATAAGTTATGATTTTAAATTTTAATCAGCCATATTACTTATGAAAGGCCCAGCATACGTGATTTTCTTTTTGCTTTTACTTACCGGGTGTATAGAGCCCCTGGAGGTAGATATAAAGCAGGACGATGTTAGATTAGTGGTAAACGGATTGATTTCCGATGAGCCCGGACCATACACGGTTATGCTAACGCAAACCCAAACGGTGCCTTATACACCCCAATCAATTCCTAGAGAGGATGGCGCCACCCTGTTTATAGCCGATGATTTAGGAAATACTACCAGTTTATATCAAACCACTCCCGGCGTTTATCAAACCCAACCTGATTTTCAGGGACAAATTGGCCGAACGTATACGCTCCATATAACTACTTCTAAGGGTGAGAAGTATGTTTCGGCCCCCGAGACCCTGCAAGCCGTACCCGATATTGAGAATATAAACTACGAAGTAGAAAAAAGGATTGCTCTAGATGAAGAAAACCGTCCCAGTGATGTCTATTGGCTTAATGCTTCAATAGACACCAAAGACGAATCAGGCCAGAAAAACTATTATCGTTGGGAGTACGAAGCTGTTTATCAGATTGATACCCAGCCTTGGGATTACTGTGAGCCCAATCCTTTAGGCACTGCGTGCATTCCAAAACCAAAAAGTTGTTGCAGTACTTGCTGGGTAACTATTTATAATGACGCCATTAGCATCCATAACGACTGGCTGGTAAACGGTAACGAGTTAAAGAAGCAATTTATAACCAAGTTGCCCGTGAATAATCAGGTATTTAATTCGCGGGTGCATTTAGAGGTAAAACAATTTTCTATTTCCGAAGCAGCCTACGATTATTGGAATATACTCAAGACTCAGGTAAACGACGTGAGTAGCATCCAGAGCCCGCCGCCAGCTTTTGTAAGCGGAAATATATCCAGTGTTGATAATGCGGCAAAAAAACCACTGGGCTTTTTTAGCGCCTCGGCAGTCAAAAAGAAAAGTATATTTATAAGTACCAAAGAATTGGGCGTTAGTTTACGGCCTTTAATTTACCCCGACGATTGCCGGGTAATAGATAACAGCACGGCTATCAGGCCTTTTTACTGGTAATATCAGTTTTTCTAGTGCAGTTCCAAGTTTAAAATAGAAATTATGAATTAGAAATTGTGCTCCTGTAACTTAATACTTCAATTTGTAGCCCATGTTTATTCCAGAATCAACTAGCATGAAGTTTTGTTCGAAAGCATTTGCATGGCTGATCAGTTAGGCATTAGTTTACCTCCGTTCGATTATGCCAATAGTTGTTTAGTACTCGAAAATAGTAGCACTATTAGGCCCGCTTCCTGGTAACACAATTTTTAAATATGATAAAAAGTATGTTTAAATTCCGGCAATATTTAATTTATATATTTCTCTTGCTCTTGTTTTTAGGAACGGCTGCTTTCAAAGTGCTGCTTCCGGATGCCGATGACCCTATTTTGAAAAGCATCCTAAATAAGATGGAATCTTTTTATAATGATAATAAACAGGAAAAAATATTTATTCAGACTGATAAGTCGTATTACGCCGCTGGTGATACCATTTGGTTGAAGGGTTATGTAAGAGCAGCCGATACCCATGCGCCTTCCGATTTAAGCAATATATTGCACGTTGCCTTAATTTCTGGCGCCCAGCAAGAAATGCAAAAGCTGCGCCTGGAAATTACGAACGGCCTTGCCTCCGGCTACATGGTTGTTCCGCAAACCGCCGGGCCGGAAAATTACCGCTTGGTGGCTTATACCCGTTGGATGCGTAATTATGACCCCCGGTTTAGTTATATAAAAAATATTCTAGTTTTTAATTTTAACCACCCGGAAGCTGCTCCGAAGGTAGCCGGTAATGCAGCAGCGCAGATAAACTTTTTTCCGGAAGGCGGTTATCTGGTTACCGGTTTAGAAAGCAAAATGGCTTTTAAAGCTATTGATTCGACAGGTAAAAGTATGGCTGTAACCGGAACAATAGTGGATAATGCCGGTAAAACCATTTTATCGTTTAAGAGCTCCGAAAACGGAATGGGTAATTTCCTGTTCCGCCCCGAAGCCGAAAAAAACTATGTGGCTACTATTACCATGCTGGGGGCGAAAACCTTAACGGTACCCTTGCCTAAGCCCCTGGAAAACGGCTTTGTGATGAACGCTGACAATAGGAATGATAGTGTGTGCTTGGTAAAGGTGCAAAAAAACGCTATAACCGGCAACACAGCAGCAGATAAAGTTTTTATGGTGGCAAGATCCGGAAATAGAATTGTTTTTGCTTATACCAAAACTTTTGGTACTAACCCAGAAGACATAACTTTTAACATTCCCAAAAGCAATATACCAGAAGGCGTAGCCCAGCTAACGCTTTTTAGCCAAGATGGCAAACCGCAGTGCGAACGATTAATATATGTACATCATCGGCAGCAGTTAACAATATCGCTGAAGACAGATAAAACAAATTATGCGCCTCGCGAAAATGTTACAATAGAAGTAGAAGTAAAAGACCCCACGGGCGCTAGCGTAGCGGCTAATCTGTCCGTTTCGGTTACGGACGAAAATTCGTTACTGGCTCCGGAACAAACTATTTTATCTTATTTGTACCTTGGTTCAAATATAGCAGGAGAAATAGAGAACGCGGTTACTTATTTTAACAGTGACTTACCCCAAGCCAAATTGATCCTGGATAATTTACTATTAACCCAAGGCTGGCGGCGTTTTACCTGGAAAGAAATGCTGGCCGAATCTACTGCTCCCAAAAGATATACCCCTGAAAAAGATATGGTATTTAGGGCACGGGCCACTACCGCTAATGGAAACCCCGTGCCAGCCACGCTTCTGAATATCCTCATGTCCGGTACGGGTAATGCCTATGCCGCTTTCACCGATGCCGAAGGTAATTTTAGCACAATACTGCCGGATTATGAAACCAGCGGCGATGCTTTGTTTCGGTTCTATAAAGAAGATAACGCCTTAGAAGGAATAAAGGTAACCCCGGCGCTGGAGCCCTTAGCAAACTGGCTAACCTTGCCAACATTGGAAGTCAGAAATCGAATAAATGCGGGTTATTGGCAGAAAGCTTATGAATGGAATCGGATACAGAAAGCTTATCATAATAGTGGGCTGGCCAGCGTACAAACAGATCCTTTAAACCAAAATGCCTTGTATAAAATAGGCCAGACCGGAACTACCAGTTATAAAATTGAGGAGTACGTTCAGTTTAAAAATATAGCCGAACTATTCGACGAAGCGGTTGAACCAGTAACCTTGAAGATAACAAAAGCCGGAATGGAAAGCCGGATTGTTTCTAGACAGGCAAAGAATTATTTCAATAATTCACCACTTTACATTGTAGATGGAAAACCTACCTTCGATAATAAAGTAGTATTAAGCTTGCCCCTTGAGCAGATAAACCGGATAGAGGTTTTTAATACCGCCGAACATTTGCAGAAATTTAGTTTGATGGGGCGCGATGGTGTAATTGCTATCTACACCAAAACAAATAATCTGGATTTGCAAAATTTATCGGATAGTGTTGTTCCCTTTGATGGACTTTTTGCGGGCCGTGAGTTTTACCAATTACCTTTGCAATCACCTGCTAACGCAGCTGTCCCGGTATTCCGGCCAAGGTTATACTGGAAATCAGATATCCAAACCGATGCAAGTGGTAAAGCCCGGATTACTTTTAAAAACGCCGATGATATAACCAGATACCGGATTGTAGTAGAAGGAATAACGGTCGATGGATTGCCCGGCGTCGGCCAGCTATCTTATAAAGTGGTAGAGCCTAACTAATAGCATAATAGCATAATAGCATATTATTTTAGCGACTTACTCTAATAATATACTCTGTAGGCTAAAAGTAATGTAGATGGATTTAAATAAACTCCATTTCTGTAAGTAGGGTGTATATTTAGATTATTTCTCCTCTTTATTTTTCAAGGCCGCACCCGTGATGCTGGTCTTGCGGCTCTTGGTTGAAGTTTATAATGAAAGTGCTTTTTACTCCTTGGTACTAAAATGTATATTAAGAAAAACCATGCAAACGAATAAAAATCTTAGGATTAAGAGCATGACATTGTTATTTCAATAGTAATGTTATATATGTATGGTAAGAAGACCCATCTAATAGTGTTTTTAACTGCTAACAGAACATCAAAAAAGGCTGCCTAAAGGCAGCCTTTTTGAATAAAGAGGTAGTTGGAACTACCAATTAAAATTTATCCCAGAATACCTTAGTTGTAACTTCATCGCCTCCAATGGCAGTGGCTGCAGTTTTGTAATTTGTAACGTTTAAGTTAGCTTCTGTAGTTGGATAAGGCAATCGAAGGGGAATTGCGGAGATGGCCGCTGTCGGTTTTACCAGATTTGGCGCATCCAATCTTCTCCATTCTGTCCAGGCCTGGGTGGGTTGGTTATACAAAGCAAGCCACTCCTGAGTACCGATCTTTTGTTTATAATCGCCAGGTGCAGTCGCATACGCTACTGAAAGCTGTGCCAGATAAGCTGTAGCTTCGGCTTCGGTGCCACCCCATTCCATAACAGAAGCAGTAACGGCTTTACTATAATGTTCCGTAGCCGTACCTTCCACGGCAAATCCTCTTTCCATGGCTTCTGCTAAAAGAAATTCAACTTCTGAATAGGTTAACAACATACCTGGTAAAGTAGGGTTCTCCAGCATGGCGCCCGGCGCAGAATTATTTCCGTAGCTATTAGGATTACCGGCTACTCCTCCTTTATATATAGTTGTATCCGGAACAGTTTTAAAATATTTACTTAGCCGTGGATCATTTGTAGATATCAACCGATCTATTAAAGTGCTAGCGCCAACAAAGTCAGTCCTACCACTTTGTACTAAAGACTCATATAGCTGATTTCGGTTAGGAAGAGCTGACAAATAAGTTAATTTGGCATTATCTGCATTTGACTTGAATGCATTAGGTGCCGCTGCTTCTACCATCGTTTTTGCTTTGGTTGCATCCGCGTCCGCAAGAGTCATACCCAAGCGTAACTTTAATGAGTTAGCAAATTTTACCCAGCTTGCTACATTGCCACTGTAGTATAAATCACCAGTTCCTAAACCAGCAGCTGTCGGATCAAGCATACCAATTGCTTTATCTAAGCGGGTAACCAAATCGTTATAAATGGCCGCATCATCATCAAATTTTGGTAATACATTATCGGCATTCAATGCTTCTGTATAAGGAATATCACCAAACGTGTTTACTAAAACCGACCAGGTATAAACTTCCAGCACTTCAACAGCAGCCAGTTGATTATTCCTAACTTTCTCTTTAGTAACAGGATCAGCAATAGTGGATAGCGGATCAGCCGTAATTATTTTTTTCCCTTCGTTCAAATCACTTAATACGTCCCGGTATAAAGGGTCCCAGAAGTACCGATTAATTTGTCGGTTTGCAATATTAAATTGACTCTCATCCGGGTAAGTAGTAGCTGCCCAGTACTGTACATAAAATCGGAAAGGATTTATATTATAATCGGGCGTGTTAACTGTATTTACTAATACTCGTTGGGCATTGCTTACCAAGGAAACGCCCGGCACAGTAGTAGCCGCTTTGGGGTTTACGTTATCATAATCATCCAGGCTTTTACATGATGTTACAAACACCAGTGCCGGAATGCAGAATAAAAGTATTCTTTTCATTTTTAATTAAATTAAAATCTAAATCTTAAATTGAAACCAATATTACGGGTTGTTGGGAAAGAGCCAGTCATATAACCTAATCCGTAATTACCAGAGCCTAAATTATCTTCCGGATCAGCATAAGGAACATGTTTTTTAATAATCCAGAGGTTTCTGCCGGTTAAAGAAAGGTCAATACCTTTAAATGGCTTAATTCTGGCCATTAATGATTCCGGTAATGAATAAGTTAAAGAAGCTTCTCTTAATTTAACAAAGCTGGCATTATAAATATGCATCTCTTGCGGCTGGTTATAACCGTAAACGCCCTCGGTATTTTCTATCCGAATATCATTAGGAGAACCATCTTCTTTCACTCCGGAAAATACTATACCACCACTAGTTGAGGCATAACTTCCATCTGCATTTTCAACAACCGGATTTCTGGATGGATTGCCCAAATCATTTAAACCAGCAGTTTCCGGGTATAATCCGGTGCCATATCCATAGTAAGTATCCAGGTTAAATAATTGACCACCTTGACGTACATCTACTAAAAAGTATAAAGAAACTCCTTTATAGGTAACGGTGTTAGAAACACCACCTAACCAGTCTGGGTTCGGATCAGCAATAACAGTAGTGGATGACCCCATTTGGTAAAGACCGTAACGGGCGCTTTCAGGGTCAGAGTCAATTACTTTTTCACCGTTAGTATTTTTAACGAAGCTGGCTCCGCGAATAGTTCCGAATGGCTGGCCAACAGTTGCATTAGATGATACGCCACCTTGGTAAGTTGCCAAAACCAGGTTTTCGGTGCCTTCAGCTAGGGAGAGTACTTTGTTGCGGTTACGGGTCCAGTTAGCATTAAGCGTCCAGGAGAAGTTATCAGTTTTAACAGGAGTTACAAATCCAGTAAGTTCAAAACCTTTATTTTCCACCTCGCCGGAGTTTACATAAGTATATCCAAATCCAGAAGTTGTTGATACCTGGATGGGAATAATCTGATCGATGGTATTTGATTTATAGTAGGTAGCTTCAAATCCGAAACGGCTTTCTAAAAAAGACATTTCAAGGCCACCCTCTATGCTCTTGGTTCTTTCGGGTTTCAGGTTGAGATTGTTCCGGGTATTTGGCAGCGAGTAAAGCGGAATAGAGCCATAACCACCTACCGTAGGCCGGGTAGAACTATTAATTTCCTGATCTTGCTTACCATAAACATTAAAAATAGAATAAACCGGAGCATCACTGCCTACTTCGGCGTAATTAAACCGCGCTTTACCATAAGATAACCAGGGTGAATCTTTTAATAATTCAGAGAAAACGAAGCTACCTGCCACCGATGGATAATAATAAGTATTATTACCTTCTGGCAAAGTAGATGATTTATCTCTTCTACCAGTCAGGTCTAAAAAGGCCATTTCTTTAAAACCCAAAGTAGCACTCGCGAAGTAACCATCAACCCCGTATCTTTGATCCGTTTCTGTTGGCGGATTAAGATTGTTAACTGAGTTGGAAAGAGAATATATTCTTGGTACCACTAAGCCGCCGCTAGTTTGGGCCAGTATGGAGTTAATCCGGTGCCTTCTGAAATTGCTGCCTATTAAACCCCTAAAGCTAAAATCTTCGGTAATATTTTTGTTGAAGTTAGCAATCAGGTCGTAGTTAGATTCCCGGCCGGTTAAATTATAGCGGGAGTAAGAAGAGGTACCGGTACTGCCAATTGCATTTCTTTCTTCTTGCAATTGATCATAAGAATCCAAAGTAACCCTACCCATAATATCAAACCAATCGGTAAATTTATAAGAAGCTACAATGTTTCCGAAATAATGATAACGTTCATCATTTTGGTAATTTTCATAACGTACCCAGTAAGGATTATCAGAGTAAATTGGCCGAATATCTGTAGCACTCCGGGTATTCCAGGTTATGTTTTGTCGGTTACGGAAATAAGCCTCCTCTTGCTCTTTTAAGTCTACATTAGTCTGAAACCACTGTCTGAATTGCTGCATGGGGTTATATGAACTATAACCAGTTCCGTAGCGGCCTAAACCATCAATTTTTGTAAAATTGATACTAGCACTGGTAGTTAACTTTGGGGTCAGGTTTAAAGAACCAGCAAAGTTGACCATGTTTTTATTTATTTCACTGTTAGGTAAAATACCGGTGTCATGTGTATTGGTATAGCCTAATTTAAAAGTACCGCTTTCATTCCCGCCGTCTACAATTATACTATTATTAGTTCCTACCGCTTTTTTCAGAAAATAGCTAGGATCGTTTTGGGCTGCAACCCAAGGTGTCGCCTGGCGGTAAGTAGGAGAGGTGGGATCTAAAGAGTTCCACTGGTAAACCATTAAATTGGGGTCAAAAGCACCTCCATAAGAAGCATCTTCAGTAAATGGAGCAACTAAATCCGGTGTTCCATCGCCATTCATATCCCGCTGGTTGAAATAAGCATCTTCGTCAGGGCCATAGTAAGCACCATAACCAGCCCCATATTGGTCCTGGTATTTCAGGAAAGTACTTTTATCTACAATTCCCATTGTGGCACCTGTATTTATGGTTACCCCTACCGAACCTTTTCTGCCTTTTTTGGTAGTAATCATAATTACTCCGTTTGAAGCACGGGAGCCATATAAGGCAGTAGCAGCAGCACCTTTTAGTACGGTAACCGAAGCAATATCATCCGGGTTTACGTCGGCTCCTACGTTCCCGTAGTCATAACCACCCCGGCCGGTAGTCTGGTTGCTGGTATTTGTATTGTTATTGCTGATAGGAACACCATCAACTACAAACAAAGCTTGGTTATTTCCATATAATGATTTCGTGCCCCGAATAACTACGTTGGTAGAGCCACCAAGCGTGTT
>Ga0210040_10009780_pt1 | contig 11105 bp, 3 predicted proteins | sample CryGeyCG12114_NA_FD_185462 | JGI IMG/M metagenome (GOLD analysis project Ga0210040, IMG submission 185462) | Groundwater microbial communities from aquifer - Crystal Geyser CG19_WC_8/21/14_NA (SPAdes) (version 2) | ecosystem: Environmental > Aquatic > Deep subsurface > Groundwater | place: USA... | reverse complement strand
GGCAATTTTCTGAGAATCGAAAAACATAAAAATGCGCATACCAATGATCATGACACCCCACTGTATGAAAATACCTACTCAAGTTATTATCATTATTATTCGCATTGTTACATGCAGTTATCATTAGGATGATTCCGTGAAAAAAACTTGTAACTGTTTCAGCCAGAATGACAGTTTTTTTTTGTACGTGTGTAACTCGGAATACGTTGAAAACTGTAGCGAGCTAACTAACTAACTAACTACAAAGGATGATGACGAGTGACTGCAATGATGATAATAATAAAAGTTGACTCGAAAGACACGACCACGGAGAAATAATAGTGACAAGAATGTTACTTATGCAAACACACAAAAAGATGATGATGAAAAAAATATTTGTCTAAAAAACAAGGGAACCAAAAAGATTTGGTTCATGTCATTTCCAGATACGCCCTTCAACCATGACTTTGGACAAAAGTATAGAGCTAGTCACATTTTTTTCGGAGCCTTGTCGTCACACTCTTTTTTGATTTTAACAGATGCCTTAGTTAGAATCCCTATTTAAATCTTTGTGAGCTTTTAGTCAGTTTGCAGATATGAATCGTTATGATTTTTTGTGCACTTTGAAATGATTCTATTCCTATGCTTATCTGAGAATCAAATATGTCTTGCAATGCAATTATAGAGCAAGGAAATGTCCATAAACAGAAGATTTGTATAACATCATTGTTCTCCAATTAAAAAATTAAGAGATATATACAATGGAAAAGACATATTGAAAAGTTTTCCGCAATCTGATCATAGTTTTTTGTACGGCTACATGAAGAGAAGTTGAAAACACCCAAAATTTTTGTGGACACAAAAGACTGATAAATTTTTTGCATTCTAAACAAAATCAGCCAACTGAAAAAACTGTGCTCTAGTTAGTTTGTTGTCGTCCACAAGTAGCATATTATTATTAATTAAAGTTAGCACGTAAAAATAGTTGACGAGAATTCCACACATTCGCAAAATAACAACAGAGATTGTGGTAAATTTTTGCACAACAATGAAGATGGCCTGGAAAGTTTGTAAATTTGAAGAAATTCCTCAACATTATTACCAAGAATTTAGTCCATTCCTTTGTCACTGGCAATAACTTTACACAGGAGAAAATTTTCAAGAAAATCGTAAAGTATGAGCCATATAACACAAAAGGACTATAAAATCTTGTTTTTTCACTTTAATGCTTAAGTAAATATTGCGGTTCTTGTGTGTCCTACTATTCCGGCAAATATATGTAAACGCTTATCAAAAGTGTGTGCAAAATACCAAGCATATCAGCAATTTTTACTTTTCTCTAAAAAATCTATTATTCTCCTCACTTAGTATCTGAAAAGTTTTTACATGAAACTACTCGAGTACATTTTCGGTACAAAGCGTTTTCCACTTGATCACCTTTTTCGAATGCAACTTATTTCCTCCCTGAATTCAATGTGTATGATTATAGTTTGTAAGTAAGTAACTAGAAGAGAAAACTTTTTCATACAATAAAATCTTACAGTCTTCAGTCCGCTTCTCAGCAATAAATCAAAATTGTATTCTCACTCACTGTGCTAGCTCATACCCATAACTTGTAACTAACTAACTAACTAACTATGTATTAGGACATAATGAGGGGTTTCGGTTCCGAACAAAATGACTCTATAATGTGCTTTGCATCTGCTAGAAGGATACAAATTTGGACATGGGTTGAAAAATAATGTTTAAAGTCCCATATATTGTTAAATCAAAGCTATATTCATTTGAAATATCTACTTATTTAAATTCATATCATATTAGGGTTAACTAACTAACAATAACTTTTCAGTTTCCAGGAATCCAATGATTTGAAAGAATTTTCAATGAAGAAATCGGCTACATAGCATTGTATATACTGTTTGGAGAGGTATGGATTTTTATATTGGGCATTTTACGGCAGAAATAACGTGTAATATCTTCATCGGATTTTCTATACAATTTCAAGTGTAGAATAAACATAAAGGTGTTATGAGCGTCTGTCTCACCTTTTTTATGATCCTTCTTGTTAAATGGCGTATACATATGAGCATTTTTTATGAACCGTCCCGAAATAAAGGGATTCTGTTTCATATGAAAGCTTCCGTACGCAGGGGATATCCTATCCTTTATTATTACGATCATTATTGACAGTAAAAGTACACATGATGATGTGTCTTGTGGTTCCAAACATGAGAACTCATGTTACCTTTTATTATTAGCAGGAGCGTTCAGTTTGTTTCGATTGTTGGGAGCATGAGGCTATCAGAATGTATGGTTTACTCAATTTTGAGCATTAGCGTAGAAATAGGAATAAAATCCCAACTAATCACAGGTTATAAAATCAGCTTTACAACTAACTATGAAAATATGCTGCGAGTGAAAACTTACGGGGTTGCAGAAAGTTTCACTATAGCTCAATTCAATCAAGAGTTTGTTAGTTAGCATACATTGAAATATTATTCCATTGAATCCGCTCATAAGACTCATTAAGGAACAACTTTACTTTTTAATGATCAAACGAACCAACTTGTGGTCTCAAATTTTTCCCAACTTTAAAACCTAATAATAATAAAATGTAGTGGTCTTAATGATCTGGAATTGTATATAACTTCTCCCAGAGAAAAAAGTTTCGGTCGGCTCAATTAAATTGCACGGGAGCCATAAAAAATGGGTTTTGGGTTATACATGGGCTGCTACATAATTTCTTCGTAACGATCAAAGAAGCAAGTTTTTTAACTTTTAAAACTTCACCATTGCTTCTGACTGAGTTTAACCCTTCATTTTGAATTCATCCAGTGCAAATCAAGAATAAGAATTTTAACTTTCTGTGATCTAAATATGCACAAGTTGATCATCACAATGGTGATTTCATTATCAAAAGAATTCCGATTTCTACAAGATATTCACTTTTAAGTCCCAACATTTAACTGAGACTAACTAACTAACTAACTAACCAAGACGTTGTATTACCTACTTTTTACTATGCATTCTGTATAGTTTTTTTTCTGTACAATTTCTTCTTTGATACAAGTGGAGCTATATTCTATATGCCGTGTAGCATCACCTTTTCTCCCTACACAAGGAAATGAACTGAACTCACTTAAGTGGCCATTAGAAGCGAGCGACTTTGGTTACCGTTCCGGGTACAATATTCCTTTCTATATCCGTGTATATCATCATCATAATGATGAAGGGAATAAGATATTCTTCCTTTTGAAGTTGCACTGAATACAGAGCAAGAGAGAAATGATGCTGAAATTGAAACTTTCTCTCAAACGCTGATGAAGGAGCACATTTGGTACGAAAATTTCACTACTCACTCAGGTTGACTTAACTTAGCCAGCATATTAAAATGAAGTAGGTAAAACTTTGAATGAACCGAAAACTTAATTTAAAATCCTTCACAAAAATTTCTAATACTAACTTATGAAATATGAAAATTTGGAGCAAATATGCAAAATGCATTGTAGTTTGAAGATGTGAGTAGTAACTAACTAACTAACTATAGTAAGTCTTTGTATTCAGCACTATATTTACTGAAGGTGAGCTAATCCTCACTAGAATAGACTCCCCAGTGCAAAATGTTTTCACCATACGATTCTTAAGGTGTGGCAAAATGACCGGAAATTAAGTCTCAGTGAACTTGGAAAAGGAGGATCTAAATGCACAACTCACTCAAACGAATGCTAAATACTTGAACTAACTTCTACCCATTTACAGCTAACACAAAACCCAGAATCTTACGTATGGAATTCACGCCAGTCTTGTTGCTATAAAAATATGCACAATCTAACCAACTAAAATGTACAACTTACCTTGTAGAAGGAATCCAAAGATAATGACCGAAATGGGGAACACCCTTTGAAATCCGTATTTCTCCATTTTGCACACGTTAGTCAGTTTGAGAACAATTTTTCACAGTTTCTTATAGTTTGTTTGTAAGTTAGTTACTTCACTTCACTTTAAGCTCATCATTATCATAATCCTGAGTAGAAAAAAACGACACTTTTTTCAGATGCACTAGGTCAGTCGATAAGTTAGTTAGTTCATGGGAAGATTTTTAACCATCCTATGTATTATGCATTAGAAACGGAACGAGATGAGATTTTTCTCACGTAGATTTGACATTGGGAAAAGTTGAGACAAGCTTTGTGCGAGATGTTGGCTCTACCAAAGAACTCTGGCTACTAACTTACATTGAGACAAAGTTAGGAGCTTAAAACTCTGTATGTGTGTAATGTAGAACCTAGTAGTGAGCGACTACATACGTGTGTGTAGTATGTTGCCGGCTCAGTAACTAACTCACTTACTTGCCTTAGTTGCACAGCCTACGCATTTTGTGTGTGGGTCCTATGCTCACACTAAATCCGTAAAAGATGCGTATGTAAAGCATTGAACCTTGCCTAGCTAAGACTTTTTGTACACAAGGAGAAATGATTTCGCTTCATTTTTTAACTCACACGGATTATTGGAACAATGGAAACTAAACCTACTAATACTACCTTATGTATCCGGTAATACTACATAGTATTTGTGAATGAGTGATTCGTTTTTGGTAAAAAATGTATCTGTTTGTCCGAAAGAATGAGATTCAAGGGATAAATATGCTGTAGTGGGATTCTTGTATATTTTCATCCATTATGAGAAAAATGTCAATTTGTAGTTGTTCTGTGCGCTATAAGAATCCCGTGTGATTTTAAGCCTATATTTGTATGCAACAGACTAAAGATGTCTATCTTTCTGATTCTGACTGACAAACACACTTGAGCTCTTCATTACCATAAAAAGCAATGTCCTGTGTTTTTTCACCAAAGGGAAACAAAAGTTTGAAAAATGTTTGTTGGGAGAGTGACTCAAAAGAGTACGTCTATTAAAGGCTCAACATTAGGATAATTCCAAAAAAACACGGTCACAATGTTACATATAGAAATTGTAGTGTGTGTGTATGTGAAAGAGCCTGTTTTGCAAAATGTGTAAACATTCATAAGTTATGGAGCACGAGAATGATTTCGACACTTTTTTTCCTCTTTAAAAAACAAGTCAAAGGGGAAAGCTTGTAAGACCTACAAAGCTCTTTACAACTTTTTCTCCTCTTGTGGCTAATGAGCTAAAGATCTAAATTGGGAATAAATTCAAGTAACACTGTGTATAAGGGCAAAATTTGTTGTATAAGAATACATGCATGTGTGATATGCAATGTTAGTTAGAACTCACTCATTCAGGCAGTGAGTATAGTTTGCAATAAAAAATTACAGTGCTGAGCATTCCATACTAATTTTACATGAGGGTGAAAGAATTTCCTCCAGTATTGTGTAGCTGAAACTACTTTGTGCAGCGAGTAAATGTAAAAGAAGATTTTACGGCTCAAAAAATGATTTTTTACTTCACACACATTATTCGGGATCCGAAAGGAAATAAACGTTACTTGAAAGATCTGGCTTTTGTCAGCTATAGTTTTGATCCATCTGCATTATCTTGTTCCTTGTGTTTATCTTTTACATTTTTTCACCAGGGTTAGTGTAACGAGCTATCGTTTCAAGTCTTTGAATTTAGGGTTACATTTTTTGTTTGTTATAGTTAGTTTGTGCGTAAAAAATACGCATGAGAATGCTCTAACTATAGCAGACGCTTCAGAAAAATAATACAAATTGAAATGATACTTTTTCTCACCTCTATACTTTTGCTTGCCAAAATACACATTTATGTAAAAAACGATCGACGGAAAAAATTGCAAATTTGTACTGTCTCCGTATCACAGTATGTAATTCTTGAAATCAAATCAAAACAACCAGATTCAAACTCTTTGGCCAGAATATTCACCCACAGAGCCAAAAAACTAAATATTCATCAATTTTTATGAATAAACGCAAACTTTTTCCATATTCAGCAGGCACGACAAACCAAAAAAACTAAACACACTGAACTAACATTTTGACTGAACACAAGTAAAAATAAAACATAACTTACTCACTAAGAGCAACTGAAACTTTAGTAAAATGCACGGATGATGATCATCATTCCCAAATGTATAGTATTGTCCACCAAACTGTCTCTCTGGCATTGTATAATAATAAAGTCGAACTCAGTTACCGTATTTGATAAATAATATCAACTTTAATACACAAAACTATACTTAAAGACCGTAGTAAATCCTCCCCAACTAGAAAAACATGAGCTCAAATTCACACTTGCTATCTAACTAACTAACTATCCAAATTAGCAGTTGCATACACAATGTAAGTTTTAGAATGAAAACAACGAGCCCAAGGGTTTTTAACATGGCTCTTAGCCCAAATTATACAGTATATACTGCCATGCTTATTATGCACGTCACACAATAGTGCTCACTGGGCGAATCACACATACGTGAGCAAAAAATAAAAGCGACTTCCTGTTTTTCGCACATTGAATTTAGGAAAGAAGATTACCACTATATGCTGGAATCCAAGTCTACCCCTTTTTTACTGGGCCTCTATTATTACCATATGACCCCCGTCCGAGTCTGTCCATACAAAGTAGTAGTAAAATTCTGCAGTTTAGCTTGTCCCCATCCATTTCCTTTTAATCTTTTCCCCGTGCACAGTTTCGTCTATTGTATCTGCACGTACAGTAAAGTTGCCAATACTAACTGAAACATTTTACATTCTTCGAAAAGTGGACTGGAAATTCTTCCGTTGTGTATTCAGCTTTTAGGTTAAATTTCTAGAACTATCTAATGGAATCTGTAGCTTTACATGCAGACAAATAAAAATAAATGTTTCCATGTCATACACTTGGACCGCTGCATTTATTTTCTATAGGGTAGATGCAAAAATATTTAGATACTATAACTAACTATCTAAACTACAGGTTGGTTTTTGGAGTGAATGTATTCAACGAATCCCATTTTCGTGCTATATCATGATGAGTTTGTTGATTCCATAGTCTCCAGCGGAATTGGAGTTGCATTGTTATTGAATTATCACAAGAGGTGCGTCCATTGCACTCACACGGTGCGGCACTGTGGTAAACAATAATGTACTCTGTGTGCTTCGCAAATCAGTTGTAATGCCATTAGTTTCTCATCTAATCCATTTAAAGGCACGAGGGTGGCAAATACACTAACTATGCAAGTATTTCCGTTTCCCCACCGCTCTACCAAATGAAATAGCGCTAGCCGTAAACTCAATTTTTAAAGCTAAAGCCACGTACCCATCACACCATCTGTATCGTTCATAAAAACTTGAAATATTTTTAGTTAAAAAAATCCACAAGTCGTCCAAGTGGACAAAAAATTGCGCATCAGACCTCCGTACAAAACTATGAGATCAAAATGTGTGTTTGCTTTCACAATCTTATGCTTATGTGATATGGTGGGATCTGATTTTCCGTATACGGTAAATGGTTCATTGAATTATGCAAACATAATCAGAATCAGTAGTACAAGGAACAAAATCCATAATGCATACTGACACTAATAGGATCCTGTATGATGAAAAAGATTCGAAATACAACAGCAAGTCGAGCGAGCAGCTTGTAAGGGAATTTCTGTGTCACATTTATTTCGTAGCTGATCAAAATTTGCAACACTCACATTTTTGATTGAACACTTGTTGCACCACACATGAAAACAAAGGTTATTATTCTTGAGTTAGTATAGACAAAAAAATCATAAAGCTAAATACATTTTCTATCACGGGGTGAGTATAATATTGAAACATTTTTACAATACACATTTACAATACGAATCTAGGTAGGAAGTAAATTTAAAGCATCCATATATTGGTTTGTATCACAAAATTATCATCAAATCTATCTACAAATTCAGGTAGAAAACATTCACTTAGGTAGTTGTGTACAATTAATTTTTCATATTATCTTACTTAAATAACAAACGTAGAGTAACTAACTAACTAAATGGATATTAAGGAGGTTACAAAAAAATAGTTTCATCATTCTATACACCAAGATAATTCAATTCAATCTCATTACATGAATACACTGTGTATATTGGATGAATTCATTTCACGTTAATTGAACTATATTCACGGTAAATAGTACATACTGGTAAATTCATTTTAAACACTAACTAACAAACTACAGGGAACAAATCTGCAACTAAAATCCACTCCGCATTAGTCCATTCACCCACACAAAAAAGAATTGAGATCAATAGTAAAGTAAACAAGGAGATTCCACAAGGTAGAAATATACCCCACAATGCTTTCAAGTACTGGGAAAAGCAGATGTAATTTCCTTAATAATACTATTGGTCCACCATTTACACCAGCTTTCCAAATAGTAATGAAAATGTTGTTTTTCAATCCAATCCGGTAAAGCATTCACTTTTCGTTTCATTGAAAACACGATTTAACACAACGAGACTACTTTTCTCTACAATGGCCATGCGGCAACGTTTTTAAAAGGTCCAATTAAACAGTATACACCCAGCTTTACGGTAATCTGTAATCCCCAAACAAAGTAAACACGTACTTACGCTCAATCCCTGCATACCTTGGGGCTATATTAGTTTAAAATGCGAAAACAAAACAATAATCTACTCACAAAATCATACTTAGGTTCCTAGTAGCTAATCAAACCTGAGGGAAAAGTAAAACACAAAAAACTGCTCTACATACGCAACTGAAAAAAATATCACACATCACAAACAAACTAATTTACGAATCTCAAACCTGGGCAAGTTCTCTAGATCTTGGTGTAAATTGCAGATGAGCATAGTCAATAGCTCTACCATTGTTATTACTACTAATTATCTGGGGCGGAGGAGGTTGCGATGAACTATGATTATTATTATTGTTTACAACAGGAATATTTCGGGGCAAAGGTGATGGATGATGATGGATAACTTTTTTATTACTTTTCTTCATGGATCCGTTGTTACTGGATCTAGGGAGTTGCAAGTCTGCATAATTTATTTCACTTCCGGTGCGAGGACCTCGGCCTGGTTGGGCTCTTTGGAAATGTCGCTCTGTTCTGGGCTAAATATACGAAGAAAAAAATCATATTAGAATGCTAATTTCCTAACCACAAGACACAACAACATGAATGCAAATGAACAAACAAACATGGACAAAAAAACAAACCCACAACAGCAACGAAACAATGTGACTCAAAAACTGATTCCAAACAAGATATTATCACAATATTTCAATCTACAAGCAAACAAACACGAAAAAGACAGACAGAAAAGGCAAGATGAAGGAATAAATTACTTGAGCAAATACAACTCTCCATTCCCAAGGTGTGAATCAACCGTGTTAGTTAGTAACTTAGTTAGTTAGTAGCCACACGAAAGACAAGTCTTGGGTTATAAGTAGATTGATCATGTATCAGCCTCACCCATCATCAGATCATCGTTAGTTTTAGTTCGTTAAGCAACCACTTTTTCCCCTTATCCTCCCTTCATTAACTAACTAACTGAAAATCCTCAATCCTGTCACCCACTAACAACTTAGTTACTCACTAACCTATAAATAATTGACAGGTTGACACAAAAAGGAGTGTCACCTAAAAAACGCATCTAAAGATAAATGCCAACAATATAAAGTATATAAAAATCTTCCCTAGCATTTGATTTTGCACAAAAATCTCCTCCTATCCCTAGTATCAAACAATTACACTGGGTTTCTTATCCTTATTCTTACTACTACTGTGTTCCGTACTACCTGGCGGATAGTAATAGTAGTAATGAGACTGACTATTAGAACTTGTACTGCTACTACCCGAAGTCAACAATGCAGTGCTAACTGGCGCAGGCGGCGGAGGCGAAGGGCTCATCGCTTCCCTTAACATTAGTCGATGATAGTCATCAGTACTACTCCCAGTGCCGATTCCACTATCTACTTGTTGTTGCTGGGCCCTTTTGCTTCCAGCACGTTTACTATTACTATTGCGTCGCAAATTGCTACCAGTATGATGATGAGCCTTTTTTGATGACCATTCAAACGGACCGAAAGGTGTGGTTGTACCAGCGGCACCGCCACAATTATTGTAAGGCAATGTTGTGCTATTACTATTTGGGAAGTAAAGTGGCAACTCGTGTTCATCCTCGGAATCGTCAACATTTTCTTGCTCTCCATTGCTTGGCCACATATCGGCATCCGCATTTTTCGTAGCTATCTTATTAGTATAGTAGTAGTATGGATGGTCACTAGTGTCTACTACCTTAGGTTTGCTATTATTACTAAAAGAATTGGATGGCTTATTTCTAAGGGAAAGTAACCATCACCGATCCAGCATATTGCTAGGATCCCCATTTTGGTAATGGTGGCTACCACTATGAATACCGCTATGTTGACTACCATAAGCCCAACTAAAATTTCGAGCGGGTCGACTACCGTCGGCAGCAAAAGGATGCGGATTTAGTTCGTAGGCAGAAGTAGCAGGTTTTGTTCGAAAAATTGGGGGCTCGGCAGTGTTAGTTGATGGAATATTTTGAAAAAGAAGAGGATGATGGTTATGGTTAGTAGTAGTAGTTGAGTTAGCAGGGTAAGGCCCATTTGAGTAAGAAATGTTGCTGTTGTTTGTTGATGTGGAAGATGGTCGCCGGTTTTTTGTAAGTTTTGGGGGGAGGGGTCGATGTACCTTCATGACTTGCAAGTCTGGGGTAAAACGTAAGTCTTCAGATTTTCGGGGACCTAGAGGGTGACTACTCAAGTGCATCTCCGAGGGCGGCAGACTTGCGAATCCTGTTTTACCATTGATGCTAATACCATTTCCGCCGGTTGTCATTGCGTTCCGGCTCCCGTCACTTTTTTCACTGTGTATGGAATGCAAACCGAGTGGTTAGTTAAATCACTGAACAAAAGCCTGGTTAAAATTGTAATTGGGCAAACTTTCTATACACGGAATTTTGCAAAAAAGTTACTTTCAAAAGGGAAAAATAAGGAAAGGGAGTACAAAACTTCAAGCATGATCTCATTAGTAGTGGCATGATAAAAACTCATCAACAATATAAAACCACAACATTTCAAATGGTGAAAACTTTGCACAATCTCTATAAACTTAACGAATAGGAGCCAAAAATGAGTGAGTTACAACACTTACCTTTCTAAATCTGTAGGTTTGAATCCAGTTCGCTCTGTGTT
>Ga0210040_10009779_pt1 | contig 11105 bp, 10 predicted proteins | sample CryGeyCG12114_NA_FD_185462 | JGI IMG/M metagenome (GOLD analysis project Ga0210040, IMG submission 185462) | Groundwater microbial communities from aquifer - Crystal Geyser CG19_WC_8/21/14_NA (SPAdes) (version 2) | ecosystem: Environmental > Aquatic > Deep subsurface > Groundwater | place: USA... | reverse complement strand
TGGCGAACTGGACCAACTTCTTCCTCCCGCTCGCTCTGCTCAGCTCCAACCAGAACAACAACACGGTTTCCATCGGCCTGCAGCAGCTGATCGGCGCGAGCCCGCTGTTCAACCCGACCGTCGCCGCCGGGCTGAACGTGAAGCTCTACATGCCCCAGCTCGCGCTCGCGACGTTCCTCAGCATGCTGCCGCTGCTGATCGTGTTCCTTGGCGCGCAGCGGTATCTGATGCGAGGTCAGACGGTCGGGGCGGTGAAGGGCTGAGCGACCGTGCCTCTCCGGGGTTGAGGAGCTCCCGCACCTCGGCGCCCGGGGTCGGGGGCGGCGTGCGAGGCTGCCCCTCATGAGCACTGGTCTGGTCGAGAAGGACCGCCCGGGCACCGGCCGTACGTTCTTCGGCCACCCGCTGGGCCTGGCGAACCTCGCCGGCGTCGAGATGTGGGAGCGCTTCAGCTTCTACGGGATGCAGGGCATCCTCGTCTACTACCTCTACTACAGCGCCACGTAAGGCGGGCTGGGACTGCCGGAGGGCGCCGCGACCTCGATCGTCGGCGCGTACGGCGGGCTGGTCTACCTGTCCGCGATCCTCGGCGCCTGGGTTGCGGACCGGCTCCTGGGGGCCGAGCGGACCCTGCTCGTGGCGGCGGTCGTGATCATGCTCGGTCACATCTCGCTGGCCGTCGTCCCTGGGCTCGCCGGGGTGGGGATCGGGCTCGTCTGCATCGCGCTGGGTTCCGGGTCGCTCAAGACGACGACCAGCTCGGTGCTCGGTGACCTCTACTCGCCCGAGGACACGCGTCGCGACGCCGGCTTCTCCATCTACTACATGGGCGTCAACCTGGGCGCTCTCTTCGGCCCGCTGCTGACCGGCCTGCTGCAGGGCATGAAGGGCTTCCACTGGGGGTTCGGCCTGGCCGCGGTGGGGATGGCCCTCGGCCTGACCCAGTACCTGCTGCTGCGGCGTCGCACCCTCGGCGACGTCGGCCACACCGTCGCCAACCCGCTCGACCGAAGCGGCCGGATCCGCTACGGGGCGGCCGCGCTGGTCGTGGTGCTCCTGGTGGTGGTGCTCTCGGTGGCCGGCGTCATCACCGCGACCCGGCTCTCGGCGATCGTCGTCGTCATCACGGTGGTCGCCACCATCGCCCTCTTCGCGGTGATCCTGACCTCGACCAAGATCACCGGCGAGGAGCGGAGCCGGGTGGTCTCGTTCATCCCGATGTTCGTCGCGAGCGCGGTCTTCTGGTCGCTGTTCCAGCAGCAGAGCACCGTCGTCGCCGTGTACGCCGACCAGCGCCTCGACCGCACGATCTTCGGCTGGACGATGCCGCCGAGCTTCGTGCAGTCGATCAACCCGGTGTTCATCATCGTCTTCGCGGGCGTGTTCGCGGCGCTATGGACGCGGCTGGGGGAGCGTCAGCCCCCGACCCCGGTGAAGTTCGCGCTCGGCACGCTCCATGGGGGTGGCCTTCCTGCTGTTCCTGCCCTTCGCGAACGGAGCGCCCAACAGCACGCCGCTGCTGTGGCTGGTGCTGATCCTGTTCTTCTTCACCCTCGCCGAGCTCTGCCTGTCTCCGGTCGGCCAGTCGCTGTCGACCAAGCTCGCGCCGGCCGCCTTCCACACCCAGATGATCGCGCTGTACTTCCTCTCGATCGCCGTGGGCACCGCCACGGCCGGGACGCTCGCCGGCTTTTACGACCCCGAGCGGGAGACGCCGTACTTCCTGATCATCGGTATCGCCTCGATCGTCGTGGGCGTGCTGCTGCTCCTGGCGCGGCGCTGGATCAGCGCCCGGATGGGTGGGGTTCGCTAAGCGCTGGTGGTCGGACGGGCTACAGCCGCACCGCCGTCGCCGGGCCGCACGCGATCACCACGCGGTTCGCGGCGCGCGGGGCCACTCCCCGAGGCAGACCTGAATGCGGTACTGAGCGTTCTCGCGAAGGCCGTCGAGCGCCGTGCAAGTCGTGTAGCCGGAGCCGAGTGGTTCCAGAACCGGACCTTCTTCCCCGGCTCCCCGGCGGGACAGTAGACGCCGACGCTGCTGCGACCGTCCCCCTGGGTGTCGCTGACGCAGAGGTCGTTCGTAACGCGCCCAGGCCGCCAGATCCAGGCCCCGAGGTCGCCGGCGGCGAGCCGTAGTAGTCGTTGCCGCCGTCGTCGGAGTAGCAGCTGGCGGTGTAGCTCTCGACGCTGGCGGTCCCCGCGCCGGTGACCGCCAGCGCAGACGCCGCGGGCGGCCACGAGAATAAAGCGAAGGATTCTGGACATGCTCTCTCCCCGGTCCGATGTTCGGGGAGAGCACAGCCTGTCCCCTCAGACGGCCGTGTACCCGTCGTCGATCAGGCACCACCCGCCGATGATGAAGGACGCCTCCGGCGACAGGAGGAAGGACACGAGGTGCGCCACCTCCTCGGGTCGACCGAGCCTGCCCAGCGGAAGCCGCTGGATCAGCGCCGCCCGGTACTCCTCGGGCAGCCCGGCGAGTAGCGGGGTGCCTATATACGCAGGTCCCAGGCAGTTGATCCGGAGGCCCTGAGGCCCGTACTCCGCGGCAGCGTTCTTGGTGATCCCCACAACGCCGTGCTTGGCCACGTTGCCGAGCGCCGCGACGGTCCCGCGGATGGATGCCATGTTGACGATCGCGCACTGCTCGGCGCCCGCGGTGAGCATCGCCGGGATCTGGAACCGCATCACGTAAAGCACACCGCTGAGGTTGATGCCGATGACTTTGTCCCAGGCCTCGAGGTTCGTCTCCCCGGCCGGTGCCTGACGGCCACCGATGCCGGTGCTTTTCGCCGCCAGGTGCGGGCCGACGTAGGTGTCGACCGCGTGCTGCACCGCCTTCTCGGAATCGGCCGGATGCGCCGTCTCCTACTCGAGCGCTGACGCCGCACCGCCGGCGACGACGAGCTGCTGCGCCACCCGCTCCGCGGCCTACTCACTTGATGCGGCGGTCTCGAAGATGACATTAACGGGTGACCTAGTGACTACCTAGGCCGCTCGACACGGCGCGGACGGCGCCGTGTTGAAGGCGCTGACCGACCCGCTCGCACAGGCTGCTCCTAGACGTCCTGTTCTGTCGGGACGGTCAGTAGTTGGCTGAGCTTGAGGTCGCGGTCGATGAGCAGGCCTGGACGATCCGGCTCCGCGTAGGGCGAGCACCTGCACTGCAGACCGAGCAGGTCATCTCACGTCAAGCAAAGGCGGTGAAAGATACATGGTCTGAAGCGAAAAGTGGAGCCTTTAGACGTGCCAGCGACGTCGAGTGCGTTGGGACGCTCAATCTCGCCAGGGACCCAGCGTCGTTCCAGGCGGCAACGGCCCATTAGAATGACGCGTGTGACCGACTGGGAGCGGGTGGTCGTCGACAGGCGGCTCAATGATGGGTCTGAAGCTTGCTGGACTTCAAGAGGCCGTCAGGACTGCCCGTCTCGGCTGCATCAGCAGCGGCGTGCAGTTGGCGTGAGCGTTAGCCCCATCCTGGAGCCAGTCGCTCCCCAATTGATTCGCAGGAATCTCGCCAATGCGTGTGGCGACGCCCGTCGCGAGCATTCACAGTTCGACCCATCGTGAGCATTTGGCGACCGCTCGATGCGGGTGTGCAGGACTATGGTCCTAAGACCACGCCAGGAGCCGCGCTCGAGACTCATTGGCGGGAACTCTCGGCCAACTGGCCCCACGACAAGCGGGGAACCTTTGGTCCACTCGTTGTGCCGACGGGGAACAGCGACGTTCCCGTGCACCGTTGGTTCCATCTGAAGGAAGCGTTCAGCCACAAGTTGCTCGGCGCCGTTCTGGACGAGATACCGGAGTTGGATAAAGCGGACGCCTTGTCGATAGTGGATCCCTTTTCGGGGGTAGGGACAACTCTCGCTTCGGGTTACGACTTGGTAAGGTCGGGCCGACTGAGAAGTTTCTTGGGCGCGGGGATTGAGGTGAATCCGTTCTTCCACGCGATTGGAAATGCCAAATTATCAGCTTATTCAACGGTAGAACCAGACGTTGTACAAAGCGTCCTCGCGTCGGTGCTGAACGATGCCCAATCCGCTTCTGTAAACCAGTACGACCTCCCGACCCTGTCCACGTTTCAGAACGTCGACTATTTCCCCCGAGAACATGTCGAGCGCATAACTGCTCTCCGCAAGGCGGTGGATCGGGTTCAAGCGTCCGACGTTCATCGGGCTCTCGCGGCCGTTGCCGTCGCAACTACAGTCGAGCCTTCTAGTCGCCTACGGCGCGACGGACGAACTTTGCGTCGGTATCAGGAGCGCGAGCCAATCTCGCCGTTCGCAACCTATCGCATATCGGCTGGGGAGATCGTCGACGACATTCGAGCCGTCAATTCACTACCTCGAGGCAGCTCCGTAGCAGCGAACATCACGTTGGGATCTTCGGTTCAGAACTCCTGGGCCTCCGTCCCCGACGGGTCTGTAGATGTCGTTGCGTTCAGTCCGCCGTACCCGAACAATATTGACTACACGGAGGTCTACAAGATCGAGTTATGGGCACTAGGTCACGTCACGGATACCGAGGCATTTCGAAACCAGCGCCACGAGACAGTGCGCAGCCACCCGAGTGTGAAGTTTGTCCGCGATTTAAGGTACGAAAGCGACGCTCGTAGTGAAGACGTTCAGAAGCTCGTGGCGCCTATGGTTGATGCGATTCCAACAAAGTCTAGATATGCCCGACAGCTCGAGCGCTTAGTAACCGGTTACACGGACGACATGCTGGCTACCTTCGACGCTGCGTATCAAGCCCTGAAGCCTGGTGGCTACTGCGTCTACGTCGTCGGGAACAGTGTTCACGGAAGCTCCGAGTTTCCTCTTATGATTGCCTCCGACGTCCTAATGGGTCGGCTGGCTGAGCTTGCGGGGTTCTCAGTCTCGAAGGTCTACGTAGCGAGGTACCTTCCAAGGCGAAGGATCAATAGCGACTTCGTTCGAGAATCTGTCGTGATCTTGAGGCGAAACTAGTTACAAATGGGCTCCATGAAGCATCTGTAAGGCCGGCCCATGTCAGCCCTTTCCAGTAGATCTGCCGGATAGTCCGGATCGCTCATTGCGTAGAAAAGACCGTCTTCCGCGTCAACAATTGTCTGGGTAGCAGTAAGCGATCGTCGCCGGGCGTCGAAGACCATCAAGTAACCCATCACTGGAGTTGTCGAGTCGACGGCGTCACGGATGTCCAGGTACCCAGCGAGTTGCTTCAGGCCCGCGACGGCTCGAACCTGCGTGTAAGAGGTCGAGAACGAGCTTGACCCCACGGGTCCCGAGTTGCCTAGCCACTTGACCTCAATGATCGCCGAACGCTTGATTGATAACCATGTAATTTCAACGTCGACTGGCTTGGTTTCGCCCTGCCCGACCTCTGGCCGAATCGTCACATCCTTGAGCGCGAACTTAAGCGCCCAAATCAGCGACCTCCGCATATATCTCTCTGGCTTCTCAACGAACGCTAAGCGTTTGCCATCCCGCCAGGTACGGGCAAGGTGCTCGCACTGCATAGGGATGCGGTTCTCCGCGACGTACTTGATCAGAGCGTCGTCGAGCTCGGTGAACGTAGGGATGGCCATCTTGCACGCCCAGGGCGTGTCGTTAATTCTCCAGGGTGTGCCCTCGATAACTAGCTCTTCAACAACGTTATGTACATAACGATAAGTCAGGATGGGTCCGTTGGAGACCACATCCACAGTGTTCGACAGCCAAACCCGATAGCCGCCCCCGTTCAGTACAACCACGGTGAGGGCGTTTACAGCCCGCCCTGCCAACTCGGCAGGTTGAACGATAGTCGCGCCCTCGTCGTATGCCATAGTGGTTACGAAAGGGTCAACCGGCGCGATGACCACGAGACCTTGAGTTAGCATCTCGTGGGGTACGTGCGTGAGGAGATTGCGCACGTCGGCGAGTAGTCCAACTAGGGCATCAATTCCAGCTTCACCGTAGATCTCGTAGACGGCTGCCTCGTAACTTTCCAGACTCAGTTTCCGAAAAGCCGCGACGAGGGAAGACACACTCATGTCTCGTCCCCTTGAACCTCTAGTGATTGGTCGAGTTGTTCTTGAGCCTGCTGCGTTAAGAAGTTCAGGTAAAGTGATGCTGGCACAATAAGTTCTTCGTGCTCGCTGCCGAGAACCTCGAGAAGAGCGGCGAACTGCTCGTAGAGCGGGGCCGACGTTACACTCGTTAACAACATCCGGGGACCGTCTGTCAGCAGAGCTGCGTTCAGCTGGGGCTCGTAGGACAGTGAATTTACTACGGCCGGGAAGGAGCTAAATACGGCGGTCTTCGTTGCTGCGTCCAAATAAGCCACTCGGCTCGAGAACATGGTTAGCCCGCGCCAGATTTCTAGCTCTTGTCGCCCTCTGTCCGTAATACCATGACGTGCGAGCACAACTTCAGTGTTGTTCTTAGGCCCTGGTGGCACGGTCGCCTCGATGAACCCGCCTTTTATGAGGTCTGCAAGAGCACTTTCAATTGCCGGACTGAAGGGCAATGTAGGCGGGACAGCACTGAAGGTGTACCCCCAGTCGGAGGCGGGTCTACCGCGAAAAATAGACATCAGGCAGGCTAGATAGGCAAATGTGTGCAACTCAATATTGCTCGGGTCGGCCTGCCTACTCAGACCCGCGATTTGGAAGAGAACGTCGAACGTCGCTGCTGGCGACCAGTCCGTGACAAGCCCCCCCGTAACGCGCTCGATCCCTTCGTCATTGAATACTCTTTCGTCCTCATTAGGAGTCTCGTTCTCACCGAGGAGGAATTCGTCTACCGAGTTCTCAGTCATGAATCAAGCCTTTGCAGTGACCTGAGTTGTTGTGCCAGAATCTAGAGCCACTTCGATTGCGTCAAAAGCTTCCGCGAAGAGCCCTTCCTCTTCGCTCTGGACGTCTGACAGGGTAGTCCAATCCGTCATTCGCACCAGCTTCATTCCGACGCGCCCGCATCTCGCGGCCATTCGCCTAAGTAGTTGCGACGTATTTACGTTGGCAGTCATGATGATCTGGTCGCCGCGTCCTGCAAACGTCGCGAACATATCGCCAGCTCGCGCCTCGTAAGCGATGTCGAGTGCTCCCTCTGGAGTATCAACAAGTAGACAAGCAGGTGAGGCATCCCCGGTCATATGCTGCGCCAGGCTCATGCGGAGAGCGATATCGAGGAAGAAGCGTTGGCTTTCGGAGAGCTGCTCGGCAGTACGCCGATGGGTACTATTAACGGCTAGCGCCAAGTGTGCTGTCCCTGAGATTCCGGACCCTGCGTCGAGCCCCACTTGAAGGGGAAGTCCAATAAATGACTCAGCGAGCTTTCGGAACCTTGGAACGAAATCAACTTCGGCGTCGTTCCAAGCTGTCTTCAACTGGCGCTGGATGGGCTCATATAAGTTGAGTGCCCGAGCGCGTAACTCGAGCTGCTCTTCCTTTCTACCAAGTTGCACATCAACTGCTCCCTCGAGTTGTGTGATCCGGTCCTGTACGTCCTTGTCCGCAGCCGAGTCGTGACCAGGCTCTACTGCGTAATTGTCCTCAAGGGTCTTCATGGCCGTTATGATGGCGGCCAGCTTTTGTTGAAGGTTCCTCTGCTCGCTATCAAGCCTGGATATTGTTTGATCGAGTGACTGGACTCTCTGAGCCGCAGTTGCTAAGTCACTGTCAAGCCGGACAAGCGTCACTTGCGAGTCATTGTGCTGAAGGTCCGTGTTGTTGGTCAGTTCAGACGCGCAGAGCGGGCAGCGACTTGCCGCAAGTGCGGCAGTGATTTCAGACGGCCCAAATTGATGCTGAGTTCCACATACGCGGCAGCAGTGGTCGGAAAGAGACTCCGCGATTATTGGATGAAGCGTAAGATGCGAACTACTGGAGAGTCGGCGTCGGAAAGCCTGCTCGTACTCCTGTCGCTTACGCATCTGCTGCGCGCTCGCCTCTGCGAACTCAAGCCTTGAGTCCGCAAGCTCGACTCGGAGTGCGTCGCGAGCAGACATGAGGTCGTCTCGCTCGCGTTGGAGAGCTTCGTACCTCGAAAGCACATTCGCGTCGACACTGTCTGATCCTTGAAGTTGTGCACGCAATTGCGTGAGTTGATTTCGAGCGAGCGTCGCATTGTACTGAGCGTTTCTTGCGCCGGATCCCGCAGCGGCAGCTGCCTTCCGCAGTTCGTCTACCTGCTTAGCCAAGTTAGGGTCTAAGCCGAGGGCCAGGTAGAGAACGAGTTCAGTGGCGCGGCTGTTCCAAAATAGCAGGTGACGATGCTCGTCGAACGAGAAGACAAAGTGTTGTAGAAAGACATACTGCGCGAATGTCTGAAGACCGATGTCGGTTACGACCGAGCGCTCGTACTTTTGCTGGCGCTCCTCGGCATCCATGTCGGGGTCGTTAGCGATGATCACTTGGCCTTCATCGTCGACCACGGAGAAAGATTCTAGCTCGGTAGGAGCGAAAAAACGCCGTCGAATCTCGTAGTTTCGATCTCGGAGTCGGAACCGAATCTCGATCCGTGCACTTGTTCGGTCGGTCTCACTTATTCTTCCAGTGAAGTACCTAGTGCTGTAGTTGCTCGCGTCGCGTCGGTACTGAGAAAGCTGGTCAACCTTGCCGTTCGGCGGAGCGACTCCTCCGGTCAGACCGTAGTTGATTGCTGCAATGAAGCTTGACTTCCCTAAACCGTTTGCACCGGCTAGGCAAAAAATGTCTTGCGGCATCGTCATTTCTACCGTCGGCCGTAGCCTGTAGAGGCTGAACGATTCCAGAGTTACTGCCTGAATCCGAGGCAAAGATGTTAGGCGCCTTTTGGTTTCCAAGACGGTCTCCTCAATCAATAAAAACTATGAAGGGGGGAAGTCGATGATGCTAGACCTCTGAGTGCGTGTCCGCGGCGATAACCCGGCCTGAAGCCTTCTGGACATCCGCCGGTTAATCAAATTTAAGGACGATCGTTCGAGATGTACTTTATCGCCCGACTAATACAACACTTTCGATTCGCCATCCTAGGTTGTCGAGCAGTGTCGGCTGGATGGTAACTCGAGTTTTTCAGAGCCGACTCGACGATGCTGCTAGAACGCGAGTAGACTTTTCTTTATCAGCGGGCGACGAAGGCTGCGGGCGTTCTACGACCGCGACTCAAACAGTTGCTCGATCCCCTTGAGTATGCCGCTCAACCGCGATGCGCTCACCTCGTCCCACCTATCGATCACCCTCAAAACCCTACCTTCATAACTACTAGCGAACGTGCCGTCGTTTAAGAGGTAGTCCGTACCGACTACAGCAGAACCGCGATCGTTGAGCCAGAATTTGGCGAGTTTGAAACCGCCGCATTGACCCTGTTTCGACCCACCCACTTGAAGCATTTCCAATAACGGGTAACCGGTCGCTCTCTGTGCGGCCAGCGCGCCTTCTTTGAGCTTGTGGATCTCGGCTAGGAGAGTGTTCCGCTGAGCTGCTTCCCCAGAGCGACTCTGGGAGGCGTGTTCGAAGGAGGACATACGACGAACTTTGGCTTGTTGATCGGCAGCACGGTCCGGATGGCTCATGCAGGTAAGGCTCGCATGTGCGGACGCTGAGGTGGGGACCGGACCAATCTTGGGCGGACGCATGAGCAGAACCGTAGTACGGGGCTGTGCTAGACGAGCGGAAGTGTCGTACCGGGAGCCATGACGGACGAGCAAGCTGTACGTTGCTGACCGTTGGCAAGGTGACCGGCCCAGTGACTTAAGGCAGGTGTCGGTGCTCGCCAGCATGCGCGGGAGGCTTACGAGGCTACGGGTTGCGAGGTTGCTGGTACGTCTCGGCACTGATCCCGTAGACCTGACAGGCAGTGGCCCCCCACCAAGACTGGTCAGTGTCGTTGCGACTCTGGTGGGCAAGAGTCGCCTTCAAACCGTGGAAGATCCGACCGTAGCCGCCGGCGGGGAGAGAGATCGGCCAGTCGCCGCCGTACATGAGCCTTGAGGCGCCGAAGACGTCAAGCGTCCGGTCGACGAAGGGCCGAAGACCGTCAACAGTCCAGGACGCCGGATCGGCTCCGGGGTAGAGGCCCGAGATCTTGGCGTATACGAGCGGGTTCTGGGCGGCGACTCCGATGAGGCTCCACCAGGGCTCTACCGCCGCTTCGCCAATTGGTGGCTTAGCCAGATGGTCGATGACGATGCGGAGCTCCGGGTGGCGCTCGCCGATCCTCGCCACATGCTCGAGGTGGCGGGGGAGCACGGCGACGTGATCCCACGGGAGGCCGGCCTGCTCGATCAGGCCGAGGGTCTCGTCGACGTCGGGGCGGAGGACCCAGTCGGGGTCGGCCCGGTCGTGGGTCAGGTTGCGAATACCGACGACGTACGGGTTGGCCTGCAGCACCTCGAGGCGGGCCGCGGCCTCGGCGGGCCGCTCGAGCGGGATGTACGCGACGACGCCGACGACCTCGGGTCGCTCGGCTGCGACCTCGAGCATCAGTTCGGTGTCGCGGTCGTCGTCGTCCGCCTGGACGAGGATGACGGCGTCGACGCCGTTCTCCTCGAGCTGGGGTGCGACCTCGTCGAAGGTGAAGGTGCGGTTCCACTGCGGCACGTGCGGTCCGAGCCAGGAATAGGGCGAGCGGTCGAGGTCCCAGACGTGCAGGTGGGTGTCGATGATCACCGGATCGAGCCTTCGGCGTTGATGACGTCGGAGGCGTTCTGGCGACCCGCCCAGAACGAGCCGTCCGGGAACGCGTACTCCGCGATGGAGTCGGTCTTGATCTCCGCGCTGTAGCCGGGCTGCGACGGGAGCACGTACGCGCCGTCGTCCACGATGCAGGGGTCGGTGAAGTGCTCGTGCAGGTGGTCGACGAACTCGGTCACCCGGTGCTCGGTCGTCCCCGACACCGCGACGTAGTCGAAGACCGACAGGTGCTGCACGAGCTCGCAGAGCCCGACGCCGCCGGCGTGGGGGCAGACCGGGACGCCGAACTTCTTGGCCATCAGGTAGACGGGCACGATCTCGTTGATCGACGCCAGCCGGGCCGCGTCGAGCTGGCAGAAGTCGATCGCCTCGGCCTGGAACAGCTGCTTGAACAGCACCCGGTTCATGCCGTGCTCACCGGTGGCCACGCCGATCGGCGCGACCGCCTTGCGGATCGCGGCGTGCC
>Ga0210040_10009778_pt1 | contig 11106 bp, 13 predicted proteins | sample CryGeyCG12114_NA_FD_185462 | JGI IMG/M metagenome (GOLD analysis project Ga0210040, IMG submission 185462) | Groundwater microbial communities from aquifer - Crystal Geyser CG19_WC_8/21/14_NA (SPAdes) (version 2) | ecosystem: Environmental > Aquatic > Deep subsurface > Groundwater | place: USA... | reverse complement strand
CGCACGATGCGGGCACCGGCGATCAGCTCCTGCGCCGAGAAGATCTTCTTCGTCGACTGCGTGGAGCGGATGCGGCGCCGCAGGGCGCGCAGAGAGGCGGCCATGGGTCAGCTGCTCCGCTTGACCTGGACGCGCTCCTGACCCCGCTCCGAGGCGTCCATGGCCTCGGCCTCGGGCTCGTTCACCCGCAGCGACTCGCCGTCGCCCGTCGTGAACTGCCCGTAGAAGGTCTCCACCGCACGGTCGAGGCTCGAGACGGTGTCGTCCTCGAGCTTCTTGGTGCTGCGGATGGCGTCGAAGATGCCGTTGTCGCCCCGGCCGATGAACTCCAGGAACTCGGACTCGAAGCGGCGCACGTCGGAGACCGGCACGACGTCGAGCTTGCCGGTGGTGCCCAGCCACAGCGAGACGACCTGCTTCTCGACCGGGTAGGGCGAGTACTGCCCCTGCTTGAGCAGCTCCACCAGGCGCATGCCGCGGTCCAGGGTGGCCCGGCTGGAGGCGTCCAGGTCGGAGGAGAAGGAGGCGAAGGCCTCCAGCTCGCGGAACTGCGCGAGGTCCAGGCGCAGACGGCCGGCGACGGACTTCATCGCCTTCACCTGCGCCGAGCCGCCCACGCGGGACACCGAGATGCCGACGTTGATCGCGGGACGGACACCGGAGTTGAACAGACCCGTCTCGAGGAAGATCTGGCCGTCGGTGATCGAGATGACGTTGGTCGGGATGTACGCCGACACGTCGTTGCCCTTGGTCTCCACCAGCGGCAGCCCGGTCATGGACCCGGCACCCAGCTCGTCGGAGAGCTTGGCGCAGCGCTCCAGCAGGCGGGAGTGGAGGTAGAACACGTCGCCGGGGTAGGCCTCGCGGCCCGGCGGGCGGCGCAGCAGCAGCGAGACCGCGCGGTAGGCCTCGGCCTGCTTCGACAGGTCGTCGAACACGATCAGGACGTGCTTGCCCTCGTACATCCAGTGCTGGCCGATGGCCGAGCCGGTGTAGGGGGCGATGTACTTGAAGCCGGCGGCCTCGGACGCGGGGGCCGCGACGATCGTCGTGTACTCCATCGCGCCGGCCTCTTCGAGGGCGGTGCGCAGGGCCGCGATCGTCGAGCCCTTCTGGCCCACGGCCACGTAGATGCAGCGCACCTGCTGGGCCGGGTCGCCGGTGGCCCAGGCTTCCTTCTGGTTGATGATCGTGTCGGTCGCGACCGCGGTCTTGCCGGTCTGGCGGTCACCGATGATCAGCTGGCGCTGCCCGCGGCCGACGGGGGTCATGGCGTCGATGGCCTTGATCCCGGTCTGCATGGGCTCGTGCACCGACTGGCGCTGCACCACGGTCGGCGCCTGCAGCTCGAGCGCGCGACGTCCGGTGGTCGCGATGGGGCCGCCACCGTCGATGGGGTTGCCGAGCGGGTCGACGACGCGACCGAGGTAGCCGTCGCCGACGGGGACCGAGAGGACCTCGCCGGTGCGGCGGACCTGCTGGCCCTCCTCGATGCCGGAGAAGTCGCCCAGGACGACGACGCCGACCTCGCGCACGTCGAGGTTCAGGGCCAGTCCGCGGACGCCGCTCTCGAACTCGAGCAGCTCGTTGGTCATGACCGAGGGCAGGCCCTCGACGCGGGCGATGCCGTCACCGGCCTCGGTGACCGTTCCGACCTCCTCGCGGGAGACGTCGGGCCGGTACTCGGTGACGTAGTTCTGGAGGGCACTGCGGATCTCGTCTGCGGAGATCGTCAGCTCGGCCATGGCTCTGGTCCTCTTCCCTGCGGGGATCGTGTCGTTGTGGGGTGCGGAGGGGCTGTCAGCCGGCCATCCGCCGGCGGGCGGTTTCCAGCCGGTGGGCGATGCTGCCGTCGATGACCTCGTCGCCCACCTGGACGATCAGGCCACCCAGGACGTCGGGGTCGACGGTGACCTGCAGGCCCACGGCGCGGCCGTAGAGGCGGCCGAGCACGTCGCTCAGCTGCTGCTCCTGGGCCACGGTGAGCGGGACGGCGGTGGTCACCCGGGCGACCGACTGCCCGCGGCGGCGGCTGGCGACGTCCGAGAGGCGCTCGATGGCGATCTCGGCGGTGCCGACGTGCGAACCGGTGAGCACGTTGCGCAGCAGCATCTCGGTCACCTGGTTCACACGGCCGGACAGCAGCCGGTCCAGCAGCGCCCTGCGACCCTCCGCGGGCGCCTTCCGGTCACTGAGGACCCGGTTCAGCTCCCGGTCCCCGGCGACGATCCGCCCGAACCGGAAGAGCTCGTCCTCGACGCCGTCGAGCTGACCGTCCACGTCGGCGGCGTCCAGCGCTGCCTCGATGGCCACGGTGATCGTCGCCTCGACCAGGTCGATCGGCCGCGACCAGCGCTGCCGGGCGATCGTCTCGACGAGGTCCAACGAGGTCGACGACAGCTGGGAGCCGAACAGACGGCGCACCAGTGCGGCCCGCTCGTCCGGCTTCCCGGCCGGGTCGGCCATGGCCCGTCGCAGGGTGAGCTGGCTGTCCAGCACCCGCGACACCGCGAACAGCTCGTCCGCGAGGGAGAGCAGCTCCGGGCCGGTGGCCGCACGTGCGGGCTGGCCGGTCAGCCGGTCCCGCGCGCGCTCCAGGACGCCGGATGCGGGGCGCGTCAGCTGCCCGAAGCGCTCGCGCACCTCGACCGTCGCCGCGCGGGTGGAGGCCTCCATCAGCGGTTGCTCCCGCTCGCGGCGGTCGCGCCGCCACGGCCGTCACCGGAGGCGGCCATGCCGTCGAGTTCCGCGAGGAAGCGGTCGACGGTGCCGCTGCGGCGTGCGTCGTCGGCCAGCGACTCGCCCACCACGCGGCCGGCCAGGTCGACGGCCAGCGTGCCGATCTGACCACGGAGCTCGTGGACGATCTGCTGCCGCTGGGCGGTCAGCTGCTCCTCGCCGCGGGCGACGATGCGAGCCGACTCCTCCTGCGCCTGGGCGCGCAGCTCCTCGAGGATCTGCTGCCCCTCGGCGCGGGCGGCGTCGCGGATCTGCGCGGCCTCGCCACGAGCCTCGGCCAACTGCGCGCGGTACTGCTCGAGAGAAGCCTTGGCCTCGGCCTGCATGGCCTCGGCCCGCTCGATCCCGCCCTCGATCGCCTCACGACGGGCGACGAAGGCCTTCTCGAAGCTCGGCACCACGAACTTGATCACGACGAAGCAGAGGATCGCGAACGTGATGGTGCCGACGACGATCTCGCCCACCGGGGGCAGGAGCGGATTGGATGACTCCGCAGCGAGGATGTTCATGTGCACGTCCCTACGTCAGCTGGACCGGACCGGCTGGGTCAGCCGTAGATGAAGGGCGCGACCAGGCCGATGAGTGCCAGCGCCTCGGAGAGGGCGGCACCGAGGAAGGCGTAGGTGCGGGTGAGCCCGGCGGACTCGGGCTGACGCGCGGTCGCCTGGATGTAGGCGGCCCACACGATGCCGACACCGATACCGGGGCCGATGGCGGCCAGGCCGTAGCCGACCGAGCCGATGTTGCCCTCGAGCTCTGCGAGAACCTCGATCATTGGGGGGTCTTCCTCCTGTGTCGGTCGTCCGGATCGTTCCGGACGGCTGGCGGGGGTGGAGCGGTCAGTGGGCGGGCTCGACGGCGCCGTTGAGGTAGGTCGCGGTCAGCACGGTGAAGACGTAGGCCTGCAGCACGATCACCAGCAGCTCGAAGAACGTCATGGCCAGAGCCATGGCGAACGCTCCGACGCTGAAGACGGCCGAGAAGTTCCCGACCTGCAGCAGGTACACGGTGCCGAGCGAGAAGACCGCCAGGAGCATGTGGCCGGCGAACATGTTGGCGAAGAGTCGGACGGCCAGCGTGAACGGCCGGATCACGAAGACCTGCAGCAGCTCGATGGGCGTCACGAGGATCAGCGCGGCGACCGGCACACCCGGCGGGATGGCGGCGTCCTTGAAGTACCGCGCCGCACCCTGCTCACGGATGCCGATCCAGTTGTAGAGGACCCACACGACGACGGCGAGCACCAGCGGGAACGCGAACTTCGACATGGGCGAGATCTGCGCGAGCGGCACGATGGACATCGCGTTGTTCGCCAGGATGAAGAAGAACAGCGCGGCCAGGAACGGCGCGAACGGCAGCCCCTTCGGCCCGATGACGTCGCGGGCGATGCCGTCGCGGACGAGGGAGTAGCCGCTCTCGCCCAGGTACTGCAGCCTGCCCGGCACGATCGAGGCCTTGCGCGACGCCAGGACCAGGAAGGCGAGGATCGCCGCGGTCGCGACCCAGGAGATGAGCGTGATGCGGGTGATCTCGAAGGCGATGCCCGCGATCGAGAACTCGGCGATCGGCTCCGGGTAGAACTCCGCGACAGTCGGGGCCTCGAACCCGTCACCGCCGGATCCTTCGGCCGCGAGCACGCTGGCGAGCGCTGAGGCGCTGGAGGTCACCGTTGTCCCTTCTGCGTCTTGCGGTACTCCGGTGGCCGGCTCCGCTGCCCGCCCCGGGTCGTGCTGGTGAGCCGACCTCCCGGAGGCGGTTCGACGGCACCGTACTTGACGACCACCAGGTAGATGGCCACACCCAGACCGAGGAGGACGCCGACCAGGGTGAAGACTCGCGTCTCCAACCAGCGGTCGAGCAGCCAGCCGACCCCGCCCCACACGGCCATCCCCGAGAGCATCGTCCCGGTGATGCCCCAGCCCACGTCCGCCCCGGAGGGATGACGCTCGGCATCTGCGGTGCGCGGTCGAGTTTCCCTGCGTTCAGGGGTGTTCTCGGCCATCACTCGGGACACTATCTCAGCCCGTGGACGCCTGGCGGGCCGGGTCTGGGGCCCCCTCGTCAGGACCACCCGCACGGGTGGTCGCGGGTGCAGCGGGCGGTGCCACGTAGAAGGTCTGCCGGGTCCACACCCAGCGCATCTGGACGACGCTCCACAGCAGGGCGCCGGCGATGACGGTCCAGGCGAGGACGAGCCGGTCGAGCCAGCCGTCCTCCGGCAGCGAGCCGAGCAGGGCGAAGAGCACCAGCAGCTTGACCAGGAAGGTGCCCAGCGCCGCCGGGAGGGCCAGCGAGTCCTCGATCCCCCCGGCCCAGGCGATGACCACGCCGGAGACGACGAAGAAGGCGATGACGGTGACCGCGCCGACGAGCACGGCCACCGCGCTCCCCCAGCCGCCCAGGATCCCGGCGACCGGTGCGGCCACGGCGGTGACCAGGGCGGACACCAGCGTCCCCACGCGGAGGAAGGCCAGGTCCCAGGGCGCCCGGTCCGCGGGGGCGTTCGGTGCTGTGGTCATCTCAGGGCCTTCCGGGACTCGGCCGTGCGGGCGGCGGCCCGGACGGCGCGCGCTTCGCTGCCGCGGGTCCGCACCGCGCGCGCGGTGGGGTGGTCGGCCCGGCTGCGCCGGCGCTGCGCCGCGAGCTCGGCGGCCCGGGCCTCGCGGGCGGCACGGCGGGCCCGCGGGCTGAGCACGACGACCGTGCCCACGACCAGCAGCACGGCGATCGCGACCAGCAGTTCCGCCGTCCCACCGGTGATGGACAGGGCGACCGCCCCGAAGGAGAGCAGGGCCGCCCAGAAGTACATGACCAGCACCGCACGCCGGTGTGAGTGCCCGATGGAGAGCAACCGGTGGTGCAGGTGCATCTTGTCGGGGGCGAAGGGCGAGCGGCCCTGCCGGGTGCGCCGGACCACCGCCATGACCAGGTCGATGAACGGGATGAAGAGCACCGCCACCGGCACCAGCAGCGGCAGGGTCAGCGGCAGCAGGGTGGCCGCCGAGTCGAACGACTGCGGGTCCACTCCCCCGGTCGCCGTGACCGCCGCGGCCGAGAGCATCAGCCCGACCAGCATCGAGCCGGAGTCGCCCATGAAGATGCGCGCGGGGCTGAAGTTGTGCGGGAGGAAGCCCAGGCAGGCGCCGGCCAGCACGGCCGTGATCAGCGCCGGAGCACTGGCGACGTCGTCGTAGCCGACCAGGCCCAGGTGGTAGCTGTAGGCGAAGAAGGCCAGTGCCGCGATGGCCGAGACCCCGGCCGCCAGGCCGTCCAGGCCGTCGATGAAGTTCAGCGCGTTGACCACCAGGACGGTGAGCAGGATCGTCAGCGGCAGCCCGACGTCGGGGCCCAGCGAGATGGTGCCGATGTCGGCCACCGGCAGGAACAGGATGGACAGCTGCACGCCCAGCAGCCCCATGACGCCCGCGGCCGCGATCTGCCCCGTGAGTTTCGTCAGGGCGTCCAGGCCCCACTTGTCGTCGAGCACGCCGAGTGCGCAGATGAGACCGCCGCCCACCAGGACCGCGTAGGTCTGGGAGTCTTCGAAGGTCCGCTGCAGCGCCGGCAGCCGGCTGGCCACCAGCACCGCCGTGGCCACGCCGAGGTACATCGCCACGCCGCCGCCGCGGGGCGTCGGGATGGAGTGCACGTCCCGCTCGCGGGGGGCGGCCATCATCTGGAAGCGGACAGCGAGCATCCGCACCACCGGCGTGGTCAGGAAGGTGACCAGCGCGGCGGTGAGGAGGACGACGGCGTACTCGCGCATCGGCTCAGCCGGCGCGGATCGGCTCGGGACGGGTCCGAGGAGCAGGCGTGCGCATCCAGCCGCCCTCCCGGACATCGTCGTGCCGCGACACCTCAGGGCGCCGCGGCGGTCGTCCCACGGTAGCGCTCCTCCATGGCGACGGTCCGCGTTGCACCGCCGCCACGTGCCGCGCCCGGCGTCAGTCGGTCAGCTCGGGGACGGCGTCGCGCAGCCGGTCGACCGGGACGGCGCCGACCCGCAGGACCCGCGGCACGGGGCCGGTGCAGTCGACGATGGTGCTGGGCGCGGAGTCGGTGCGCGGCCCGCCGTCGAGCACCACCGCGGCGTGCTCGCCGAGCTGGGCGGCGGCCTCCTGCGCGGTGGTGGCGGCCGGGCGGCCCGAGCGGTTGGCGCTGGAGACCGCCAGCGGGCCGGTACGCCGGAGCAGGTCCCGGGTCAGCTCGTCGTCGGGCAGCCGGACGGCCACCGTCCCCTCGGCGTCGCCCAGGTCCCAGGCCAGCGACGGCGCGTGCTCCAGGACGAGGGTGAGGCCGCCCGGCCAGAAGGCCTGCGCGAGCGCGGTGGCGGCGGGCGGGGTCTGCAGCACGAGGCCGGCCAGCGTGGAGGCCTCGCCGATCAGCACCGGGACGGGCATGCCCCGGCCCCGGTTCTTCGCGGCCAGCAGCGCGGTGACCGCGCCCGGGCTGAACGCGTCGGCAGCCACCCCGTAGACGGTGTCGGTGGGCAGCAGCACCAGCTCGCCGGCGGCGATGGCCGCGGCGGCCGCGTCCAGGCCGGTGGTGCGCCCCTCGGGGTCGGTGCAGTCGTAGATCTCGGCCACGGGGAGGAAGTCTGTCATCGGCGACAACGGCTCGCGGCGCCCGGGCTCACTCCTCGCTGCCACCGTCGTCGCTGCCGCTGTCGTCGTCCCCGCTCTCGCCGGTGCCGTCGTCGTCCCGGCTCTCGTCGTCGCGGTTGCCGTTGCCGTTCCCGTTCCCGTTGCCGTTCCCGTTGCCCTGGTTGCCCTCGTTCCCGTTGCCGCCCCCGCCGTTGCCGTTGCCGTTGCCCTCGTTCGCGTTGCCAGCGCCCGCGTCGCCGTCATCGTCCACCGGGGCGGGGACCGGGGGCGGCGTCGGCTCGGGCACGGGGGGCACGGCGTAGCTGAGCCGGACCAGCGTGTCGGGTGCGAGGGTGCCGGTCGGGTCGACGGCGGTGACCACGCCCGCGGCCGCCTCCGCCGTCTCCACGGCGACCAGCTCCACGCGCAGACCGCGGCCGATCAGCTCGGCCTGCACCTCCCGCACCGGCCGGCCGAGCAGGGACTCGGCTCCGACGTCGGCACCGGCGGGCGTGGTCGGGCTCTCCTCCTGCTCCGTGGTCCGGTCCGTCACCGGTGCCGCCTCGTCCCGGTTCACCAGGGCGAGGACACCGGCGCCCGCGGCCAGGAGCAGCACGGCCAGCAGGACGGCGAGCGGCCACCGTCGACGGCGCGGGCGTGCGTCCTCGGCGACCGCTGCGGGTGCGACCGCCGGCAGGACGGCGGTCGGCGACGGGCTCGGTCGCGCGGCGACGGGGAGGACGGCGGTCGACCCTGCGGACGCCGTCGTCGCACCGGCGGGCACGCCGTCGACCGCGTCGCGCAGCGCGGCGCCGTCCGGGTAGCGGAGGGCGCCGCCGGCAGGACGGCGGTCGGCGACGGGCTCGGTCGCGCGGCGACCGGGAGGACGGCGGTCGGCCCTGCGGACGCCGTCGTCGCACCGGCGGGCACGCCGTCGACCGCGTCGCGCAGCGCGGCGCCGTCCGGGTAGCGGAGGGCGGGGTCCTTGGCCATGGCCCGTTCCACCAGGGTCCGGACGGCGGGCGGGACGTCGCCCGGGAGCGGGTCGGGCCGGTCGCGGATCTGCATGACCGCGATCTGGACGGCGCTCTCCCCCTCGAACGCGCGCCGCCCGGCCAGGCACTCGTAGCCCACGGTGCCGAGGGCGTAGACGTCGCTGGCCGGGGTCGCGGGCTGCCCGGAGGCCTGCTCCGGGGAGAGGTAGTGCGCGGTGCCGATCACCTGCCCCGTGGCGGTGATGGCGACGCTGGCCGCGGACCGGGCGATGCCGAAGTCGGTGAGCTTGACCCGGCCGTCGAGACCGACCAGCAGGTTGGCCGGCTTGATGTCGCGGTGCACGACGCCGGCGGCGTGGGCGGCGCCGAGCCCGTCGGCGGCCTGACGGAGGACGTCGAGCGTGCGCGGCGCGTCCAGCCGGCCCTCACGGCGGAGGACGTCGGCCAGCGACTCGCCCTCCACCAGCTCCATCACCAGGTAGGCCACCGGCTCCGTGCCGGGTGCTCCCGGCACCTCGCCGTAGTCGAACACCGCGGCGATGTGCGGGTGGGTGAGGGTGGCGGCGTGCTGCGCCTCGGCGCGGAAGCGGGCGCGGAAGGACGGATCGGCGGCGAACTGGTCGCGCAGCACCTTGACGGCCACCGGGCGGTCGAGCAGCGTGTCGCGCCCACGCCAGACCTGGCCCATGCCGCCACCGGCGATGAGCGAGGCCAGCCGGTACCGGCCGGCGAGGAGCGTCCCCTGCGGTTCCGTCACTGGTCCTCCGGTCAGCCGCGGCGGGCGGTGGTGAAGCGGGGGCGGCCGGCCAGGTCGGGGTGGTCCTCGACCTCGGTGAAGCCACCGTGCGACCGGACCACGGCCGGGAGCGCCGTCCCCTGCTGGTCGGCGTGCTCGACACCCAGCCACCCGCCGGGTCGCAGCAGGCGGGCGGCGACCCCCAGCATGCCGCGCACCACGTCGAGGCCGTCCGGGCCGCCCCACAGCGCCAGCGGCGGATCGTGGTCGGCCACCTCGCGCGGGACCCGGGCGCCGTCGGGCACGTAGGGCGGGTTGGAGACGACGAGGTCGACCCGCCCGTCGAGCTCGGTCAGCAGCGCGGGGTCGGTCATGTCGCCGGCGACGACGCCCACGGGGGTGTCCCGGGCCCCGGCCCGCGCCAGCGCGTTGTGCCGGGTCCAGGCGAGCGCGCCGGGATCCCGTTCGACGGCGGTGACCCGCGCGCCGGGGTGCTCGTGCGCGATGGACAGCGCGATGGCGCCGGATCCGCTCCCGAGGTCCACCACGATCGGTCCGTCGAGCCCCGCCAGCCGGCCCAGCGCCCACTCCACCAGCAGCTCGGTCTCCGGGCGGGGGACGAACACCCCGGGCCCGACCGCCAGCTCGAGCCGCCGGAACGGGGCGCGGCCGGTGAGGTGCTGCAGCGGCACCCGGTCGGCGCGCTGCTCGATCAGCCCGGCGAAGCGGGCGGCGTCCTCGGCGGCGACGTCGTCCAGGGTGAGCAGGCCGGCGCGGGGGCGGCCGACGACGTGGGCCAGCAGCAGCTCGGCGTCCACCCGGGGCGACTCGACGCCGGCCTCGCCCAGGCGGCGGGCCGCGTCGGCCAGGAGCGTCCTGCAGTTCATCCCGACCGCACCATCCTCAGGACCCGGCCGCCAGCAGCTCGGCGGTGTGCGCGCTGCTCAGCGCGTCGATCACCGCGTCCAGCTCGCCGTCGAGCACCTGGTCGAGGTTGTGCGACTTGTAGCCGACCCGGTGGTCGGAGATCCGGTTCTCCGGGAAGTTGTACGTGCGCACCCGCTCGCTGCGGTCCACCGTGCGCACCTGGCTGCGCCGCTGGTCGCTGGCGGTGGCGGCGGCCTCCTCGCGGGCGGCGGCCAGCATCCGGGAGCGCAGCACCCGCAGCGCCGACTCCTTGTTCTGCAGCTGGCTCTTCTCGTTCTGCGAGCTCACCACGATCCCGGTCGGCACGTGCGTGATGCGCACGGCGGAGTCGGTGGTGTTCACGCTCTGCCCGCCCGGGCCGGAGGACCGGAAAACGTCGATGCGCAGGTCGTTGGCGTCGACGGTGACGTCGACCTCCTCGGCCTCGGGCAGCACGAGGACGCCGGCGGCCGAGGTGTGGATGCGGCCCTGGCTCTCGGTGGCGGGCACCCGCTGCACCCGGTGCACGCCGCCCTCGAACTTCAGTCGCGACCAAATCCCCTCGTCGGTCCGGCTCTTGATGGCGACCGCGACGTCCTTGTAGCCGCCGAGCTCCGCGTCCTGGGCGTCGAGCACCTCGGTGGCCCAGCCGCGGCGCTCGGCGTAGCGCAGGTACATGCGCAGCAGGTCACCGGCGAACAGCGCCGACTCCGCACCGCCCTCCCCCGCCTTGATCTCGAGGATGACGTCCTTGTCGTCGTCGGGGTCCTTGGGCAGCAGCTCCTCGTTCAGCCGGCCGGTGAGCTCCTCGACCCGGCGCTCGAGAGCGGTCGCCTCGGCGGCGAAGGAGGTGTCCTCGGCGGCGAGCTCCCGGGCGGTGCCGAGGTCGCCGCGGGCCTCGTCGAGAGCCCGGGCGGTCTCCACGAGCGGGGCCAGCCGGGCGTAGCGGCGGCTCAGCCGGCGGGCGCGGGCCTGGTCGCCGTGCACCGCCGGGTCGGCGAGCTCCTGCTCCAGCGACGCGTGCTCGGCGAGCAGGCTCGCCAGCCGGTCGGGTGCGGGGCTGCTCACGGGGTCACTCCTCGGTGCGGTCGGGTCCGGACACGACGACGGCGCCCGCCCCACCGCGAGGTGGGACGGGCGCCGTCGG
>Ga0210040_10009777_pt1 | contig 11107 bp, 12 predicted proteins | sample CryGeyCG12114_NA_FD_185462 | JGI IMG/M metagenome (GOLD analysis project Ga0210040, IMG submission 185462) | Groundwater microbial communities from aquifer - Crystal Geyser CG19_WC_8/21/14_NA (SPAdes) (version 2) | ecosystem: Environmental > Aquatic > Deep subsurface > Groundwater | place: USA... | reverse complement strand
AACCGATTGGTCAATCAAACCAATGCATATTGATGAGTTCATATTTTAACATCTTTGTTTGTAGCGATAATGAAAAGATATAAGAAGTGCTGTTTCTGACTCGTTCGTCATCGTCAATCATATGATTTTTTAAGAATGAACAATTTTAATTGGCTGATGACTTCAACGTCAATTTTCAAAGCGTATAAGGATTCTACACACAAGTTAAAAGTTAAAAGTATTTTGAGGCAATTATTTTGCAGTATAACTTGTTTAACGCTGCCCTCCCCTGTTCCAAAGTCCGATAAAGTTTATCCATTTGTGACTAATATTGGCTTCATCTTTTAATATTGCAGAGACTTCCAGAAATGATTCAGAGTTAAAAATCGTGTTCATTTTATGAAACTATAAGTGCTTTTGAATGCTACGTTATACCAAGTGCAATGTTTGGAAACAACAGAAGATCCGAATTCATGTCGTTTAAATTCGTTTTAATAAATATTTGTTATATAGTAATCTATACTTCTATGATATTTGTATAGTAAGTTTTGGAATCGATTTCTGAATTTTTTGGCATGCTTTGAAAATTCAGCACTAGCACCATCTATGGAGCATTTAATTATTTAAAAAATTCGAGATGTAACTTTAAAAGGTAATTTACGTATTACCGATAATGCCAAATCGGAAAACAGAACACACTTGGGTTAGTTAGTCAAGTTTTGAATATTATTTTATCAACCATCAATGCATTGGATCATAGAAGACGAACCAGAATCGCTGTTTAGACATTAAGTGCTACAACGTAATGCCTAAAAATTCCATAAAACATTAATTAAAATAAATTCTTACACATAATCCCCACTAAAAGTTCCAAAAGCGCAAGCAGAGTTTACAACAAATTCAAGTTTCATTCAATACAGCGAAATAGACTGGTTTTGGTTTTTAAACCATCGTTATTATATTATAATAATTTTTGAATTATATTCATTGAAAGTACAATCCGTGTTGCAAAATGAATTGGCTTATGGCGTTGTGGCGTTACGACAAACAACGTTAGCAGACAATGTACGAAAAATTAATTTACATTTGACCACGAGGACAGCGAAAAATCTATTAACTATTTTTAAGCTGCATCTTAGCATCTTTCAGCCTTTGTTTTGTTCTTTTACCTTATTCACAATTCACACACATACTGTTCCAAATAGTTGGCGGTTGGCGCGCCATCGATCGTAGGCTCATTGTATCCACATATGGAATGTGTTTTCAGAGTTCATTTACCTTATAGACAAATGGGGGATTTCATGTCCCGGCCAATGTATCATGAGGGAAATATTTTCATGTTATGATTTTGTAAACTAACTACATTAGTTCAGTAGATCTTGGACTGGATGGTTGCAAGATATTTCGCTCGCCGGATTTCTTAGTGCCATTTGAAAATTTTAGAAGTGTAAGAAAATTCTATTTGGATTTGTTATTACTATTTGTGCAATAGGCTTACAGATTCAAGTTTGAAACCAACGAAGGGTGATCTGAGTGCTTTGACTAATAATTCCTGGTAAGATAACATGCATGCATACACTATGCATTAATTTTATTGTAGCACAAATAACTTAAATTTAATTTTGTAACGGATTTTTTGCTTGGAAATTAATCGTATTATTCAGTCGAGCCATGAGTACAAATTACTTTAGAACAAAAAATGCTAAATGTGGAAGTAAAGGAATAAACAAAACTATTTCGGTGATTACTTCTGCTGTGCCTGCATGGTTTTTAGCTAGGGGCCGAGTGAGAAGTGAGAACTCTTATGGAACTTTAATTTTTGTCTTCACGCTATTCACGCAGATAGGACGATAGAAGATTCACTACACACCACAAAATGAATGGCTCGCCAAATTCTGAAATCTCAAAGGTTAACAATATTTCTTCAGCTCCCTTTGGGGAAAACAACGGAGGTCGAGAAACGAGTGCTAGCTCACATCAAGCAATGATTGATAAAATTCCTGTTAGAAGGTAAGATTTAGATTACAATATGCGTGTGGTGACGCTGAGAAATATGTTAAGCAGTGAAACCTAGTCAATTTGTTAATCTGAGTTTTCAGGATTTATTACGACAAACGAAGAGGACGTGGGGCTCCAGGCCGGTTCAGAAGATACTTAGAACCTCGGCCTGATCCATCAAATTGTGCGCCATTTTCGCCTTTGTATAGCGGTTTACAGCGGTTCGACAATAATTCACCTTATTTCAAACCACGAGGGAATTTAATGAGATTCAGACCCCGATATCCGCCTCCAAGACTGGAAAGTATCAGTCTGAGACCAAATATAATGTGCTCAGAACAAATGCGTGTCTCTTCGGAATTTGGTAGCCCAAACGTACTACAACAAAACTCGTATAATAGTAATTGTTCATACAATGGAAATGGGTACACGTCCTTTGAAGCCAGTGAGAACTTGGAAACAGGACAAAATCCTCGATTTAGTAAGGTTACCCACAATAAAACTTGGATACGTAAAAATCATCTGAGTCGTAATTGTGAAAATAGAGGACCACCACCACCAGAGTATGTACCATACGTTCCGGCATCAATTTCTCCAGTAATTCCCAAAATGGGAAGCTATTTTGAAAATAAAGATGAAGAATATTGCCCTGCTCCTGTATCCGAAAATTGGGGTGTCACTGAAAATGATACAGAAGAGGTAAATAAGACCAGTGAGTGCAGTGAAGTGGATAAAACGATTAATCCAGAAAAACTTAAAAAACTTGCAATGGACTTTTTTCAAAAAGCTGTTCATACTGATGATTCAACAAAGGAAACTGCTGAGATCAATACCAAAATTGATGTCCATGAAAATTCCGTTACGTCTCGGCGGCAGGAACCCGTCGAACCAGCGCTGATTCGCAAATGCTATTTCCACAAAAACTTTCACTTCGATGAAGATGGATTCCTAGAAACGCACGTGCACGGGAACTCCAAATGGAAGATGAATGGGTTGGCTAGTGCAACCAAAGTTTCTGGATTTGGCATCTGGTTCAGCGATACGAATGAATTGTAAGTTTTGTGTGACACCGCTAGATGGAAGTATTTGCTCAAAATTCATGATGGGTGTTGGGCTTAAAAATATGGATGCAGAAAATACGATATAGGGCAATCCAATTTTCATTTTATCTTTGTAGAAACATTGGAGGCATTTTAGATCCTCAAAAAGTTCAGACTACGAAAGCCGCATCAATATTTGCATCTGCTGAAGCTATTGACATTATAAAGCGGCGAGGTATGCGCACTCAGATTACGTTCAAGTTTTTTAAAAGATGCATAGTTTTAGAATTAAAAATTAAATTTTCGTATTGGCAGGATACAAGAAAGTAAAAATTAGTATGGAATCCAATTATTTGCAAGAAAATGTTGTTAAATGGATACAATATTATCTCACAATTGACTCCATTTGCAAAGAAAAAGTGCGGACCTGGGAAGAATTAAAATATATGAATGAGATCCAGCATTTGATTAATGCTGTACGAGGAATGATAGTGAAATGGGTATGTTTCAATTCTGCTGTTTCCAGTTATTATTGTATGCTCATACATTTTCTTTGCTTTTAGCTAAATTTTAATCTATTCTACTCAGACTGTCGCTGATATTAAAAATAACAGTCATGGCATAAAAGAAGCGAGATATTTGGCTTTTGATGCCGTCGATTCTTTAACTGAATATATTTCCGACGATAATCAGTTGCATTTGGATGCACATGATGAAAAAAATGAAGAAGTGATTGGCACAAAACTGCTCGACTAGTACCCTCCTGATGCATCCTGTGATGAATTGAGGGACATTAAATAATCGTTATTATTTCAGTCCAAAATGTAAATCTGTGAATTTTGCATTCCGTGCGTTTATTGAAAACCAATAACATTATTTTGCTATTTTATTTAGTAAAACACTCTTTTCTCTGCTTGTATTTAAATCACTTGTTAAATAATAATTCTGTTAACTTTAAAGAATTTAGTTTAAGTTTCAGTCACATATTATACACTTTTTTTTCTTATTCTGATCTCCCTTTCGTGTCTTTCAGTGTTTCGTACACAAGTAAAAATTCTATAACTATAACATTATAATGAACTGGTAGGTTAATCTACTAGTTAAGCCTGTTAAGCATTTTTAACCACCATGTTAGTGCTACTGTGGGTGTCTTTCAATAAGTTATTGAAAATAAATAAACAATAATTTAAGACATAATAATTTAATGCAAATGATAAATGCCTCAGTTTGATTCTGATAACTAACATCACAAGAGTTGAGAGTTGAGTCGCCACCAAAATTAAGTACACTGTGACAATGCAAACTACCTTACGAACCAAAAATTACACGTTCTAACTTACATTATTCGAAACAGTAACAGCAGGAAATGAGGTTCAAAAATTATTAAAATTATACCAGAATGCGCTTTCTGTAAATTATAAGCAATGATTGAAATGCCTCGCGCAACAATCGTGGAATGTGTTTTAGTAAGTAAACTGCAGCGTCGCTTTGTTGGCTTTGTCTCAGCTGCTGGTGTTCACAAGTGAACAATTTCGGATCCCGTGTTCCCCCACTATCCACTCTACTTTAGCTTACAACTAATCCCTAGCAAAGGCGCATAACTTTAGCAATTAATTAAACGGCCCATTCAGCAAAATTGTTATCGGATTGAAAATCAACATGAAATAAGGATTTCTAAAATATAAGTTTCGACGCGTAATCCAATCAGTCATCGCAAGGTAGCTCGCATTGTGAGTAACTTACTTCATATTCAGTTAATACTATAAATTAAATACTAAATTTCCTTTAGTAAATTTTCAAATTAGTAAGAAGAGTTATTAGGGAATCATATCTACTTTAGAAATTGACTAATAAATCAAACGTGAAGTTGAAAATATCAGCTTTTTGGACCATCAGGATAGTCGGGAATGACATCCATATCATCCCGATTTCTAGGAATATATAGTAAAGCAACTGAATGTTCCCAAATATCCTGTGGGTATCGTTCCACTGTAGACCATTCTCCAGTCTCCAAATGAAAGCATTCGATTCGTCCTGAGAAAAATAAAATATAAAACATCATCATACATAACATGAGTTTAGATAGTTGAGCATTATTATCATAAAAAATAAATAGTAAAATTATGCATACCAGTGGTCCGATCAAAAGTTGCATCCGAATGAAAACCCCCGATTATGTAAATCTTGTTCTCAAAAATAGTTATTCCAGCATGGTATCTGGGAGTAGGAATTTCTGATACCACAGTCCATCTGTCTTTCTCAATATCATACATATCAATAGTGCCAACTAAGAAACGGTTCCCGGACGCTTCATCTTCACACCAGCCTCCACAGACGTACAAATTGTCTTTATGAACTACCATAGAATGGTCAGCTCTTGGCGTCAGTAGAGATGCCTTATAGGACCACTCGTTACTTACTGTGTCATAGCACAAAAGTGAACGGTTCACAATTGTGTCGGCTTCGAGACCACCTGAACGAGTGAACAAACCGTGGGCATAAAAAAAGTTTATATCCAGTATTTGATGTAATATTTGAAAAATCTAAAATTCTAAAATTCAGAAACACTTGCTTACCGGATATGAATAAAAAATTATTCCACGCAGCACCAGCATGCTGTGTTCTGGAAGCAGGGAGAGAAGCTATGGAACTCCAAACATCTGTGAATGTGCAAACACAATCATGTTGAAAAATAAAATCATAATAATGCGCTACGATATAATTCAGTACAACTTGTTTTTAAATACCTGTCTCAGGATCATATGTTTCACAAGCACACGCCTCTCCATTAGCTACTTCTTCAAAATTTTCACTAGTTCCGCCAACAGCGTATAACTTATCTTGAACAACATTCAAAGAAAAACGGCATCTCTCAGTTAGCATTGCAGCTATAGTTGTCCACTTGGAATAACGAGGAGAAAAACAGAAACCAAATGGATGTATGTTTTCCTAGATAAGAAAAGTAGAAGATGAGCATTCTTAGATAACAGGAGAAATGCAAATTTAAAGCTACTAAAAAATCAAAATTTAAAACACACTTGTAAGCACTGATTAAAACATCCTCCGACAACAAACAATTGATTATTTAAGACTGCCATTCCAAAATTACACTGCTCAACATGAGGAATAGTAGTCCATCGTTTCCATTTTCCAACACTTGGCAAATAGTAAGTAATCTCATTAGTGACCCCCGATATTCCAAAGCCTGAAAACAGGGAACAATGAAAAATGAATTTAAAAATATTTTAAATTATTTTAAATAAAATGCTGAAACTAGTAACGTGTCAATATATATTCAATTACCTCCAACCTTGACCATAGCTAACTCCATGCCTCTGGAATTAACTAGACTAGCAGTATGCTTATTGAGCTGTGAGTATTGTGAGGAATTCAGCATCATTTGAGACCAGATGATTTTATAAAGAGAATTATACTTAGGACATATGCACTGAAGTATAGAAAAGTCCCATGTTTGACTTAGAATCTTTGGAGGAATTTCCTATATAGACACAGAAAACAAATTATAAGCACTGAAGTCGTAAATAGGTAGAGCAATAGGCAATAAACGAAACAAGTACACTATTCACTATACATTGAATTATTGAATATCAGACTCACTTACCTGGAAATTAATTCTGTTCAATAATTTCGATACATATGCTATCCTCTCCGTGTCAAATTCAATCCACTGCAACAAGATATGCAGCACGTCTGACTCTGCACAATCAACTGGATATTCACAACTCAATAAATGATCCATTTGTTCAGCAGAAAGTCTCTGAAAATCCTGTTTCTGTGCAAATTCCATCAAATGACTACAGATAAAACGGTAAACGCGCTCTTTCAACTGAAAGAGAGAATATGTCTCAGCTAGGGTAACAATGTCTACACAGTTTTCCAAGTCTAATTGAGCCTGCAAACAAATACAATTTTTAGATGCTAAAATTGCAATAACAATTTAGCAATTTTTGTAGAAAGAAAATCTTGGTATCACATGTGTAAGTAAGTACCTGTAAATAATTGGAACACGCTTCCACAATGGTATTTACTTGGACATGACTTGCTGCAGATAAGACATCTTGAATGTTGGCTAAATTCAGAGCCAGTCTTGACGTGTATGCATAATCTAGCAGAAATTGCATTCCATTTGCAGAAACTCCTTCAAGAGTTATCTCTTTCTGACGACTTTCCTTCACCTCCGTTGTAAACATCACACTATGTTGATTGAAAAAACTACCCATTAGTATAAGAATATAGCATTGATCTGATCATATAAATCGTCAAAACAAACTTACCGAAAATAGTCGGAACATGCAGAGAGGACAACTCGATGAGCCTATATGAAGCGCAAAAAATATACAATCAATAAAATTAAAATTACACTACTCTTTTTTCAGTCTTTGGTATGAGTCTCTTACCTCAAATGACTCACCACCTGCAATCAACGTAACATCCACTAGCAGACTTTTGCTCCGTAAAGTATTGAGACCAGATAATAATATTCCCGTATGAGATGGGGACTCAAATTGAACGGTGTGATTATTTGGTACGGTAGTTAACGACGTCACGTCACTAATAGCAAACGGCATCATTGGTTCGATCAGTACGTTTCTTTAATAAATAGATCTACAAAAATCTGACTGATGAGCCCCAAGTTGACTTCCTCTTCACTAATGGTTCAGTTCATTTGAAGAAACAGTTTTTTAAAGATTCAAATGGATTGAAAATTGACAAAGGTTAACGGGGTTAGCGATAGCGATATCCGATCCGATTAACTAGATACACTGGACTGGATTAACCCATGCCGTATAACGCACAGTAAATTCAAAATCGCCCTACAGGCTGCATTATTAGCTGAATGAAAGCCAGTAAAATTTTGATCATCTTAAAAACTCAAATTCTTATAGACGTCGATGCTGCAGATCCTAATTAAAATTCAAATAAAATCTTCCTTTTTTGTCCATCTGAGAAAAAGAAACGCAACGCAAAATCTGAAAAAATTCCAATTCAATTCAATGTATTATATTATCTTATTGATTTAACTATCATCATCAGTATACCTTTAAGTTTTTAGAGCAATATCACTGGTAGTCTTACCTTTTTTGATTGATATCACAATCAAACCAAAAATTATGTACTTATGGCTGCAACTCCGTTTTGATGATCATTCTTCAAATTCGAAATCTAAGACAGATGGAGACAGATGGACAAATAATATTAATTCAGCATCAGCACAAAAAATGCCAGCTGACGAGCAAATACACTCACCTTCAGGGACTCAAAGGGAATAAATTAATTGCAAGCTGCCTGCGATGAAGATGACCATAAACAAACACACACGAGCAACAAACTCTGATACAAAAACAACTGTTTCTACTGCCTGAGGGTAACCGTAAAAGTGTGAAAAAGTGCATTCACTACCACCGACGGCTATTGCGTCATTAGCAAAGTATACTTTTGCAAGATGTCAGATTTTATTTTATGGAAAATGTGAAACATGTTTGGAGATTGATTGCATTAATTTGGTGCATTGTTTTAAAGCTAAATCATCAATTTATAATTCCTCTTTCTTATCCTACAACGGCGTATAAAAAAGTTCGATAAACTGGGTCATATCCTCTGCGTCTGCATTAACTATATTGCACTTTTGCACTTTAATACGAGAAGACATAAGCATGCATGTAATGTCACGAAAAAAGAAAGGATCTGCAAGGGCCTGTAATTATCCTCAATGTTACACTTTTTCATGTAGTCCTTCAATGTTCATAATGATTGATTATTATGATTTGCCTTTTCTCGAATTTGTTCGGGGCTCCAAAAATGGACGAGTATATTATGGTAAATGGTATGATTTAAACTCATGTATACCAATTATATGCGAAACCTCCAAGAATTTTTACATAACTATGCTAGGATTGCATGACTTGGACACATGTTTTTGGATTTTTCAGATATTAGGATTATTTAATAAGCTTAGATTTGGAGAATGAAATATGTGGGAATTAGAAATTTCGCAGCCCCACTTTCTTTCTATCTCTTATTAATGTATATTTGAGAAACATTTTTGCATGCAATTACATTTTCCACCCTGATAATTAGAAACTTTGTCAAGAACGTCAGGACATTTGCAGAAAACAGCACGATGATAGTGTCACAATACAGAGTCGATCACAGTATTGTATGACGTTATCTGACTCTGGAGTCTGGACTCGTAATATTTTTGTTTTGCTCAATGGCTCCTCGAACAATTCAGCGCGAACTGGGTTTGTAGAAACTCTTGTTAGTAAAAAAGTAGTCTGTTGAGTCTGTTCCTGTTCTGTTGAGTTGAATCTGTTGCAGAACTATCTACCTATCCGAACAGACTCTGTTCTGTTACTGAAAAAAGTGTTTCCAATGGGATTTCATTTGATCTAAGGGTACGTCTTGATCCGGCCATTTTCACTGCTATTAGCACTCCACTGACTTCCCCCATTTGCAGTCCCCGTAGGACCACTAGTCTCGTTAGCTTTGAAGAGCACAGTCTGTAAGTAAACAATTAACTTGAATCAGGTTTTCTATGGGTCGGGTTGATTTGTACCACGCGCGAAAAAATACATTGAAAAGGGCAAAATCTACAGTGTCCCAAAACCCGTAATTGATGATTTTACGCGTTTAAACCTGTCAACTGAACTATATTTTATGTTAATATGAAAGAGACTGTGTTTTTTTAGTTACCTGCAAGAATTTAGGTCTCTAACTGCAGTCAATTTTAAACGCAAGAGAAATTTCCAAAACACATCAAAATGAGTACACATGTGCGCCGAATACATTGGCAGATTCCACTTAAACTGTATGAAATTGTACTTAAATTGGATTGGATCATTTCTATTATAAAACTATAATGAGTTTTTAAATTTAGTCTTTCATATAGTTTCAGTGGAATCTGCCAATGTATTCGGCGCACATGTGTACTCATTTTGATGTGTTTTGGAAATTTCTCTTGCGTTTAAAATTGACTGCAGTTAGAGACCTAAATTCTTGCAGATAACTAAAAAAACACATTCTCTTTCATATTAACATAAAATATAGTTCAGTTAATAGGTTTAAACGCGTAAAATCATCAATTACGGGTTTTGGGACACTTTAGATTGCCCGTTTCAATGTATTTTTTCGCGCGTGGTACAAATCAACCCGACCCATAGAAAACCTGATTCAAGTTAATTGTATTTAGGGACCAGTAAAGCGAAGAACACAACCAAAATGCGAATCACTAATCCATTGTTCTTTCCACAAAACATCCGTCGGCTCAAAGACGCGTCTTGGCAGCGATGGAGAAAAAAAATTGTTTGGGATTTTTCTCCCCAGCAAAAGCTTGAGGAATTGGGAATACAAGTTGAAGACGCCAATGACTTTGTCAACAAGCATGTGAAGACCTCCATTGATTTCCGCTCATTGTTAGTAAAGTTTCAATTTATTTTAATATAAGCAGTACCTTTGTAATTTTTTAAGTAAAACCAACTCATTGCTGCATAAAAAGCGTCAAATCAAATATACTTGGTTCTCCTACGTAGAAATATGATCGCACCTTCTTATTATTCGTAGACCGGATCCCGAGCCTATTTTACCACAACCACCAAAGTTAGATAAATCTCATCCCAATTGGAAAGATCAACCTGCCAAAATTGTCGATGCTTCGACCTTCCCGATTAATGGAGTTGCCCAAGCACAGCATTTCGCTAAATGCATTCAGATTAAAGCAGGATTACCGGATTCCTATTTGACTCGGGCAAATGATATTTTGACAGCAGATCAGACTGAAAGAGCTGTTCGGTATGCGATAAACTTTGTGAACGCGTTTCAACAAACGAGAAATCAACGAGTGAAAATAAATAAAATGTTTGCCTCAATTTTACATAATCTAGTACTGTCCGGCAAGCTTTTCTTTGGGACGCATACTTGGAAAAACTGCCCAAACTTCGTGATTTGGACTACCCGACAATTGTTTGGCGTCGAGAGTTTGGAATACCGTTGAAACGTTCTTGGTTAGTAATGCCTCAATACAACTTTTTGAATGATTCCTTCATCAAAGCATTGATTTCATTAACGTGATT
>Ga0210040_10009776_pt1 | contig 11107 bp, 2 predicted proteins | sample CryGeyCG12114_NA_FD_185462 | JGI IMG/M metagenome (GOLD analysis project Ga0210040, IMG submission 185462) | Groundwater microbial communities from aquifer - Crystal Geyser CG19_WC_8/21/14_NA (SPAdes) (version 2) | ecosystem: Environmental > Aquatic > Deep subsurface > Groundwater | place: USA... | reverse complement strand
GCGGGGGGGGGGGACAATATACACTGGTCAGGGGCATTTTTGCCTCAAGACCACAACCCCCACGTCCACGCCATGCCCCAGTTCGAGAGCCGCAGCTGATCGGGAAGCAGCTGCTCTTCCAAGTTTTACTTGGCTGATGTCCGCCGGCTTCTTTAGTAAGTTTGGTTTTAGTTATGTATTGTTAGTTAGCTAGTTAGTTAATTTAGTTTTAGTTATCCGAACTCAAGTCGAATCCCAACTCACAAACTGACTGTTTATTGTTTTATTTCAGGGGCGCTGATGATGATCATTGTGATCTTCCTTGTCCATCTAATCTTCCGGAACCGAAGGAAAATTCGGGCCTTTATATTTGGAAGAAGATTAGGTGGACTGGAAAATAAATAATTCCAAGCACACAGAAATTCCAATTTGTTCCCAATTTAAAATAATTACAAAACACACAAAAATTCAAGCACAAAATAATCCACAATACAAAATAATAACTTGACCAAGATTAATCCCAGAAACCAACTAACATAGGATCCCAGGATTATTGGAAATCATGTATTAGATTTTGTTGCGTCACCTTCTGACGCTAAATACATACGTACGTACGTACATTACGTAATTATAGCCCAGCAACAAAATCTAATTTACTCACATATTGCTCTTGCTTGAAAAAAATAACAGGTTACGCCCAATACCGGTGAGCAATGTAGCTCGCTACTATTGTAGATAACGCCTTATTTGCATGAAGTGTAAAATTACAAGTACAAGTAGTCGTACAAGTCCAGAAATAGCTCCGATGCATTTCCAAGATATGCATATCATGTGCTTACACGCTTTCTTGTACGATTTGTTAAAAAAAGGGACACTGAAATGTGTTTTTTAGACGAAGACGGTGTAATGAATGATTATTCAGCATTTTTCTACATAATGACTTATTTTCAAGATGATCAAAGTGAAACCTTTCTGTGGTTAATTTGTTGTTTTTACTCTGATTCCCGGGCAATTACTTTATTTTGATTTGCGTCTACAAGTCCCCACGCTACGCATTGTGTTGCACAGTTAAATGCTGTAGTTCACCACCTTTCGCAGAAAAATCCTTAAAATATCAGTTTCTCACGAAAACTTATTCACATTCGAAACTGTAACTGTACCCAACCAAATCAGAAGCTTCACATTATGAAAGCATCTTACACCCATGCAGTAATAATCAATATTACATTCAGTTTGTCTCATAGTGTTCCTACCTTAAGTAGTCCTCTCACGCATTCGCACGTCCAAAATAAAAATCCAAAATAATATGTCAATGTGGGAAGTCATATAGAGATGACTTTCAATTACAAGCTATGATTACGGGTAAAGAAAAGAACTGTGCAATCTGCCAGGATATTGGCCTAACTTTCCACTGGTTCATCTTCTCACTCACATGTATGGAAATATTAGTTTTGTTTTCAAGTAAGTAACTACAGCAATAGGTAGGTACACAATGAAAAGACATTGGGATGGAGATCAGATTTGGTATCTGTAGGTGGTGAAAGCATTTAGGACATTGCTCTCGGTCCCCCAGTCGTATAAAAAATCGGCATTGCGCATGTAAATATCTCCATAGCTCAAATAGGCCCTTGGATGGATGGATATGTACACTTACGTAAGGCCATTTAGAAGATCAATGCAATAGGCGGACATATGGACAAGTTAGTTGGTTTGTGACTGAGTTAGTTGCACTCACTCAGCATTCCAGATTGAGCGCAAAGTTTGTGAAAGAAAAAAGGACGAGCCTATTTATTCCAAGTCTTTTTTCGTGTACTTCCCATCTTTTTGTGTCAATTAGGAGCCATTATGGTGACTGAGTTCAGCGAACCTTGTTATGTTAATAACTTACATGTTACAGATTCCCTGCATGGATGATAAGTTTTTATTTACAAGCAGATTGAATGTTTTATCGCCCATAGACTTTCCTCCCATGTAGTCAACTTATATACGATAAATGGAACATAACGTCCCCTTAACTAAGTAATTCAATTATAAGCTGAAACTGCGTTTTCCAAAGGATCCAGAGTTGAGCTGGTATAAAGAAAACAAAAAGGATGATGCTGATAATGTTCAGGAAAATGCACCTTATTAGCGACCATGTTATGACAGTAGCAACTACGTAATCGGTAGTTAATTGGCTAAAAACTTTCGGCTATGCTAACAAGTTTCGGAATTCTAAAAGCTCAGTTCGCTTACACTCTCTCAAGTAATTACAGCTTTTTTGTTGTCAGTTAAAAAAAATTGCTTGTTTGTAAGGATGGTAGGGATATATTCATGGATCATGGATGTCATCGTAGCAAATTGGGTTAATTGGTTAGTTATTGCCAATCCCCATACAGTTTAGCAATTTTTTTCCTAGCCCTGAGATTCCAATCAGTATGTTCACAAGTTAGCTATTTTTTCTGATTACAGCTAGTTGACTCTTTCCTTCCCTATGTAATGTATTATTTCTTTTCTCCTAATTAACTGACTGGAGATCCATTAGGGGCTCCATGGTATCTTAATTCCATTACACGAAGATTCTTATCCGTCCACTGAAGCTGAAATCTGGATCAAGGTTTAGTTAGTTAGTGTGTTGGTACAATATATTCCCAGCTAGATCACAATTTAAGGTGTTAGCTGTCATTGCAATGGTACAAAAAACATAAAATTGTGTAGATAAATACATCAATATCATGTTTCAATTGAAAAACGAAACTAACGAACAAAAAATATCTACAATGTCCAATTATCATCATTAGATTATATAAGTGACAGAACCTCGTGTTCTATGTATAATCCGTTCATTGGTTGGTAACTTGTTTTCTAAAGGGCAAAGAAGTCAAAGGATTCTGGCTGTTTTTGTTCTTTTGATTCCAAATTGTAGATGGGTTGAAACGAACTGCATGCATTTAATTGGGCAAGCCACGGGAGCTAAACACCAACTAACTACTATGTAGTCATTAGAAGAAATATTTGCCATCTTTTCCACATAATCAATGCTATTTATGCTTGTGCAATCCACAGACTCAGTTTTGAGTTTTCATTGGTCAAGTGTCTGTAAGTGTGTGTAACTTTTCCACAAAACATACTAGTTACGATACGACAAGTATATTATATCTGGATCGCTTGTCACCAGATATGCATAAAGACTTAACTTTTAGTCTTTGTGAGTACAATGAATGAATGAGTTTGAAAACAAGCTTATTAGAACGAAGCTTGTAGACTCTGGGACAACCTGGTACAAAAGTTTTCCACTGTGAAGAAAGGGCTTTTGCACTTTCACCTTTTATGCAGACAGATAACTGTTGGGCGTCCAGATGTAGATATTATATTCTTGTGCAGTGAAACAACTTGAAGCCAACCATGAAAGTTTTAGTATAGCAAGGTTTTCACAATGAAGAGTTCAATGAATTACTGAATTCGATGGAAAAACTATGTAATATATGCTACTCTGATGGTATTTGGGCAAAACTATAGATATTTTTTGGTTTTGTAGTAGATTTCTTGCGAGTATGGGATGCAGAGGAACGTTATGCAAACTGCTGTATGTTATTATATTGATTAGTTAAAACTCCTGAAGCAATGCAGATAAACATGGCATGTGATGATTTCAAAAATGCACAACAGTGAGATGAACGTGCTTTTGGAAAAAATATGCAATTGGCATCGTAGACACGCATTTCAACATTAAATCACTTGTTTTATTTTTATGATTAGATTTCCAAACGAATGGTACAATTAGATGTATAATGAAAACAATATTCAGGAATTATGTCTGTGGCATTTTAGCCTCACTTGAAGAATAAGCGTAACTTTTAGAGATTTACGATTAACACGTATCAGTGAGTCTTGCTATTATGGATCTGGCATGAGAATTCAATAAATTTATAATTAAACTAATAGTAAATATTTTTCACCATAGTTTTAAGCCCTTTCTTAATTATTGTAGGTCATGAAGTTCAGTTTGGCGTTTATTAACTAAATAGCTGACAAAAAACCAGGTATCCAAGGTATTAAGGTACACCAGATGCAATCCAAAAGGTACATTTTATTTTCATACAGGAGTTGTATAACCCCTGTATGCGTGACTTTTAAACGGAGTTATGGAACCAAAGAAAAAAACCTTTGACATTTATCACATCTTTGATCTGCGAGAATTTAGAAATTTTATAGAATCGGCTATTCTGTCTTCCCTGTCCACCACAAAACATTATTCCAGTCTCTGTAGATCTCTCCATAATAAGAACAGCTTGTTTTCAAGGTGAAAATTGTAATTCTATTATGACAACCTTAATGAACCTCATAAAGAGCTCTTGGAGCCAATCCAAACGAATAAACGCGCAAAAAGATCAAAACTAAATGCAGTCATTAGTACCTGGTCTATGAATTCAGTGGGAACAAATTAAATTGAAGAAGCTTTCACTGTTTTGTATACCTTGGGGGCAATGTGGACATGAAGCTTTATAGCTGAATAAAAGAGAAAGTTCCATATTCTGTATCCAGTGCTTATGTGAACGCATTTATTTGGGAGTTACAGGCATTTAAGCTGGTTCAACTCTCTTCATGAGAAAGTTTTCCTTTGGCGAATATGCCTTTTTCGAAGGTTACTTCGATTTTGATAGTTGATAAAGTTCTTTATGTTAAGTATTGTATTAAATATGAATTTTACCGTGTTCCTAGGCTGGGACGAAAAAAAATCCTCGTACACTATATTTCTTATGAAATATATATAACGCATAGAGGCACGCTAACAAATTTTAAACGTGTCTAAAAGACTCCAGTTTCGTTGCTCTTGGCTTTTCCGATTGATTGAGATAAATAGTAGTTGCAAAACTTGTTAATAATGGATTGCATTCGATCCGTTTGGATCGTGAATACACAGGCTTGCAAAAGAGATTTTGACTGACAGAGGTTTATAAAAATTTCAACAGTAGAACAGTACTTTGTAGCATGATCTTGAAAAGGTATCCTAAAATAGTTTGTTCGGTTTTTATGCAACACCGTCTGTTTTACATTTCAAGTGGCATAAATAATTTAAAGGGAAAAATACTCACAACAAATGAACGTTATGTTAAAATTCTAGTTCGTCCGGATAGAACTCGAGTACCAGGACAAAAGAAATCACAAATGCTTTCTTAAGACCTAACATCGTATCTATTTTTGTCACTGTGTCTATCCTGTGAATAAAAAAACATGCAGTTGAATATATTGGCAGTTCAGGTACATCTTATTATAGGTTCCAAATATAAGCTTCAATATACTAACAGTCAACTTACCAATTTGGCAAATTTAACCAAGGATTTGAATAAAACTCTTATGAAACTTCATACCACATTTTTGTCACACAAAAGTTGCACATCACAATGTTATAGAGACAGATCACCTGAACAATACGAAACAAACTAACTAAATCTAAAGAAAGTTAGACGATATACAGTTTTTCTCTTAATTCCAACTATTTAGCACTGAAACAAGACATTATGAAAAAGTGTTGCCCATAGAAAATACACTTTCAACAATGCCAGCATTGTGACTAACTATATATTAACTAACCAATCAGTTTCAAATGTTTCACTTAATCATTTAAATATGCTGGTTATAATAATCCTTGCTTACATTAGTTAACTACACACATCTACGGAACATAATTAATCTTATATTTTACTTACTTCTAACCAAGTGTTGCGTTCTAGAGTATCACGTCTATAGTTGAAAAAGGTACGAGTATTAATTAAGTTGTCATCGAAAAAAATTATTTAGCACTAAATAGTATTCATGCTCCGCAAATAGGTGCATAATAATATCAATAATCGGTATTGAAAATTGCCTGCTCCAAATTCCATTAGATTCGGTAATTCAGACAATCAAATTGCAATTCTACATTTGTGCACATACTTGTGATGTATACTACAGCTATGCATGCAAATTACAGGGATTGGAAGGAACAAGTTGGCTATAATACAAACATTTGCATGCACTTGGTTATACTTCCATATGAAGGGAATGTGAGCGACACGTATAAAATAAAATGTCCTCATGAGATACGCTTTTCAGTCAGTGACCCCAAAAGTACAATTGGACATCACTTTCAACTCATTTGAGATCTGGTCCAGAGAGAGACAATCTATAGGGATTCAGTTACATTTTATTTCGTACTGTGCGTCACCCTTGCAAAACTAACTACAGGTTACAGTATTCTATACAGCTATAAGTTACGGCTAGGGCTAACTAACACTGATCAGATAATTCTTTCCCCCTCCAACCTACATAGAAGTTTGAAGAAGACTGGCATTCTGACAGTTGCAAACTAAACCTTTGGGCCCTGTCTTGTTTTCGTGCAAGGACGTCATTTTGGTGCCACCAGTTATTTGCGGAGAGTCAAAAGGTTTCGCCATTGACAGGCTGATACTAACAACCACACCACTATCGGTCGTTTTGTGAGAAGCATCACTAAAATTTGAGTCTTGCCTCGAATAATTCTTGTGAGAAGCCATTATCGGTCCATTCCCAGCTCCATTTCCATTACTATTCCTACTACTACCTCCCCTACTGGTCTCCAGTGTGCAAAAATCCGCACCAAACTGATTGGAACTGGAATCACGACGGGTAGCCAAATCACCCAAAGATAGGCCATCTTCTGCACAAATCATGAGGACTGAATCATTGGACAATATGCTGCAAAACGAGTCTTGTCGAACAAATCGAGACCGTTTGCTCAAAGCGGGAGTCAAATCCTTGATCTGTGCTCCACCATACACGGGACGGTGCATGCATGATTTTTGACGAACCAAATTCGGGGGAAACTTTACCCGGGGTTGAGATTGCTCTGGGACTGTCAAAGACCGAATAAAAGGATGTTTTCCCCCAACCATGTCAGTTCTAGAAATCACTCCAGTAGATACACTCGCATTGCTAAACAAATGGGAAGAGTCGCTGACTACACTGCCAATGATGAGATTGCTTCCCCCACCATTGGTTTCACAAGTGGTCATCACGGTAGAATTATTCAAGGAACTAGTAGGGGTCAACAGAGATTTGAGAGAAGAGCGAACGGGGAGCTTGGTAGGGCCCATGGGATGATGCACAGGACATAATGCATTGTTCTCATCTCCATTGTGACTGCTCGCACAGCTCCCAGCACTACTGCTACTCCCACTTTCCACAACCAGGACTCCCAGTGCGGTTGCACTCCGGTTGCTACTATCACTGCTTCCACTACTGTTTGTTTTGTCTCCAATTTCTTCCAAATGATGAGTGTCATCCTCCTCTTCATGAGAAAAGCATCGTCCTCTGGGTTGGTGAGCATCTCTATCACGCATAACAAGACATACGCCACTTTCCTTGGAGCATTTCAAATTGATGAGGAAGCCGCAAAGAAGTTTCTTCATTTCTTTCCACGCCATTTTGTTCCGGAATACGTAGATGAATGGGTTAAGTACGGAGGAAACTAGCATGCCCACGAGCCCAGCGAATCGGAGCCAACTGTGACCACTGTAGGAAATGGCATTGTCTTTAATAGAAGTGTCCATCCAAGCTGTGGACTGTTGGGAAACGGCTTGATGTTCTTGTATGAGCGACACAAGCATGGACACGAAATGAGGGGTCCAACATAATAGGAAAGAAGCGAGAACGAAAAATGCTGTTTTGATTGCCCGACCTTCTTCACGGAATAGGAGGGAGGACGAACTACCGTTTGAGCTTCGGCGACGCGTTTTCTTGACTGAGGAGGGAGGGATGATGGACACTATGGTGGAGTTTTGGTTGCCCCCAGCAGTGGTAGCAATAGGGTGAGCACTCCCTGCCATTGGTGTTTTCGTAAATGGGTTCATATAGTGGGTGAGAAAATCTATGCCTTGAGGGATCACTGTAGTCGAGCCATCCATAGCTGTGAGCAACTCTCCAGAAATGCTGTGCTTGCGCGTCCGCTCACTGTTTCGGTGTGCTGCATTGTACATTTTTAAGTAGAGGTAGCACATGAGCAGGAATGGGCTTAGGTAGCCCGTCACCATTTGAAAGATTGTAAAAATCATGTGGAGCGTGTGATGCTGAGTGGGATCGTTTTGGTGGTTACCTAAGAGGCATTTTAGAATGTCGGGTGACGCTAAGAGGATCCCAAATATCCAGGCAAGAACTATCATGATCTTGCTTCGGCTCCGAGTGATAGTCATACTATAATGGAGAGGACTCGTGACCGCATAGAACCGGTCTGTGGCTATAAGAGATGTAGATAGGATGGCTGAGAATATTATCGAGCTGGAGATCATGGAGACCACTTGAGAAATACAAGGGACTGTAATGTAATGGTCCAAGATGGTTTCAAAGAGGAGGAGTGGTGCTACCACGCTTGAGATTAGTACGTTGGCTGTCACTAAACTGAGTACGAACCTGAAAGTAGAGCAAAAACAGGTTACTGAGTTTTCTGAGAAATTGGAGCTCAAGGAAATTTTGTGAAATGTAAATGAAAGGCAAGGCTTGCAGACTTGATGAAACCCAATCATGTAGCATAGCGAATTAAAAATAAACTTTTAGAAAAGTTCTAAAAGGATATAAATGCTATTTACTGCCATAGTCATCATGGTGTCTATATCACATCGAACTCTAAAACTAAATAAAATACTGTCGGTATTTTGGAATTAAGGACTGACTTGCAATTCTTATTAAAATGCTGAAGCTTTGTAATTTAATAATTCGTAAAAAAAGTCGATCATTCCATACAATTAAGGGTATTGGTATTATGCACATATTCCTAGAGGTACCAGAGACACAAAAAAAAGCAATTAGTTTGAACACCTTGCTAATAGGATAAAGTTTATTTGCTTAAAAAAATAGACAGCCCTTTAAAAACCCTGCAAAAAAGCATCTTCGTTTATTCTAGCCTAGCCAACCTTGATTTAAAGTCGAAAACAGCACTTCATTATTCAAGTGGTGAAACACATTTAACTTAGCTTTAAAAAAAGAAAAATATCCGTAACTTACATAAAAATGCAAGCTCTCTTGTCCTAAGCCAATGGAACTTTACACACAAATAGGTGGTTTGCATTTTAGTTACTATTTATTTCTATGCAGTAGTCGGGTTCACACAATTTAGTAGGCATAATTAATTTCTGACAAATTTCCTTACACTAATAGAACAAACCTTTCAGAATCATTTTGCCCGACTAATCTTACAAAAATCCATATTCAAGGTCTACCATAAAGAAAAGTGTGAACATGTTTTATATGAAGCACCTGGATGAAAGCACAGACTGATCCTATTTTAATTGCCAACCCTTGGGAACACAGCTTTGACTAACCAGACTCCTCGCACCTAGTATGTATTTTCAGTATCCTAGTTTTCTAGGTGGACACATAATAACTGCCTACCTATACCTAGCAAACAAAGATTTATGAACGACATGATTTTGCGAAAGAAATCCCAGTCTATCTATTATATGGTGGTGGACATTTTGAGATACGTGACATCCTTGAACTCAAGAAACGACCCTCGCCACTGACTTACTGTTTTCGTTAACCTTACCTAATCCTTTCAACAATGACAATGGTGGTAAGCTTTTAGTGAAGTAAGATAGCATTAAAAGCATGTTCACATGTTGGATTTCTTAAAATCTTAAGTTACTTATTCACTCAGTTATCTTGTTGCTAGCCAACACATTGTGAGAGATAATAGTATTCCTCCTGTCCTATCTGTGCGAATCTGTTGCTGAGTAATGATTGTATGCATTACTATTACATGTGCCTTAAATAAATGTCACATTTGATTTGTCTGACTGACTGAGGCAATCGTGAATTTCATATTAAGTGGGAAAAATAAATCACGGCAAGTGAATATAACAAAGTAGTAGAGTACGCTGCAAATTGCGAACATATTTGTTTTTATTTCTTTCCTATCTTGTTCGACGTGTCTCACAGCTTTGAAATAAAAAATTTGATGTTGATCCACCTACTACTGCATGAGCTATTCCCAATATTACCTTTCCGTATGGAATTGGGGGTATTCAGTATGCTCCATTTTCTTTAGCACGTTGCATAACCTCTAAGAATCAAATTTGAAGTTGATCGCCACACTACTGTGAACGTTATTAACGACTCAATGTTAAATCCCTTCCCCAAAGGGTAAATAGGAACGGGGGAAAGTCATTTTATGTTAGAATCAACCTTGTTAAAATAATATGGGTAATGTTAAACTTCATCAAAATCCCTTCAGTAGTATACGAAATATTCACTGACAGACTGACGGTCATTTCAATTTTATCGAGCAGCTTCGCTCTACTACTAATATAAACAAAAACAACAAACTCCTTCAACATTTGCTTTAGTGAAACATTTTTTGCGTTGGAAAGTCACACTACCGAAATAATAAAGTGTCAAAGGGTGACATGTTCTTGACGCTGTCATAAGGCATGTTCTCAAATATAGTACCTTGTTCTTGTCAACACTTATAATGCTATTCGAAACGAGAATAAAGCAACAGAGAATGAAGTGTCGATTCTAGAAACTAGATATGTACATAATATAATAGTTATGTAATCCCCCAATTTTTTAAAGCCGATAGAAAACTTTTGTCCGCATCCAATACAGTCTAAATCAGTAACCATCATACTTTTGCAACATATATTTTTTGTCTTAAATGAAATGGCATTCAATAGCGAAGGGCAAAGGTTTAAGAACACTTTAAATAGTGGATTACATAACTAGTTATTGGAATCGCATTTTTTAAACCAGAGCCACCAGTTCGATGAGAGAAAATTGCTATATTTATGGACACTTGTGTTTTTGATCTAAGTAAAGTCAAAAGCCTCTTGCCATTAAGGCATTCAACCATAATTAATGGTCCGAAAAAGTTACAGATTTCAACTATAACCAAAAATTCAATAACTTGAAGAAGTAAATAAACCTCAGCAAGAGGGTATTACGACGAAGCCGGGTTATAAGGAATTATTTATATTAATATTACAAAAAACCAGTAATAATAATTAGGGATTTTTATCGTTTTTCGGTAGTCTTATCAGCTAGTCTTTCTCTGTTCACCAACTTGCAATCGCAAATTGAATCATCAATCAACATCATTTTGATTTTCGCGCCAACAATAATACTACTACAAGTTATC
>Ga0210040_10009775_pt1 | contig 11107 bp, 10 predicted proteins | sample CryGeyCG12114_NA_FD_185462 | JGI IMG/M metagenome (GOLD analysis project Ga0210040, IMG submission 185462) | Groundwater microbial communities from aquifer - Crystal Geyser CG19_WC_8/21/14_NA (SPAdes) (version 2) | ecosystem: Environmental > Aquatic > Deep subsurface > Groundwater | place: USA... | reverse complement strand
GAGGGCGTGGCCGGCCAGCAGTGGGACCTGATCCGCGACGGCGTCCTGGTCGGCTACCAGGTCGACCGCAACATGGCCCGGCTGCGGGGGCTGGAGCGCTCCAACGGCTGCGCCTTCGCCGACTCCGCCTCGCACGTGCCGGTGCAGCGGATGGCCAACGTCTCCCTGCAGCCGGTGCCCGGCGGCCCCTCGACCGAGGAGATCATCGGCGGGGTCGAGCGGGGCATCTACGCCGTCGGCGACAACAGCTGGTCGATCGACATGCAGCGCTACAACTTCCAGTTCACCGCGCAGCGGTTCTACGCGATCGAGGGCGGGCAGCTGGCCGGTCAGCTGCGGGACGTCGCCTACCAGGCGACGACGACGGACTTCTGGGGCTCGATGACCGCGGTCGGTGGCCCGCAGACCCACGTGCTGGGCGGCGCCTTCAACTGCGGCAAGGCCCAGCCGGGCCAGGTCGCGCCGGTCAGCCACGGCTGTCCGACGGCGCTGTTCGAGAACACGACCATCCTCAACACGAAGCAGGAGGGCGGGCGATGAGCCGGCAGACCCCGCAGGAGCTCGTCGAGGCCGCTCTCGCCGCCTCGAAGGCCGACGGGCAGATCACCTACGTCACCGACAGCTCCGAGGCCAACCTCCGCTGGGCGAGCAACAGCCTGACCACCAACGGTGCGATGCGCTCCCGGCAGGTCGTGGTCATCTCCTTCGTCGACGGTGGCGCGGGCATGGCCACCGGCACGGTCGCCCGGACCGGCACCCCGGACGTCGCCGCGCTGGTGCGGATGAGCGAGCAGGCCGCCCGCGACGCCGGGCCGGCCGAGGACGCGGTGCCGCTGATCAGCGAGGCGCCCCCGGGCGCCGGCGACTGGGACGCCGAGGCGGCCGAGACCTCGATCGACGTCTTCGCCGAGTTCGCCCCCGCGCTGGGCGAGGCCTTCGGTGCCGCCCGCAGCCGCGACGAGCTGCTCTTCGGCTTCGCCGAGCACCAGATGGCCACCACCTACCTGGGCACCTCGACCGGGCTGCGGCTGCGGCACGACCAGCCCACCGGCCGGGTCGAGCTCAACGGCAAGAGCACCGACTTCGGCCGCTCGGTGTGGGCCGGGGTCGGCACCCGCGACTTCACCGACGTCTCGGTGGCCGACCTCGCCGCCGAGGTGCAGCAGAAGATGGCCTGGTCGCAGCGGCGGATCGAACTGCCGGCCGGGCGCTACGAGACGCTGCTGCCGCCGTCCACGGTCAGCGACCTGATGATCGTCGCCTACTGGGCGATGGAGGCCCGGGACGCCGACGAAGGCCGCAGCGTGTACGCGAAGACCGGCGGCGGCAACCGGATCGGTGACCGGCTGGCCCAGCTCCCGCTGACCCTGCGCAGCGACCCGCGCGCCCCGGGCCTGGAGAGCGCGCCGTTCCAGGTGGTCGGCGGGTCGTCCGGCAGCGCGTCGGTGTTCGACAACGGCATGCCGACGCCGGCGGTCGAGTGGATCTCCGGCGGCGTCCTCACCAACCTGATCCGGCCGCGCGCGTGGGCACTGAAGACGACGGCCCCGGCGACCGCGGCCCTGGACAACCTGATCCTCGAGGACCCGAACGCCACGGCCTCGCCGGCGGAGATGATCGCCAACACCGATCGCGGTCTGCTGCTGACCACGCTCTGGTACATCCGGGAGGTCGACCCGCAGACGCTGCTGGTCACCGGGCTCACCCGGGACGGCGTGTTCCTGGTCGAGAACGGCGAGGTCACCGGGGCGGTGAACAACTTCCGGTTCAACGAGTCGCCGGTCGACCTGCTGGCCCGCACCACCGAGGCCAGTCGCACCGAGCGGACGCTGCCGCGGGAGTGGAACGACTGGTTCACCCGGGCGGCGATGCCGATGCTGCGGGTGCCGGACTTCAACATGAGCTCGGTGTCGCCCGCCAGCTGACGGCCCGGATGGCCTGCGCGGGTCAGTCGCCCGTGCCCTCGGGGAGTCCGCGCAACCACTCGGTCAGCAACCGGTTGACCTCCTCGGGGCGCTCCTGCTGCAACCAGTGGCCGCATCCGGGCAACACCGTCGAGGAGCGCAGGCCGGGCAGGGTCTCGTCCTGGGCCGCGATGGCGTCGGCCATCCAGGTGGTGGTCGCGTCGAGCTCCCCGCCGATGAACACCGCCGGCTGGGTCAGCCGTGCCCCGGTGTGGTCGGCCAGGTCGGCCCAGTCCCGGTCGGCGTTGCGGTAGCGGTTCAGCGCTCCGGTCGCCCCTGCGCGCTGCAGCTCGGCGGCGGCCTCATCGAGGCCGGCCGGACTGAGCCAGGCGGGCAGTGGGCCGGCCGGGAAGCGGTCTGACATCTGTGCGCCGGCGGGCACGAAGAACAGCCCGTCCGGCCCCGGGGACGGGTGCGCCTCCCCGGACAGCCCGGTGGAGAAGCCGGCGAGCCAGGCTCGCGGGTCGCGCTCGATGTCCGCCTCCGCCCGGCCGGGCTCCTGGAACCAGCTGACGTAGAAGTCCGCGTCCGTGCCGCCGACGAGCCCGAAGGCCTCAGTGGGTCGCGGCCCGCCTGGGGGTGCATACGGGACGCCGAGCAGCCCCACGGCCCGCACCACGTCCGGCCGGAGCAGGGCGGCGCCGGCGGCCACGGGCGAGCCCACGTCGTGCCCGACCACGACGGCCGTGGACTCGCCGAGGGCGTGGACGACGGCGACGACGTCCTCCACCAGCGCCTCCAGCCGGTAGGCGGTGACGTCCGCCGGCGAAGAGGAGCTGCCGTTGCCACGCAGGTCCATCGCGACGGCACGGAACCCGGCGTCGGCGATCGCCGGGAGCTGTGCCCGCCAGGCGCGCCAGGTCTCCGGGAACCCGTGCAGCAGGACCACCAGGGGGCCGCTGCCCTGTTCGACCAGGTGCAGGTCTCCGGTCGGGGTGGCGACGGTGCGGTGCAGGACGGGGGTGGTCACGAACTCCTCCTCAGGACGGTGACGCCACTGTCGGCACCGACCGCAGAGGAGCCAACTTCCTTTGCCGGACCGGCAAAGGTGAACGCCCCGCCCGCCCCCACTCAGCGCCGGTCGCGGCCCGTCTGCCCGGGGTCCGGGGTGGACGTGGCCATCGCGGGGTCGACCGGGTTGCCGGTCGGTTCGGGCCCGACCTCGGTGGGGTCCGGCGTGCGGAACGGGGTGTCGCTCTGCGGTGCGGCGGGCGCGTCGGCGTCCGTCTCCTCGGGGCGGTCCGGCTCCTCGCCCCCGACCCCGAAGCCCTCGGCGGGCGGAGGTGCGCCGGTGCCGGCGTCGGCGGCGGGGATCCCGTCGTCACCGGAGGACGGGACGTTCGGCTCGAACGGTGCGCTCATGGACATGTCGCTCCCGTACCCGCCGAGATGGCCGGTGCACCACCTGCCGGTGACCAGTCGGTGCGCTCTGCCCCTCGCCGACTCCGGGTCCGGGGTGAGACCGAGGACGACCGTGCTGGTGGTGCCCCGGTCGCCTCGCTACCCTCGACCCGGGCCGTGACTGGCGCTGACAGGTGGGCCACCACCGGGGAGCGGCTCCGCAGACCGCCGCGCGCCTGGGCTCCCGTCGTCATCGAGGAGAGCCCTGTGACCAGCACCGTCGCCCGCGAGACCACCGCCTTCGCCAGCGCCCTGGACGTCATCGCCCAGGTCGAGCCGCGGGTGGCCGCCGCCATCGGGCAGGAGCTGACCGACCAGCGCGAGAGCCTCAAGCTCATCGCCAGCGAGAACTACGCCTCGCCCGCCGTGCTGCTGGCGATGGGCAACTGGTTCAGCGACAAGTACGCCGAGGGCACCCCGGGACGGCGTTTCTACGCCGCCTGCCAGAACGTCGACACCGTCGAGCGGCTGGCCGCCGAGCACGCCCGCGAGCTGTTCGGTGCCCAGCACGCCTACGTCCAGCCGCACTCGGGCATCGACGCCAACCTGGTCGCCTTCTGGTCCATCCTGGCCGCCCGGGTGGAGAGCCCGGCGCTGACGGAGGCCGGGGTCAAGAACGTCGACGCGCTGACCAACGCCGACTGGGCGCAGCTGCGTCGTTCACTCGGCGACCAGCGGATGCTGGGGATGTCGCTGGACGCCGGTGGCCACCTCACGCACGGCTTCCGGCCCAACATCTCCGGGAAGATGTTCGAGCAGTCCAGCTACGGCACCGACCCGCTCACCGGGCTGATCGACTACGCCGCGCTGCGGGCGCGGGCCCGGGAGTTCCGGCCGCTGATCCTGGTCGCCGGCTACTCCGCCTACCCGCGGCGCATCGACTTCGCCGCGATGCGGGAGATCGCCGACGAGGTCGGCGCGACGCTGCTGGTCGACATGGCGCACTTCGCCGGGCTGGTGGCCGGCAGGGTGCTCACCGGCGACTTCGACCCGGTGCCGCACGCCGACGTCGTCACCACCACCACGCACAAGTCGTTGCGCGGCCCGCGCGGCGGCATGGTGCTGTGCACCGACGAGTTCGCCCCCTTCGTCGACCGCGGCTGCCCGATGGTGCTCGGCGGTCCGCTGCCGCACGTGATGGCGGCCAAGGCCGTCGCGCTGGCCGAGGCCCGGCGTCCGGAGTTCACCGGCTACGCCGAGCAGATCGTGGGCAACGCGCGGGCGCTCGCCGACCAGCTGCTGCGCCGCGGCGCCCGGCTCGTCACCGGCGGCACCGACAACCACCTCGTGCTCGTCGACGTCGGCGGGTTCGGGCTGACCGGCCGGCAGGCGGAGGCTGCGCTGCTGGACGCCGGCCTGGTCACCAACCGCAACTCCGTGCCCGCGGACCCGAACGGGCCCTGGTACACCAGCGGCATCCGGCTGGGCACCCCGGCGCTGACCACCCGCGGGCTGCGCGAGGCGGAACTGGCCGAGGTGGGCGACCTGCTCGTCGACGTCCTGACCGCCACCACCGCCGAGGGTGACTCGAAGGTCCGCTACCGGCTGGACCCGGAGGTGGCCGAGCGGGTGCGGGCCCGGGCGGCCGAGCTGGTCGGCGCCCACCCGCTCTACCCCGAGATCGACCTCACCGGCCGCGGCTGACCTGCGCGTGCCAACCCGTCGCGGGTCTCTCGGGACGGGTGGGACGACCGGTGCGGGTGGGCCCCCCGAGGCCGGTGAGCGCGGGTGTTCGCCCGAACCGCGTTTCGTGCCCCGGTGACACGGACATGAAACCCCGTTCCTGTCTACTTCCCCTAGCACGCCGATGACGACCCCTGCCTCCCGGGCAGGACGGCGAGGGGAGCCCGACATGACGTACCGCCAGAAGCCCTCCATCTTCCAGCTGGGCAAGGTCCACGACAGCGGCCCGTCCGTGATCGTGTCGGGCTGGGGCCTGGGCATGTGTGCCTCGTCGTGCCGGTGTCACCGCAACCCCGACGACGGCCAGCTGTCCCTCGCCGAGGACCAGACCGGCGGCAGCCTCGGGTTGCGCAGCTTCACCGCCACCGGCAGCTGCGACTGCTGCGAGTCCTGGTCCTCCGCCGAGCTGGCCGCGATCCTGCGGGACGTCGCCGCGGTCGACGCCCTCGAGTCCTCCGAGCCCGCCGCGGGCTGACCGCACCAACGCTTCCGACGAGCCGTCCACCGGGGAACCGGTGGGCGGCTCGTCGTCTCTGCGCCGGCGACGCTGGGGATAGGCCGCTGTCGGTGGGGGTAGGCCGCTGTCCATGTGGGGACGAGCAGCGGTGCGGGGCGCGGTGGCGGGGCTGGCCGGCGTGGCGGTCATGACGGCCGGGGAGAAGCTGGAGCAGCAGTTCACCGGCCGGCCGAACTCCTACGTGCCCGCCCGCACGCTGACGGCGCTGACCACCGGACGGCGGCTGCCGGAGTCGGCGCGCCCGCCGGTGCGCAACCACCTCATGCACTGGGGCACCGGCGCCGCGGTCGGTGCGCTGCGCGGCGTCTGGTCCGCGGCCGGGCTGCGCGGTGTGCGGGCGTCGGCCTGGCACACCTCGGTCCGGCTCGCGGTCGACCAGACCCTGGAGAACGTCACCGGTGTCGGCGCCCCGCCGTGGACGTGGTCGCGGCGTGACCAGGTGGTCGACGTCGTGCACAAGGCCGTCTACTCCTTCACCACTGGAGCGGTCGCCGACCTGCTCGTGCGGGACGCCCGGGGCCAGAGTGGCAGCAGGGGTCTCTGGGACTAGGCAGGTCAGCGGACCGGTCGTCCCCCGGCGCGGCGGCCGTGCCGCGCTGCAGCGGCTTCCTTACCTTCCGTTCCGACGCGCGCGGGACGTGTCGCCCCTCCCCGGGCGCGACGCGCGCAATCGGAGGCCCGGTGACTCGCACGACCACGCGGAGGTGGACCCGCGCCGCCGCGCTCGCGCTGAGCGCCGGTGCCGTCGTCGTCCTGACCCCCTCGATCGGCACGGCAGCCCCGGCGAACGCCGCGGACGCCCGGCAGGCGGTCACCGAGACCGGCCAGAAGCTGAGCGCGCTGGACGAGGAGGTCAACGAGGCCGCCACCACCGCCGCCGAGCAGCAGGCCGCCGCCGACGCCGCCGCGGCCACCGCCGCGGCCGCGCAGCTGCAGCTGGACGCCCTCGAGCCACAGCTCCGCGCCATCGCGCAGACCGGCATGGTGGGCACCACCCGTGGCCGACTGGCCGCCTTCCTGACCAGTGGCTCCGCCGACGACCTGATCCAGCAGATGAGCACGCTGGACCAGCTCGCCTCGCACGCCGACGCCGTCGTCGCCCAGGCCGCCGCAGCCCGGGCCACCGCCGACCAGGCCCAGCAGGACGCCAGCGCCGCGGCCGCCGCGGCCACCGCCGCCGTCAGCGACCTGGAGGTGCAGAAGGACCAGCTCCAGGACGAGCTGGCCGGCTACGAGGCCGACTTCGCCCGGCTGTCGGTCACCGACCAGGTGCGGGTGCACACCGCGCTCGCCGGCCCGGAGGTCGACGCGGCGAACCCGGCGCCGGCTCCGTCCGAGGCCGCCGGCGTGGCAGTGCAGACCGCGCTGGCCCAGATCGGGGACATGTACGCCACTGGCGGCAGCGGCCCGGACGTCTTCGACTGCTCCGGCCTGACCAGCTACGCCTACGCCGCCGCCGGGGTGGCGCTGCCGCACTCCAGCCGGGCCCAGTCGACCATGGGCGTGCCGGTGTCGCGGGCCGAGCTGCAGCCCGGCGACCTCGTCTTCTTCTACAGCCCGATCAGCCACGTGGGCATGTACATCGGCAACGGCCAGATGGTGCACGCCAGCGTGACCGGCCGCCCCGTGGCGGTCACCAGCGTGGACAAGGGCGGCTACGTCAGCGCCCGCCGCGTCACCGGCTGAACGCCGCAATGTCGATCAGGTGAGCTGGTCGACGCCCGGCCTCCCGCACCGACGTCGGTGCGGGAGGCCGGTGTCCGGTGAGGGAGGACGTGCCCGGTCGGCCGGCTGATCACATCGGAACGGGCTGGGCCGGGCGGAACAGGCCGTTCGGGTCGCGGTCCCGGGTCACCTGCTGCAGCCGGGCCAGGACGCCGGCCGGCCACGCCTCGGCCAGCCCCTGCCCGGCGGCGAGGTTGTACTGGACGCCGGACCGCCACGGCTGCAGCGCCGCCACCACCCCGGTCACGGCAGCGGGCACCAGCTCGGCCACCGGGGGCACCAGGACGCCGACGGCGTAGAGCGACCACCGGGCGTCCCGCCCGCTCACCGCGTTGGGCACCGCCGGCGGCTCCGCCATCGCCCCGCCCAGGGCGCGCACCTCGGCGGCCAGCAGCGGGGTCTGCACACCGGGCCCGGCCACGGCGAGCAGCGCGTCGACCGCCTCCGCGGTGAACTCGCCGAGCAGGCAGCCGGCGTCCGCCGTGGGCGCAGGGTCGGCCGGGTCCATGTGCACCGCGCCGAGGGCGGTGTACGGCATCGCGCCGACCGTGGACAGCACCGGCGCCGCGACCTGCAGCATCGGCGCCAGCAGCGCCGCCCCCGCCTCCGGCGACCCGACGGAGGCGATCCGCAGGTGCACCAGGAACTGGCCGCGCAGCGGCTCGGGGAGCTGGGGGAGCGGCGGCAGTCGGAGCAGCGCGATCGACGTGGTCACCTCTGTCGGTAGCGACGGCGCCCAGGTGCGCCAGGCGTGCAGCACCGCCGCGGCGTCGGCGCCGGGGAAGAAGACGGCCCCGCCCCAGAACCCGGGCAGCTCCACCAGGTCGATCGTCATCGAGGTGACGATGGCGACGCCCCCGCCACCGCCACGTAGCGCGAAGAAGAGGTCGGGCTCGGAGTCGGCGTCCACGTGCCGCTGCTGCCCGTCGGCGGTGACCACTTCCAGGCTGCGCACCCGGTCGGCGGCGTACCCCAGCGCCCGGGCGAGCGGGCCGATCCCGCCGCCGGTCGACAGGCCCACCACGCCGACCGTGGGCGCGGCGCCGGTCACCGGTGCCAGGCCGTGCTCGGCCGTCGCGGCGATGAGCGCGCCGGCCCGGGCCCCGGCCCCGACGGTGGCCGTGCGGGTCGCCGGGTCGACGGTGACCGAGTCCAGCGCGCCCGTGCGCAGCAGCAGCACATCAGGGCCGACCGGGCCGCGGGCGCCGTGGCCGGTGTTCTGCACGGCCACGCCCAGCCCTGCACCCGCGGCGTACCGCACGGCTGCGGCGACGTCGGCTGCCTCGTGCGCCTCGACGACGAGCGCCGGGGCGTGCACGACGGCGAGGTTGTAGCCGGTGACGGCGGCGGCCCAGCCAGGGTCGCCCGGCCGGTGGACGGTGCCCGTGAGCTCGGTGGTCGTGGCTGTCACGACGGTCCCTTCGGTGGGTCCCCGTGCGGTCCCGCTGCGGAGTGCGGGGTCGCGGCAGTCCTACCGGCTGCCACCGACGGCGGGAAGAGGTCACGCCCCCGCGCGGCCGACACGCCGTTCACTCGTGGAAGCGGCGACCCTCCGCGAGCACCTGCACGCAGGCAGCGATCCGCTTGGCCCGGGTCTGCGGGGTGGCCGCGGTGTGCACCCGCCACAGCACCGAGTAGCGGTTCGTTCCGTCCAGCGCGGCGAACGCCTCGCCGGCAGCGGGTTCGGCCGCCAGTGCCGCGGCCAGGTCGTCGGGGACGGTGATCGTCGCGGCGCCGGCGTAGGCGCGGTCCCACCGGCCGTCGGCCTGCGCAGCCTCCACCGTCGTCAGCCCGGCGGGGCGCATCCGGCCCTCGGCGATCAGCCGGGCCACGGTGTCGACGTTCTTCTGCGACCACACGCTCTTCGGCCGCCGGGGCGTGTAACGGACGGTGAACCAGACGTCGTCCACCCGGTTGCCCCGGCCGTCGATCCAGCCGTGGCACAAGGCCACCTCCACCGCCTCCGGCGCGGTGATCGACGGGATGCCGGAGGCCTTCTTGGCCATCAGCAGGAACAGCCCGGGGGCCCGGTCGCGCTCGGCGTCCAGCCAGGCGTCGAACTCCGCGGCGGTGGCGAAGGCCCGCCGCTCGAAGGTGCTCTCGTCGGCCACCGGGTCATGGTGGTGAGTCCGGAGGTCCGCGTCCAGGGGTCGCGGTTTCGCCGGCGGGGTGGTCGGCTACCGCAGACGCCGACGGCGTCGCTCGTGGTGCCGCGGACGAGGAGGTAGGACGGCGATGGCGCAGGCACCCGGCCCCAGCGCACTCTGGCTGGTGCGGCACGGCGAGAGCCTGGGCAACCTGGCCGACGCGCAGGCGCACGCGAACGGGTCGGGGCGGCTGGACCTCGACGTCCGCGACCCCGACGTCCCGCTGTCCCCGACCGGGGAGGCCCAGGCCGACGCCCTCGGCCGCTGGCTGGCCGGCCAGCCGGCGGACCAGCGGCCGACGACGGTGCTGAGCTCGCCGTTCGCCCGGGCGGCGAGCACGGCACAGCGGGCGGTGGCGGCCAGCGGGCTGGACCTGACGATCCGCTACGACGAGCGGCTGCGGGAGCGGGACTTCGGGGCCTTCGACGGGATGACCCGGGAGGGGATCCGCGCGGACTACCCCGACGAGGCCCGCCGTCGCGACCTGCTGGGCAAGTTCTGGTACCGCCCGCCGGGCGGGGAGAGCTGGGCCGACGTGGCGCTGCGGGTGCGCAGCCTGCTGGCCACCGAGGCGCTGCGGCACGACGGCGAGCGGCTGCTGTGCGTCTCCCACCAGGCCGTGATCATGGTCTTCCGGTACGTCGTGGAGGAGCTGTCGGAGCCGCAGCTGCTGGAGATCGACCGGTCCGACCAGGTCGCCAACACCTCGGTGACCCGCTACGAGCTCACCGGTGACGGGCGTTTCGCCCTCGCCGACTTCAACGGTGTCGCCCACCTCGACGAGGCACCCGGCGCCGACGCCCCCGTGACCGAGGAGAACGATGTCCCGTCCCCAGCCTGAGCAGCGCCCGACCCTGGTGACCCCGCAGGTGCTGCGCGGCTGGCGGCTCCCCGAGCCCACCGGGGGCAAGGAGTCGCGCGGCTCGATCCTGGTGGTCGGCGGCAGCACCGAGACCGTGGGTGCGGTGCTGCTGGCCGCCGAGGCCGCGCTGCGGTCGGGGGCCGGGAAGCTGCAGGTCGTCGTGCCCTCCAAGGTCGCCCCGCACGTCTCCATCTCGCTGCCCGAGGCCCTGGTGCGCGGCGTGCCGTCCACCGAGGAAGGGGCCATCCAGGGCTCGTCGGTGGAGCTGTTCCTCGACCTCGCGCAGCGGGCCTCCGCGGTGCTGGTCGGCCCGGGGATGGCCGACGAGCCGGAGACCCGAGAGCTGGTGGAGCGACTGCTGCCCGAACTCGACGGGCCGGTGGTGCTCGACGCCCTGGGGTTGGCCGCGGTGACGGCCGACCCCAGCTGCCTGCACCACCTCGGGGGTCGCGCGGTGCTCACCCCCAACCCGACCGAGCTGGCCATCGCGTTGCACGTGGACCCCGACGAGCTGGACGCCGACCCGGCCGGTTCCGCCCGCGAGCTCGCCGAGCAGGCGCAGGCCGTGGTCGGCCTGGGTGGTGCCACCAGCTGGGTGGCCGCGCCGGACGGGCAGCTGTGGCAGGACGAGAGCGGCGGTGCCGGGCTGGGGGTCTCTGGCTCCGGCGACGTGCGCGCCGGGGTGGTCGCCGGGCTGCTGGCCCGCGGCGCGGACCCGGGCCAGGCCGCGGTGTGGGCGTCCTACCTGCACGGTCGGGCGGGCGAGCGACTGGCTGCGACGGTCGGCCGACTGGGCTTCCTGGCCCGC
>Ga0210040_10009774_pt1 | contig 11107 bp, 10 predicted proteins | sample CryGeyCG12114_NA_FD_185462 | JGI IMG/M metagenome (GOLD analysis project Ga0210040, IMG submission 185462) | Groundwater microbial communities from aquifer - Crystal Geyser CG19_WC_8/21/14_NA (SPAdes) (version 2) | ecosystem: Environmental > Aquatic > Deep subsurface > Groundwater | place: USA... | reverse complement strand
TGCGATGGGGGCTAAGGAGGCTCAACCCTGTGGCCTGGTCATGCCGATCTCCGACTTGCTGTCAGCCTCCAATAGGTAGTAGGCAACCAATCATTCAGCACAAGGCTGTACTACCTCTACTAGGACTAGCGGATGCTCAGTATCCTTGAAACAGAATACAAGATACCACAGTGTGTAACCGTTCTTCGAAGTGATTCTCCAAAAATGCCTGAAATGTTTTGACACACTCAACCGTGGCGTATAGAACGGGCATCACGCTACGTGGGCGTCCAAGGGCGAGTATAAGGTCTATCATCAATTGACTAAACTGAACACAGGTTCAGTTTAGTAATAGTGGGTCTCAGTAGATATGTCAGGCACTCTAGGAAAACGACGGCTACGGACGCGAGCACTACCAGGAACAGTGGGTTCTGTAAAGTGCGAATCGCCAAGCACTACGGAACTGATTGTGCTTGAAGTTTATCACGGAAGCCAGCCATGGTCACGAAAAGGAATGCGAGCATGGCGTTGTCACGAATCGTGGCATAATATTGTATCCCCACGAAAATCCAATCCGGGTCTGCATTGTCGATACACTGCCACGGACATGCATGCGAATGAATGGTAGGTAGGCTGCACACGGCGACCAAGTGCATACGAACGCTGGAGGGCCAGAGAATAGACGCACCGGCAACTGAGCAGAGCGACACATGGAACAGAGAGACACAGGAGTCGCCAAGACCTCTACATCACCTAGAATGGCCGAGTGGTTCCATTGTTCATCGCCCGTGATATTGGGCAGGAGAAAAGGAAAAGCACGTACGAAAGTACAAGTACGAATTGGTGGCTGGAGACTTACGGCATTTTGCGCTGTTTGCACAGTTTGCACGGGCGGTTCTGCTGTCTCGACGTGAAGATTAGGGAGGAACTTGAAATCGTACTGTGTAAAAGTGCTTCCATATCTCTTCGTGGAATAAAGAAGTGGCGTATATGCCCAACAGTACGAACGAAACCACTACGATATGTAATCTGAAATTCGTATTAATACTTATCTGAATTAACATGTCCATAGAACCTCGGGAACCTTTTGGCGGGTACAGAGCGTTCCCACACATTAGCAGCACATGAAACAATGGCTGAAGGCTCCAAGCAACAGCTTGATGAGCAGCTCTGCACACAGAGCACCCCATGCTGGTATCATCCCAATCCCCTTACGCCGTGACTGGAGTGACAGAAACAACGTTCATCTCGATAATCGCGTGCTTCTGATTCCTTGCGTGATGTGTCTGACTATCGGGGTTTATCAGCGTGAGGGACCCATGGGGAAAACAAGGTTTTCAGCTTACCTTCAACATCGCTGTCGCTTGAGGTCGCTCGACTACTCTCCTGACCACTACCACCGTCACTGTCGTCTTCACTGTCGCTGCTATCATCATCGCGATTTCTTCTCCTTACCGTGCCCCTTGCGCCGTTGACAACCAATGGCCCCTGTCGGACTGTGCTTCCACTTCGTCTGGGTCGGCTGCTTGGACGCGATCGGCCCACGTGTTCTGCTGCCGCATTGCGAGGGATGTCTTCGTCACGATCGAACTTGACTTTAAGCCTCCTACCACCAACGCAATATCCGTCCAAGCGTGTTTTGGCTCTCTGTGCTTCTTGACTATGCATGAATTTAGCAATGGCGATGCCCCGACCTCTTGAGCGATTGCGCATGTCCCTTGGTACTTGAAAGTTCTCTACCTTACCGAATGGCACGAGGAGTGCCTGTATCTGTTGGTTGGGTATATCGTAAGGAAGTCCTGATATATGGATGGTTCGGTGAGCATACGCCAAGCGATCAGATGTAGACGACGATGCCGTGGCAGTGGTGCTGGTAGATGACCAAGACGGGTTCGAGTGATGGGACGATAGTCCACGGTTATAATTGAAGACCTGGTGCCGATTCATGGTCGAAGGGTATGCTGTAAGTGATGACATATGTGTTTCGGAGACTTGGCCATGGCGCGTTGGAGTGCCAACGACTGGAACAGCATGACCTGCTTGCATGCCTAACATGGACGCTGGCTGGCTCATAGTGGTTTGGTTGAAACCATACATCGAGAGCGAAGCATAAGGCCCAGCCTGTGGAGCAAGGCGAGGATAGGTGCTAGCGATCCGTTCGTGCCTGAACAAGGTTGGGTTTCAGTCCGAACGCATGGATAGGATTCTGCTTGCTTACCTGGCTGGGATTAAGGCTGGCTGGAAATTGTTATGCGGCCTCGGTGGTGATGGACTCATGACAGGGCCCCTAATGATTTTCTTATCGTCAGTCATGAGGCCGACGCGAACAACATGGCCGTTCCATCCTTCCTGCGAGAGCCGCTCTGGAAGTCGTCAGTCGATCATGTCTCTTACAGGCTATAGTTTCTCAATACCAAATGCGTGGTTGGCATCTCTCTTGCCTGCAATTCTGACAGAACCACAAGTATCGTAATGATTGCCATCTTCCACCTCTTCTGCAACGGCAGAGGAAATATGCTCGACCCCATATGATCTCATCAAGTCTTTCAACTCTTGCCATCTGTAGTTGAACGGAAACTGTTCGACCGCTGTCAGTACAACGCTTCTGGCTCTGGCTGGAAACTTACGTGCGTCACAATGAGGATAAAATATTCCGGTGTCTTCGGTCGCTGCCCCTGTGTGCCGCTGCGTGGTTGAGGCATCCTTCCGTAGCTTTCAAACACGTGGGTCCCCAAACCTTGTCGTAGTGGATGGGGTATGTTTGGTAAAGTGCCTGTCAGACGCTATCCTTCCGGCGACGTGATGTACAGAGCACGGATTCTTGCTGCAGATGCTGTCACAGATGTTCCTGAAGGCAGTCGGGTGTTCGTAGAGGCGGTGAAAGTCTGGCACTGAGCTTCGAAGCTGGTACATAAAGACAGCGAATTCCTTACTTGAGGAGGCTTTGGCACATGCCGCGTAGATGTTCGAGCTTGGTTTCGCGGAAGCGGACTGATCCACTAGTTGAACGGCAATCGGGAGGCTCTTGGAAGCTAGCCCTCATGCAAGAACAGCGTTTGAGCGGGGGAGACCAGCCAGCTGCAAGCCGAGTGCCGTTTATGTATGGTGGAGCAGAGTTGACAGTTGGTCCACTTCAAACAATCGGAAATATTCACCGCCTCGAAAAGGTACTGCTTTCAGTGCCGGTGTGGAGGAACAAGTGCTTTGGGCTGTCGTAGGCTGAGATTAGGGCCACTATGGGCTCTTAAATACTTCTTTACTCCCGATGTTGTCCTCGTTGCACAGGAGGTGAGAAAGTACTTCCTCATCTCGACTGGCTGCGATGTGGAAGGTCGTGCAGTTGTGTGGTCCACCAGCCAGTGTGGAGAAGAGACAAGTTGGATCTGTGATAACTCCGTTGCTAATGGAAAGGAGTAAAGCAGGGACTGACTTGCATCATGTTCAACGCAAAGAATTTGGAACCGAATGTGATATATGACCTGACTTGACCTTGAATTATGCGAATTGCTAGAATGTGTCCGAGTAAGTATATGTTGCTGAAAATAGTGAAAGCTCAAGCGTGGGCGCTGGATTGTTCGTATAGAAAGTACCTGGATGATCCACGCTCGGCCTGAAGCTCGCGTACTATCCGATCTGCATGTCATGAGTATGCAGGCGATCGATTCGCTGACGGCGGTGCGGCACCACAGATGTACGCCATCATGTGAAGGGGAAGCCAACAGTCTCTTAGTGGCGTTTGTGTCCGAACCGCCTCTCTCGCAGCCGGCTCGCGTTCAAAACGCCATATGTCGAGCGGCGCCTGATTGACTGTCTTCTTGCATTTTCGATACAGAAGCAACTGGCCGCGATGTTGAGGTCGCGGAGTAAGAAGCCTTGAACGTCACGACAACACTTTGAGCACACCAGCGATGCTGCCTGGCCAAAAGACCTTGGGACATGGTCTCGTTAATATGTGCCAGGAACCGAGATCTACACTGGCATCCGAATCTGCTCCCTTGTCAAGAAAAGGCGAGCAAATGTCGCAGGCTTCGTGCAGGATCTCCGAGAGCGCGCGTGGAAGCAAGGGTCATCCCTCGCACAAGCCGTGCAAACCGATTTTGCCAAAGACGTAGGTAGGTAGCAATGCGACCGCGACAAGGGTTAGGAGCCGCCTTGATGTGCGTGGACGTCCCAATAATTCAGTTGATAGGTCACACAGGCCGGGAATTTTTGTACCTCGTGCCTCTCACCTACAGTTATTATGCACCGTTTTGTTCCTTGATAACAGTGGCAGTGTTTTGTGGCTAAGACCTTTTTTCGGTACCAACACATGCAATATCAAGAGGCGTCGACCACCGCTCCTGAGTGGCTGGGGAAGCGGGAGAGAAATGCTGTGGAACACAACGCTGTGCATCTTGAGAATTATCCGGCCGCGCTCAAAGCCCTTTAGTAATGAAGTGTCAAGGAATAGAAAGCAGGCATCAATGTTCGAGGGAACAGACCGTGGGAAGCGAACGTACAAATGGCGTGTGATACAACAAGCATGTACACCTATGCTCATGTTACACAGCGAGTCATGCTTCAACGACGGTGGAAGCGCAAGGCATGCATCCGTCCGGGGTGTCCTGAATCTCGGTAAGCTAGTCCAGGGGACCTGATGCTTCGGTTCTGGTTAGCGGTACTCTATACCTTGAACATGATGCGTGGTATGTAAGACAAGACAAGATAAGGGGTGTTGTTGAGTCTTGGAGCCGTGACCGCGACCGCGACGGCGATCGTGATCGTGATCGTGATGTGACCGTGACCTGTGCTTGTGTCAGGAAGAAGTAAATTAAGGTGACGTGGGGGATCGACTTTCATAGGTACCTAAGTTCCAAGGTTAGAGTCCCAGATCTCCCGAGGTCAACTTGAATCTCGATGCGGACGGATATGATGACCCACTCTGCAGATCTCGTGGACACGAAATTGGATCATTGGCATTGAGCGCGCTATCAAGAACGACGCTTTCATGGCAGATGAGCATCCGCCTACTTAGGTGAGTTCGTGAGTGCCGACGCGAATAAATAATACGCGACTTAGATGGCGTGCCTCCTGTATTGGGCATTGATAACGATACGACCGACTTAGAAAATGCGCCTGTGTGTATGAAGGTCACGGTTACGAATGAACCAGGAAGCATGTAGTAGGTAGATACTGTATATTGCGACTATTCACTGTATTGCATATCCAAGCCTCGATCAACCGAACTCTTCCATTTTCAGCTCTCTGTGATTGCATTCATATTTCCTCCTACTTCCTCCAACCAACCATCCTTGACCAGTGGTCCATGCTTTACAATCGACAGCAGCATTCTGTCATCATCTAGTCCCGGAGCCAAGGGCGGTTCCTTTGCCCACTCGATGGATGGGACAAAGTACGATCATCGCCCATGATTGGCTCCGATGGAGGACGACAACGTTGCACAAAGCCCATGGCTTGACGTCTAGCGTGCTTCGCTCCTTGGGTCCGTCTTGACGGGCCCTTTACTTCCCGGCTGCGAGTGCCCAATGTGATAGGTTGGTGTTCCAAGTGATCACTCCTCGCTGTTCATTCTTGGTATCATTGATTGGTCATAAAGTCGTTATTTGTCGTGTCTTTCGTTAAGCGCCTGGATCTCATTCATCTAACAAAGCCGACGACGTTGGCACAGCGAGTGCAGTAGTATGAATTGGTTCCGAAACGGATGGCGCCACTGGTGAAGCCAGTCGACATGTCAATGCTCATGGATCGTTGGCACCGAGAGCATCGTACAATGTCAATTGAAGTCTTTGGTGAGGAAGATCGACTATAAGACAATGTGTTTATGCTGTCGTCGCTGCTTCTGGATTTTGGTTTTGCTGATGGACTGGGCATCGGCCTCGTGCCATGGCTGGCTTGTGTCTGAAGTTGGAGGAAAGAAGGGGCGGCCATGTTTGATGTATGTAGGAGACAGAGCAAGGTGTTGGTGTTTCAGGCGTGTAGAGGTATACTCGGAGGGAAGAGTTTGGCCTTGGTGCTGGGTGTATGTGTGCTGGGTGTATGTGTGCTGGGTGTATGTGATGGCTTTGGTGGGATGAGTTGTGTGTGTGGAAATGTGGTATGGCTAGAAAGGGACGAGAGAAAAGGAGCGAGGACGATGGACTTTGTATGAGGCGCAAGGCACGGCCTAGTGAGGAGGAGAAGGGTATTCTTCAGATTGTGCTTTGAAGCATGACATGGAGAAGGGGACGGGCGTAGACTCCGGGTGACCCACTATTTTAACGACCACGGAAGGCGAGGAGGATGACTTTCCTACTGGTCTGTCCTGCATCGCAGATCGACGGCGGATGAGTGAGTGGATGAGTGGATGAGTGGGCAGGACGGAAGAAAGTTGGCAGGCGGCGCGGCGTTGGGAATGCGCAGGCGCCGCGTAAATGTCAGAGTGTGAGACTCGAGTGTCTGGGACTCTGGGCGGGTGCGGCGGCAGAAACTTGAATGGCACTGGCAGACTCGGAGGAGTAGAGTACGAGTAGGTGTCTAGTACGTGTACTGTGTAGTACGAGCAATACGAGGAGGGGCATACAGTATTACATAGGTACGAGTACAGTGGCTGAAGCGCACTCGCGAGTAGCATCCTAGCATCTCAGTACCTACGGTACGGTACTCGTACAGACGGGAGCTTATACCACAGTACTCGAGTCTCGAGCACCGAGGCCGCAGCTTCCGACTCACTACTGGCAGGTTGAGGCAACTTCAAGTTGAGGGCCCGGTGAGAATCTCCTTTGCCAAGTCTCATAGATTGCCGACGTCACGGTGCCAGTGGCTGCAGTGGCTGCAGTGGCTGCAGTGTGGGCGACGGTCGATGCAAGCCTAGAATCTCGATCGCGGTCGAATGTGGTAAGCTTGCCTGACTGGTCACCGACCAGGATGGGCGCAGTCTGAGCACTTCGCCATCGACGATGAAACTGCGCATCGTAAATTTGTCGGTGCCACGACGAAGAACCTCGGCAAGCAATAAGATTCTTGGTCTGCTTGGCACCTAGCGCGTTCAATTTTCAATTCCAATTCGTCAATGCTGCCCGGTACGACGCTACGGTACGCGAATCTGGCGGCGCAGATGTCCTTGATATCCTTGATCCGCATCTCTATCGAACGATGATAGAAGCTTGCTGCTAACGTAGATACTCGTAAGGTTATCTACTCGTAAGCTATCTACGTGCTCCAGAATTAACAATCAAGCGTCTGCGTAAGTGCCCCTCTAAACTTCCAACACGGCACAACGGCATCTCAGGCTGCCTCTTCCTCCCCTTAACTTATCAACAGTGAACGCTGCATGTTGTGTTGACTGTCACTCCATCTGGCGATGCACTTTCCGCAGATGCCATGCTGCTACATAGAGTAGTGATCGCTGTGTTTGGTATCCATGCTTCAAGTAATAGCTCATACCAAGCAGCAACCATCTGACTGAAACGACGCTTTGACTTCCCATTCGTGCGTGCCATGTCTGCTGGACCATCTTGCTCCTGTGGCTGATGTCCAGGTCCGTGCATACGGTAACCGTACACAGTACGAAGCTTGTCTTCTATGCACTGTGCGCGAGGTAGAGCCGAGCGTGTAATGGCCGTGCTCGACTGTGCATGCGCTGGGCCGTGATGGCTTGACCCTTGGAGGAGATCTCCATACTGGTATGAGTACAAGTAGTATTATTCGTCACTCCAACCAATTGGATAGTGATCCAGCACCGTTTGAATCCGGTGTGGAATCGGATATGATAGCCTTCATGCGGGTGAAGAGTGCTCCCATTGGCTCGGATAGACGAAACGGTGACCTCTCTCGCCTAAGTTTGACATGTTTGACATGTTTAACCAGTTTGACAGCTTGAACCGCTTCAATGAATGCGAGGTCCCAGCGCTACTGCACGTCTTGTCATGGTACTGTGTACAGGCGCCTTAGCTGTCGTACCGTCTGGGGTAAGCATCCCGCAACAGTGATAACGGGGCCGTGTTGCTCGCTCAAAGTGCCACAACACACTTAGAGTGAGCGGAAAACCGCGACGAGTATAGCAGAGACCAGAAGTATGAATTGGAGTGACAACAAGCCAAAGCCACGAGCAGCCAAGCTGTAGAACAGGGGGGCCTCAACGGGAGCCGACTCGAGGTTGTCTGTGTACAAGTACAATGGGATGCGGGTGCGGACACAGACAAGGAAACTGTCGCGAAGGTCGGTGCGAGAGCACTGGGCAGAAACAGATGCAGAGGCAGATGTACACAGTACACAGAGTTCGGCCGATATTGGACCTTGCTGGCGCCGATGCTCTTAGAGAACCTGATTCAGAGCACAACACTTGCTGTGAGCTTAGAAAGTTAGGATAAGGCCTTTATCACGAGACGCCAAATGGTACGAGTGTTGGCAGCAGGTTCCTCGGCCACACTAATAGCTTCGCTCCTCATCTGCTGTCACGGATTCAGGAGGTCAGAACAGGTTCGCAGCACCGGAGAGGATGTTGTTATCAGTCCGTTATTGCAGTCATTGCGACGATATTACTGGCCTTTGGACCCCTGCGACCATGTTTCATGCAGGATCAAGTTGGTCGTCTTTTACGAAGTCTGCTATCGTGATTGCACTTTCTGACCGTGTGACGTCGTTGTTTTGATTGATATAGGTCCGAATTCAGAGCGGTGAGTGTTGGTGCTCTTCCCTGGAATGCGGCGCTCAGAGCCAATACGGCCTTGTTTTGCGCTCAGAAGTCGCTCGCAAACAAAGCGAAAGATGTCACACTGACCATAGATCTATTGCACATGCAACGGCCCACCTACTCATACAATTGTTGACGAGGGTAGTTCATACGAACTAGATTGCAGCCACTACAATTCGAGGATTGTTGGTTTACATATCACATGCTCGTTACGTACCTAAGCTTGGCATAGCACTGTACCACAGTACTCGTACTCACTGGCATACTAATGCACTGCAGTGCAGTGTCAGTGGCTTGGATGTGGCTTGTACCTAAGGTGAAGGTGGCTTGAAAGTGGCTGCACTGCAAGACCACGCGTCACCGTTGACGTCCCCCCACTTGGCACCTATAACCGTGAACTGCAAGGCACCAAGGCTACAACAGGCCCATGATCTGCGATGGGACTGCATGTGAAAACGGCGAGGTGGAAGTCGTAGTACGGTAGAGGAAACAGGGATCGCAACTCCAATCAACTGACGAGCAGGATTAATCTCAGCCACGTTCGGATCGACAAACGGCTCTGGCTCTGGCTCTGGCTCTGGCTGCTGGCTGCAGTCCCCGTGGCCTGCGCCGAAAATAAATCCCGTCCCGGGTTTTAGTCCTGGATCTTGAGCGAAACGTCATTCCCGATTTCCGTGCTATCTTCATCCGCAATATACCTCATTGACTTCTACGATACCACTGCAACTGCTAGCATTTTTGTCGCACCACCACAACCATGGCGAGATCACCAAACCTCTACAGCTACCCCGACGTTGACACCGTTGCCGCCCACCTACGTACCTACGTTCTCCAATGTCAGAAAGCAGCCTTCGCGCGCCATGACGCATTCAAAATCGCCGTCTCCGGCGGCTCTCTTCCGGCAACACTCTCGAAAGCCCTTCTCACACCCGACAACGGCACACAAGACGACAAGCCACAATTCAGTAAATGGGAAATATTTTTCGCCGACGAGCGCGCCGTGCCCCTCGACCACGAAGACAGCAATTATGGCTTGTTGAAGAAGGACTTACTTGATAAAATCCCACCGACATCTGGCAGTCCCACGGTCCACCCAATAGATGTCAAGAATTTGGAAAACACGCAAGAGCTAGCCGATCAGTACCAACAAGCTCTCATGGACTCTTTCGCGAAACAAGATAGCGTGCGCATGCCGGTTTTCGATTTGATACTCCTAGGGTGTGGTCCGGATGGCCATACATGTAGTCTGTTTCCTGGTCATGAGCTGCTAAGAGAATCGGACGCGTGGGTGGCCTCGATTGAAGATTCGCCAAAGCCGCCGAAGAGGAGGATTACATTGACTTTGCCAGTGGTGACCCACGCACACAAAATCGCATTTGTCGCGACCGGTGGTGGAAAGAAGGATATTCTCAAGAAAATCCTGGAATCGGACGAGGGAAGGAGCTTACCTTGCGGCTTAGTCAACGAAGGTGGAGGTGAGAAAGTCAGCTGGTTCTGTGATGGGCCCGCGACGGAGGGTATATCGTTCCCCAGAAGAGGAAGCATATGATGGAGGATATTAGCAAGCTGAAACTGTCGCAATGAAGATACAGTGGATTGATAACTTCTGGAGCCGAGAGTTTGATGTTTGATGAGTTACACGGAAGTAAAGCAAGAACCCAATTACGATTCCAGTAGTAACAACATGTAGGTAACGACATGCACAAGTAAAGCGACAACGTTCTAGGCTACCACCCCTCTATAGTCTGCTATATCCCCCCTGTCCATCGAGGCATAGCATCCCATTCGACACGTCCACATGCGAAGCCCATTCAACCACCAGCGAACCACGGCACTTCTATTCCCTTGTCCATCGAGGCAAAGCATCCTATTCGACATCGGAGCACCCGAGCCCGGTATCACCAATAGCAATCCAAGGCACTTCATTCCGGGCCTTCAACCGCCCCCATTCACTCCCTCGTGGGCTTTCTCTTCACGCGCCAACCGGGATCGTCAAGGCGCCTTTCAATTCCGAAAGCTTGCGACGCATGATTCGAAACAGCCGAGAACTGGGCTCGAGGCGGGGTCGGGGTGGGTGCTACAGCCTACAAGATCCCATACCTAATTATGACAGCACGCCAGGGTCCCCGGCTGTTCGTAGCCTACCTACCACAGTAGAGTACCCGTAGTCGGGACGTCATTCCCGACCGAAGCCATCCCCCTTTGCTGAGTTCGTACGTGCTTGCTTGACTTGACTTGCCCCACTCCATACTACTGTATCGTGCATTAGCCGTAAACAACCTGCGTACGAGGAGGGTAACGGCCACGGATGAAGATCCCATCGTCAATTCCCCGTCGATGGCTCCATGGTGGGGGGCTTTAGTCGGTAACGGCTCCTACAGGCGGCACAGCTGGAGCACGAGGGAGAAAGGGGGCCGGTTTGGGAATCGGATTATTCGTCCAGCGGACTTCACGAGT
>Ga0210040_10009773_pt1 | contig 11108 bp, 10 predicted proteins | sample CryGeyCG12114_NA_FD_185462 | JGI IMG/M metagenome (GOLD analysis project Ga0210040, IMG submission 185462) | Groundwater microbial communities from aquifer - Crystal Geyser CG19_WC_8/21/14_NA (SPAdes) (version 2) | ecosystem: Environmental > Aquatic > Deep subsurface > Groundwater | place: USA... | reverse complement strand
AAAAGCCAAAATTTTCCATCCCTCCCATAAATTCTCTCAAGCATTTCAAAAAAATTATCTTTTGAGTCTACAAATCCGTCTGTCCCACTTTAAAACATGCTTTCTCTGGGGAAACACAACCCTATTGTTCAAATTCAATTTTCTTGGCAGACAAACCCGAATAAATATTGCATACGTAATATTCATAACTCCAGTCCAGATTCCAAGGCATTCTCTTTTCCTCCCATTCATCATTCACCATACTCTTGGGTACAAAAAAGTACACACCATTCGTCTCCCGTGGCAAATACCTCTAGCTATACAATTCTCCAACTAACTTACAGCTAAGGGAAATGTAAACAGTGAAAAGTACACGGAGCTCCTCAATTTACTAGTCACTCAGCAAACCTCATGCATACTTCATAATGACATTCTAACTAACTAACTAAGAATTCAAATTGGCAACGAGAGGACACATTCTTACTTGCTTGTGCCAGACTGCCAGATTCTCATTGTCATCAATAATTAAGAAAATACACGGAGCTGAACTAAACTAACCTGTAAAAGATGGGAGGCTTGCACAACTCTAACTAGATGACAATCTGCTGCCAACTCAAGTCCTTGCTTCTCGGCCCAAGTCTCAATGCGAACCAGACGTCTTCGTAGACGCGTTCCCCAGATCCGGCTACAGTAGTTTCTCCCGTCCATCCCAATTAGCTAAATTGTAGAATCCCAGAGGTGAATTAAATAACATATCAATGAACACAGTCACAAATAATCAAAGCTGCGAGTTTTCTACTATGAATTAATTGAATTAAAAGTTAAGTTTTCAGACAGTGACAATTAGTAAGGAAAGCAAGCTTTCCAGCCAAATCTACGTCTTATAGACAGACACTCAAGTTTTTATATTTGGCCAAAACAATGATATAGCACAAAATTAACGGCAACAGCACCTGGAATCTTGTAAAAAGAGTGAAAGTGAAAACCAAGAGAAATTACAGTCACAATAGAATCAATAATACACGCATAAATTCAATTCAAAATGGTCGGCAACATTAAAAATATTAGTTTTCCCATAGTAGCGACTGGAAGCATGATAGATTGTTTGCTAAAAACTCACACTATAGAAAAAAATCGATAAAAAACTAATCATTTTTTTCATCTCTTAAATGCAAAGCCCAAGATAAGTTGGAGGGACAGTCGGCTACGCAAAAAATATAGGTAGTCAGTATTCACAACCAAGTATTGATCATTTCGCAGCCATAATTTACGCAACAAAACTTTAAAGTAACAATCGAAAGTAACTCACTAACTAACATAAAAAAACTATATGTAATCTAGGTAAACACAACTAAACACATTGTAGTTCTATCTATATTCAAACCCGTTATTATTATTGATCAAAAAGTTTCCATTTTTCTCAAATGTCAGTCCATTGAGCAAGCAATAGTTAGTAACTAGCCAATGCATTATGAGCAAAACTAAAGGCCATGACAAACTATAATCAATATATTCAACTGTTTTGTCCAACTCGCATTCAATATTCATAATTTGCTCAATATACTCGTTCTTGTTACTCCCGGCACACGCATAACTTTAGTTCTCAATACTCGGTCAAACAGTCCATACACAGGTATGCAATACAAGAACTGGATAGGTCGGTCAGACTGTGGCTCAGTCAGTCAGTCAGTTTTGCATATCCCCAATTTATGCCAATCAATAAGCTCATAAAAACAAAAACGGAGGGCAGGACATAGCCTATATATTTCATATATACTTGATCCACCAATTACGGACAGAAGAAAATGTGACAACATGAAAAAATAATCGATCAGAGCACAGCAGCATACATAGTTGCTATTTAAGTATTTGACTTTAGCTCATTAGCGCCAACACTAGCAATCGGTAGCATGGCATATTTATGAAACTAAACTGTAAATATTGGGATTGGATTTTGTTCTAGCAATAGTCAAAAATCAATAAAACCGTACTATTCTTTGTTTTCTTCTTGAAAATCTGATCCTGTAGAGCGATAGCTACACCACATGAAAGCACACAACGTGAAGAAATAAAAGCTCAGCGTAATAAACCAATTTGAAGCAATCAAAGCTCTCTGCTTCAATGCTTCTCACTTTACCTTATTAAAAATGGCCATGTTCATGAAATGGAAGAGTTGGGAAAACAATTGTATTGTCAAGGCTGCATTCACACGACACCGACGGAGTAGTGTCATTGTTGAACTCATCACACCAATCATCTGCAAAGGAACCGTCAAAAAAACATCAGGACAATATACAAGCCAAAACTGTTCATCCTTCCCACTCGCCGTACTGATTCATTACAAATAGTGAGTGAGATCACTCAGTTTTCCCCCATTTCCACGTTATACAATAGTGACCGTATTTTCACAAAATATTGGGATTTTCTACAGCTTAGGCCAGATTAAACTATAGAAACCAGAACCAGGTAATAAGGGCTTTCACATGCATTCAACTTATAAACAAACAAATCCACCCTACAATAAACAACTGTGATCACGCAGCTTTCTCATGAAGGCAAAAACGTACCAAAACCAATATTGTGAACGAATAAATGAATTACTGAACATAATTGTCACCCACCATGAGCTGCTATGCATGAAAATCTATGGAAATGGAGCATGGAATCGAAAAACAAGTTACGTAACCCTACAATTGCTTGAAAAATTAAAAAAAAACACCAGTTTTAGTTTTAGGAACCAAATCAAAAACTTTCTCTACTTACCGGAGAAGTTGCACTTTCATCATCATCATCCCGCTCGAGCAAAAAATGGCCAATCAAATTGGACATTTCCCCTTGAATGCAAGTAACCAAATGTCGGAATGCAAGTTGAACAACTTCGGCCAGTACATCTTGGGCATCCAAAGAAAAAGCGCCAATCTGGCGATCCGATTTCAAAAAGTGTAGAAATTCCGAAGAATTTGCCATCCAAAAAGCCAAGCTATTAGAATCAGCATTCTTCTCCTGGACCGTTTGCATAATGATATGGGAAATTCGGAGCAGAAAAGTGGACAACATATGAGCTCTCTCATGAGGCGTCACATCCGGTCGAAAATGAGTGGTGGCTCGATACCTAGCTGCCAAATATAGGGCGTATGTTGGTGACAATTTGAATTGAAGCGTTGAAGGGTTCACATTTAGTATTGTAGCAGCCAAAAAGCTTTCTTCTCCAGCTTCCGGTAGTTCCAGTGTAGCCGGTAAAATGGAATCTGGTCGAATCGATCTGTAAAATCACAAGAAAAAAGTTATGACATTGAAGCAATCAGGAAAAAAATCAATTTCTTCCGCATTTGAAAAAAACCAACAGATTCAATAAGATATCCAATGTAGTAACTCAAAGCAAAGGAGCCGAGTATAAAAAAGCATTGTATAACTGACTACCAGAGAGAGTTTTGAGGAGATTACAAAAGCATGATCAAACAGTGAGTGCAGTTGACTCAAAATAAAAGAGTCAACGAGTCCCCTTGATTTCAAACCAGATATGGTTAGTAGCATGAAAAATGAAATGCCATTTCCTCGTATCTCCAACAAATTCATCCAAGTGGTAAATCAAATTAGTGATAGCGCTTGGATACTACATTTGCCATTCTCGGAAATATACGAACGTCTTTGATAATTCAACACATTTCATAATTTAAACACCCATAGTTTACAAGATAACCTACAGAGCACAACAAACTCACAAACTTTAGAAATTCTTTTCAGCCACTTTGATTCAACAAACAAGCACACTGACTACAGACCCATATTAATTCAAGAAATGCGGTTGTCGATTTTCACAGAGCAACGATAAAAATCACACAAGACAAGTGAACAAGAAAATATATAGAAGAATGCTCTCATTTTTTTTTGGGCATCAGTAAATCCATGACTGGGAAACAATACCTTGACACAGAATCCTCGTGTTGTTGAGAGGGTGACATTGGCGGCGACTGTTGATTGTTACTTAACATATTACTGTGATTGCCGTCTCCATCTCCTCGTTCAAGGGCTCCTGGAGACTCTATCACTTCTCTGGATATAAAAATGCATGCAAAAATCATAGAAAATAAAATAACAAGCCAAAAAAAAAAACATGGATGACCTAGTCCGTTTGAACCACAAAGAAATATTATGTGCTACACACAGGGATGTTTAGTTGGTTAAACAAAGCACGTAACTAATAAGTCCAGCTGTAGTATACTGGATTTTTTGGTTGTACACAGTAGGAGTACTAAATATCAATACAACTGTGATAACGAAAACGGATGTAAAATTCACTTCCTCATAATATAGCTTAAAATCATCCGTTTTATGTGTGGGACAGAGTTGTGCAACCAATACATTAGGGGTACACCCGATGCCGTGTTATCATACATTTCTACGCGCTTACTTCTCTCAGCCAATCGGATCAGTAGGTAGCGACGGGAAGTCTGCTCTGATTGGCTGGAAGAAGTTAGCGCCCGCGTCGAAATATACAAAAGTACACGGCTTCAGGTATATCCCTATTATTTAAGCAAAAACTGACCACACTACGTGGAGCATGCAATGAAACATGTGATGGGCTTGATTACCTTTCAGAAAAATGTCCAGTGGGACTCCCTCTTTGAGCAAAACGAAAGTAGTACGTCCTTCCAAACCGAATGATTGCTCCATGTTGAAGAATAGTCGTCTCATAGATCCGTTGCCCGTTCACGTAAATGTCAGCATCTCGAGACGACGGAGTGACTGTCACAATCCCCTCAGTACTGGCAATCACGCAATGTCGGGGACGTAGACCTGCTAATTGGAGCCCACCCCATTCATTTCCAACTTCGGTCACATCATTTTCCAAGGCTATTCTTCGACCTGCTTCGGTACCGTCTAATATGAAAAGGAGAATACAATTAGTACGGAACAATAGATTCATTTCAGTTACACGTTACTGTGAATGCACCTACTCAAAAGACAAGGTCAAGTTCACTGAAATAGCTAATTTAATATGCGAATTCAGCCATTTCAATAAACCGTTCAATATACCCACTCTATACTAGATAATTAAAAGACGTAGTGGATCCCTTCAAAAAAATAGTAACATAGCATTATCAAAAATTGTGTCCCGACTTTTTGTCAATGTATACACATGAGTAAATTCAATTGCTCGAGTCTAGAATTCGAATTGAATGAATCCTCAATGTGGTTTAGCCCTTACAACTACAATTTTGTTCCCAACCAAGTATGCAATTCATACCCCCTACCCTGAAAACTTGTGGATTAAACAAATTGAACCAAGTAAAAATACACAGACAAATCTTATCCACAGAACATCACTTTGCTAAACACAATTAAAATTACTTCTGTAGGCTTGAGCAAGAATGGAAATGAGAGTAAACTGGCCTAGACGACAGTAGCTCATTTAATTACAAAACCCGTTGTTTTAGCCATCTCAAAATACAGCGTCTTACATAAATAGCCTAACAGTATGAGACTGCCTGCAGTGAAAACAATTTAGTTACGTTTGTCCCTTTAGAAAGTCATTTTGGACGCAATAAAAACTGTTTCTCACAATTATGATCATACGATATGTCGTAACGTAACATAGTATTTATAACCACCAAAGGGAGCACTTCAAACAGACTCATATACTACATAGATGATAATCTAAGCAATATAGTACAAAATAACTAACTAACTATAGTTACACAACACAAAATTTTATTTCATTTTAAAGGCTTTCCCAAGCATTTAGCCTAAAACAAATTATTCGCTCTCATTACATGAAAAAAACTTTATGCACGCATTTCAAGTAATTAAATATAGAAATAGCAATAAATTAGTCATTGATATCCGAATTTCAACAAACTTTGTCACGTTCCACTTTTAAAGCACTACGTGAGAGTGATAGAAATTATAAATTCAGTCTCACAATACTTTGGACAAAAACATTGGCTACACTATTTTCCCATCTAACAAGCCATGCAACTTTCACTCCCGGGGTATGTTGCAATTAGCTAGCATATAGGAGCACCTGCTTTCTCCACATTACTACATGCAATCATTTCAGAAATGCATGCAACAAAATTCCTACCAAAAAGTTATCTTTATACGTAAACAGGAACCCCACTATTTTTTCCAGCATGTATCCAGAGAGCATTTTCTCACATTCAATTAATCCACCAAAATCCAGCACGTACGTAATATCTCCTATCCATTGCGAACGCAATAAAAAATCCACTTGGGCACCAATTAGGCTATAAAAATGATTGCCCACAAACTAACTAACTACATAATAATCTTTGTCTCTACTTGCCCAACGCCAAAAGCAAACAATTCCCCTGTTTATGCATTTATTACATGAATAAACAAAGAGGGCTAAATATAGAGAGAAAGTCAAGGAGAAAACTGCCTATCTTTGTTAAATGACTGGGACATACAATAGAAAGACTCCGTTTTGGATTGACGTGACATAATATACATAAATGCAACTAAAACTACTTCCCGCTACGTCAGCTCTAGGCCATAAATAGAACTTAACATACTAAAAATAGTAAAGTTAGCAAAATCCAAAGGAAGGACTAAAATAAAAGTGGTGTGAAAATTATACAGGTAGATACATAGGTGAAAACAATGAATGGAATGCTAAGAATATCCGGAAGCCAAACACGGCAGTATTATATTGTTTATAATGACTCCTTATGTAGTAGTGTATAGCTACAGCGATTCGTTTGTGCCACTCCGCATTGAATTCCAAAAAATGAATACAATAAATTGCTATACTATGCTTTATACACTACAAAAAGGTTTTTCCTATCAGATCGAAAAATGACTTAACAAACGACTTTCACCAATCCTCAAGCAATTTTTCAATTCACGGTATGCATTACGACATGCCCTATAGTGAAAGTGCAGTTTGTACCAGATTGGCTAACAAATCATTCATTGCTGTACAATACTAACATGTTATCTCTGACTATTATAGGATTGCTCAGTAAAAGGACTTTGAACGAGACACGGTGAATCATAGTTTCATTACCGTCACTTCAATTTAGACAAGAAATCATTTTTACTGCGTAGCTAAAAAATTTTCATGTAGTTTGCGAACAATACACCTTTTGCATAGATAAATCAATGCTGATATTGACACTCTAATGAACTTTCCTCAAAGGCCTTATTTGAAATACAGGGCAACCAACGGGTAACTGATCCCAATGTAAATATATGAAGGCATAAGCAAAACAAATGAACATGATAGTTAGTCAGTTGTCCCCTACAGAGCTGTCAATTCTGAAAGCATACACTCGTATTTCAATCAAGACAAAACAATGTGATCAGTCTCCGACAAAATTCCAATCGTTCATATGATACGCATCATTTTCTGAACACCAATAACTAAAAACTATTCCACCTCCAAAGTATATTGCGCATTTTAAATAATTCTGCAGAAAATCCTATGCAAAGTGATTGAAAACAAAAAATATCTCATAAACACAATAAAAAACATCCTGCTTGATTCTAACTAACAACTGCATACAGTTGTATTTGAACAAAAACCCACACGTTCAGCTCAACCAAACCACTAAATCCTCCTAGAGGTTCGTTTCGTTGTTAGAAACTAAATAATACTTACTTTTAGTATCTCAATATTTAATAAACACGAGCTATCATTCCTTCTCTGGGAAAAAAGACCGAAATAGACCAAACCTTTTTTCTCCATATCTTTTTCAATTCAGATAGCTCACACAATGAACGAGCGAAATCGGAACGCCATATAATCTTTGCACACTATACAACGTCATCTACCACATAGTAGCGAGTTTCTGATAGAAATTCAGTTACATATGTGCCGTTTTCACACTCCATTTACACACATATGAGCTGAAAAAGTACAGTATACGTCTACCTGACTCAAAAATTGAGTTAGCATTACGAAACTTTCTAGATCATTTGTATCTTATTACATTGCTATCCTTCATACTGTCGCGTTTCACTTAAAAAACACGGATAATAGATCTATCGGTGATCATACAAAATCCTATGTTTAGCAAATTTGACTATAGCATGAATTGCATTGATGTTACGATCGTTAATGCATTATGTCTACACCATTATAAGCCTCGGGAATCTTTCTTCAAACAACATACAGACAATAATAATTGGGCACTTACCAGGTAACAACTCAATCAAAAGTGGTTCAAGTTGACCATCATAGCTGCCCCTGTAGCCAATGTCATCATCAGTACGTCTACCAGGTTTTTTCTTCCTTTTTCTGGGATGGTAGTCTGGAGGTCGTCTTCGGACATGGAACATAATGGAACCTGCAAGAGCAAGTCAAGTCACAAGCCAATTACAATCCCGGTCCACTGTATATTCCAACTTAACAAAGAAACAAGAGAATAATACAATATGTAACTTTCTCCCAAGTCTGGATAGTTTCCCAAAATTGGCAACTATAAACCTTTATTAACTAACTCTGAGTGAGAGTTGGTTAGTTAGTTAGTAAGTTACTAAGTTTGGGATCCAAAAAGTTTTCATCTCTTTCAAAAGGTATAATTCAATTTTGCAGCTCTTCTGTGCTGCACCTTATACAAGTGGGTATCGGTTTTTGGACAAAGATAATTTGGATTTATTACAAGAAGGGTGTTTCAATAAAAGCTTACAGGAGAGGTTTTAAAATCAACAATTTACGGATCACAATGTGTGCATGAATAATGCTAACATTTGTCAGCATCTTGTCGGCTAAGTTTGTTCCTAAAAGTTGATGAGAGCAGACAACCCGTAAGGATTGTATAACTATATAGCTGCACATTTATTTGGCTCAACAGGCAGACATGGACCAGTTCAATTTAATTAGCTTTGGCTGCTAAGTGTGCCACAATTTACGAGGAAATAAACACCAGGTGGCACATTTTCACAATAATTAGTTGGCCCAAATTAGAGCGCATAGGTCCCCTAATTTTCTCGTGCAAACCAAACTTTTCTAAAACATTGTACCCCTGGATTTCAAATTTCCAAACTAACCAACAAGTCATTTTTTTCAAGCATTCTAAATAAAACTGTCATGCTTTATGTGTATCAATTAAACAAGTATTATACCCAAGACGATCTCATATTTACAATTCCTACGTCGGGTGGAAAAAGACCATAAGCCCATCATAGCTTCCCACCGATTGTATTAAATTCCCCCTGTGGAATGCATATGAGGCAGATAGGCTTGATACACAGTAAATTTCCAACTTTTCAACAATCATACGTACATGACATCAGGTAAAAACAAATTTTATAAGAACAGTTTTATTAGAAGAGCCTAAAGTCACATAAAACACACCACTTAACTATACCTACAGATACATTTTTAAAGCACCCAGTCGTTCCGGAGAAACTTTTTCACAGACCTGTTACACAAATGAAAGCTCCAATACAACTAACCGACTTTCTCCACCGTGTAGCCTTCTTGTATGCATGCACCAGTGCTACTGTGTACACAATATTTGGGGTGAATATAGTAATTGTGAAAGTTGGGGGAACTATTACTAACAGAATGATTGACTATATACGCAAGAGAGTGAGTGAGTCTGTTGTTACATTTCCCAGTAAAAGTGAATGAGTAAAAAACATGACGTTTCTCCAACTTTCTCTTGTTTTCCAGTTCGGCCATCTGTTTTCATGACCAATGTACTTTTGTTAAAAATGGATACGCATGTAAGTTTCGCTGATACCTTTTCGATGAATAGCGTGCTGAGTTGTCGTTCCATTTTTATAATAATTTGACGCAAATGAGATGTAAATAGTTTAGGTTCAAAAAAACATGGTTTTCTTTACCTCTTATGTTTTGCTGTGCGGTCAACAGAGCTAAGGGAGACTCGTCATCATCTAATATGTATTCTGCAGTATCCCCTTGACACACCTGCAATGAGATTGAGATGTAAAATTTAACTTTAGTGACAGGAAAAAAGACAAAATGGATAGAAGCTAATGGCATATATATAGACTGTAGGTAGGTAACAGAAATTTTCGGAACATCCGTGAGGTAAAAGTGTCAACTTTAGAAATAACAAACAAACGTCATACTTTTTTTCATGGGAAGCATGTGATATTAACGGTAGGTTCCATGCAACAACAATATTTTGCTCATCAAAGAAATTGATACGAATTTCGCTTGTTTCATGTGACGACAACTGTTTGCACATCCCTTTGACAAAGGATAAAGTTACAGGTATGCTGACTAACTACAACTAATTGGAAATAACTGTGAGCAATCTAAATGTCAGTCATGTTCATTGCTCATAACTTGCAAGCAACATGAAAAATGCAGATAACATACCTGAACCAGACAATAATTTGACGGGTCTTGATCTGTCATGGCGTACTTGACCAACATTTCTTTGACAACGTAGGCAGCCGTGTCATTGACAGCTAAAAGTAAAGTTTTGTATGGCACATCTTTACATAGAGCCTCTCCATAGATTCGTAAAGTTCCTCCAGTATCTGGACCTCCATCTCGGGATCGAAACTGGGCCAATTTTTTCTCCAGTTTTTGTTGACGCCGTCGTCTCATGACAGCTTCTGGATTTGAGATGGATCGAGTGAAACTCGTTTCAGGCAATTCTGTTTAAAAATGTAATACATAGGGTAGTTATTTCTTGCTTTTGGAAGTTGCTAATCGTTTTTGCTGAAACTTTGGCAAAGAAAAAGTTCAATATATATGTAATGTTAATTGTCCATTGACCTACTCAAGGGAAGCAACTACTTTAAAATTATGGCTAATTGCTCTTGAAATTGTGGGTTAAATAATGAAGTAAAAGTGGAAACATTTTCTCACAAAAAAAAACGGATTTGATGAATGATTGATGACCACCGGTCAAATCGATTATTGATTACAGCATTCATACATTTTCTACGATTTTCTTCTTATACATATTTGAAAGTAAACTAGAAATTTTCTTGAACCACATGAAGATTATGAGTTGCGGAAAAAACACAACAATAGTTATTTTTTCATTGCATAACATAACTTGGCCCACACAAAACTATTACAGAAGGATACCCATATCTATCTCCAAAACTTTTTTCATTAAACTTTCATAATGAATAACATTTTTTGCAAAAGGAAATGCAAAAATTGTAACATAAGA
>Ga0210040_10009772_pt1 | contig 11108 bp, 15 predicted proteins | sample CryGeyCG12114_NA_FD_185462 | JGI IMG/M metagenome (GOLD analysis project Ga0210040, IMG submission 185462) | Groundwater microbial communities from aquifer - Crystal Geyser CG19_WC_8/21/14_NA (SPAdes) (version 2) | ecosystem: Environmental > Aquatic > Deep subsurface > Groundwater | place: USA... | reverse complement strand
CTCGCCGCACTCCCCCCCTTGCCTCCCCCCTCCCCCCCTTACGGAGGTGACCCCGCGATGGCTCGCAAGTCGCTGCGCGTGGTGTCTGCGGAGGAGAAGGCGGTTCCGCCGACCCTGCTGGAGGCGGTCGAGTCTGGCGACATTCTCGCGATCATGAAGGCTCAGCGCCGCATCATCGCCGAGTCGCTGGTGACCGCTCCAGACAACACGCGGCCGCAGTACAGCAACGAGCTCAACAAGCTGAATGCGCTGATCCGCGAGGAAGAGTCGCGCCGGTCCGTGGAAGATGAGGACGCATCGGTGGTAGCCCCCCTCGAGCCGACTGCATGGGATGGCACAGGCTACTGATCGCCGCCGGCTCTCGGAGGTCGCCCGGCATGTTGTTACCCCGGTCGGCATTGTTGCCTCCGAGTGGCCGGCTGTTCGGGAGACGTGTCGCCGGCTCGGGTGGGGCTTCGACGGGTGGCAGGACGGCGCGGCGATGCTCGCGCTCGGGCTGCGCAAGGACGGCGAGTACGCTGCGGACACGACGGTGTTCTCGATTCCTCGGCAGGTCGGCAAGACGTATCTGATCGGATGCGTCATCTTCGCCCTCTGCCTGATGAAGCCGGGCCTGCGCGTCATCTGGACAGCGCAGGTCAAGGACACAGCCCTTGAGACCTATGCAAAGTTCGTCGAGCTGGTCGACGCCTCGCCGAGACTGCGGCGCCACATCGGCCGAATGCCATCCGGCAAGGGTGACGAGGCGATCGTCTTCGTCAACGGATCGTCGATCGAGTTCGGCGCGCGCGAGTCTGGCTTTGGGCGCGGTCGTACTGATGTCGACGTGATCGTGTTCGACGAGGGTCAGCACCTGTCGACGAATGCCCTCGAGAACCTGGGCGCCGCGCAGAACGTGGCGGTCAACCCGCTGTGTTTCGTGATGGGCACGCCCCCTCGCCCGCAGGACAAGGGGGAGTGGTTCTCTCTACTCCGGCAGGAAGCGCTCGACGGCGAGTCGGACGGCACCCTATACATCGAGTTCTCCGCCGACCGTGGCGCCGAGCCGATGGACCGTGACCAGTGGCGCAAGGCGAACCCGTCCTTCCCGCTGCGCACGTCGGAGCGGGCGATGCTGCGGCTGCGGAAGAAGCTGAAGAACCCCGACTCCTGGAACCGTGAGGCCCTGGGAATCTGGGACAAGGTCGATGTCCAGCAGCGGGTGGTGACGCCCTCGCTGTGGAACAGGCTGGTCGAGGACGAGCCGCCCGAGCAGGACGTCCCGCCGAGCGCCCTGGCCGTGGACATGTCGCACAGCCGGGTGGTAGCGATCGGCGGCTGCTGGCTCAAGCACGATCGTCCCTACGTTGAGCTGCTCGAGCTGGACGCCGTCTCGGACACGACGGGCGCGGTGCAGTACCTCGCTGAACGGGCGGGGCGACGGATACCAGTTGTGATCGATGCGGACAGCCCCGCTGTGTCGATGGTGCCCGACCTGAAGGCGCTCAAAGTCAAGGTGGTCGTCGCTACCGTCCCGGAGGTCGGGAAGGCCTGCGGAGGCTGGATGGACGACGTGCTTGAGCACCGCCTGTCGCACGCCGGGCAGAGCCAGGTCGACGACGTGCTGGCCTTGGTCCGCAAGCGCTCGATCGGCAAGGCCGGCCGCTGGGTGTGGGATCGCTCGGACCCATCCAAGAACATCGCTCCGCTGGCCGCGCTGACGCTCGCTCGCTACGGCGCCGTGACCGCAGGCAAGACCGAGGAACTGCCAGCACTCATGTTCACCATGTGACCGGAATTCGACTCGTTGACGGAGGTGTCTGTGCCCACCGTCATGCAGTGGACGATCCACCTTCTGGGGAAAATCGAGGCACAGAGGCTCTACAGCGCGCCCTACGAGCTGCGCTACCGCAACGAGTACGTCCTGCCGTTCATCGCTCGCGAGTATCGAGAGGTCTACGGCGAGGCTGTCGATCTGGTGCACCCGGCACTGACGCCCCCACGGACAGGCACTGCTGGCATCGGGATCGACGCTCTGGTGGAGCGCCTCACAGTGCAGGGTGCCACCTCGGATGATCCGGTGGCCGCACGACGGATGCAGATCGCGTGGGAGGACAACGACCTCGACGTCATGCACCGCGAAGCGCACCGCGAGGCGCTGATCAAGGCCCGGGCCTTCGGTGCCGTCTCCCGCAGTGCTGACAACGCGCGAGCCATCGTCGGGATCGAGTCGCCCGAGCAGATGGCCGTGCATCGCCAGTCAGCACCACCGTACGACGTCGACGCCTCGCTGAAGGTCCAGACCGACGAGTGGACGGGGCAGCGCCGGGGTCTTCTACAGCTTCCCGGACGCGACATCCCGCTCGTGGAGGCGCTCGTCGCCTACTACGACCCCGAGGGCAGTGGTGCCCACTCTCGCTGGGTGATCGCCCCTGAGGGTGAACGGCCCTCGCGGATGCTTGGCGTGCCGGTCGTGGAGTTCGCGTGCCGCTCCCGGCTGCTGACTGAGCCGATCAGCGACATCGAGCCGATCGTCACCGAGGTCGACGTGGTGGACCTGATCGAGGGCCTCATGGTCTTCGCCGGCCACTTCGGCGCCGTCCCGATCCGCGCCATCTCCGGCGTGCCGGTCATGCGAGACCCGAAGGACCCCACAGGGAACACGCCGCTGATGGGGCCGGACGGCAAGCCGATCATGGGATTCGTGCCGCGCGCCGACCACACCTGGCTGAGCACCGACCCGCAGACCAAATTCCAGCAGCTCACCCCGGCCGGCCTTGAGGCGTTCGTGCAGTGGGCAAACCACGCCTCGAGCCGAGTGCGCGCGCGAACCTCCATCGCGTCGACGTACTACTCCATCGACCTCAAGTCCCACATGAGCGCCGAGCTTCTCAAGACCGACGAGGCACCGATGGTGCGTCGCGTCAACGCCATGGGTCGCGACGGATCGTTCGGGCAGTCGTGGCGTCGGCTGTTCCGACTCATGATGGAGATCGAGGACCCCGGATCTCGCGCGCGAGTCAAGTCCCGGTGGGCTGATCCGGAAACCCGTGTCGAGGCCCAGGCCACAGATTCGGCACAGAAGCTGACATCTGCGGGCTACGGCCGCGGCGTCGTCGGCGAGACGGTGCTCGGGTGGGATCCGGAGACGGTGACGCGCGCCGTCGCCGAAGGCAACTCGGACCGGCGCTTGGCTGACCCGGCCACGCCACCCACCGACATCTGACCGAACTTCTGCCCTGGCCGTGCCGGGCAGCAAGGCGCCCGGCCAACCGGCTGTGCGCAGCCCCGTCCCTCGATGGGACACCAGCCCAAGGAGACGCGATGTCCACCCCCACTCACCTGCCTTCCGCCCCGACACCGCCTCCGGCACCCACCGTCGGGCCCCTGCCGCCGTTGCCGACGCCCGCACCGTACGGGCAGCCCCAGGCGCCGCTCGTGCCGCCGTCCCAGACCGCCGCGCCGGCGGGCGCCCCCGTAGTCGCCCCCACCCCTTCAACTCCGCCGCCGGAGGGCGTCAGCCAGGAGGAGTGGACCGCCCTGGGCGACCCGGGCAAGAACGCGCTCATCCGCGAGCGTGCCGCCCGGACTCAGGCCGAACAGGCACTGGCCGCGGCCAGGACAGCGACCGCAACAGCTCCGGCCTCAACTGTCCCGACCGCGCCGCCCAAGCACGCAGGCACCCCGGCCCCCGGCGACGCCGCCGACATCGCCACGATGATCCAGCAGGCCGTCACAGCGGCGATCGCGCCGATCCAACAGACCTTCGCCGACCGCGACACCCAGCAGGCCGTGGAGCGCATCCAGGAGGCCGTCACGACGGCCGCCGCCGATCGGTTCCACGATCCATCCGATGCGCTCTCTGGCGTCGACCTCTCCACCCTCACCGACGGGTCCGGCCGTGCCGACCCGATGAAGGTGAGCACCGCGCTCGACGACCTGCTCGCGCGCAAGCCACATCTCGGCAAGGCAGTCGACACGCGTCGGCACGCGACACCGGCGAACCTCGTTGGCGCTGGTGGCGGCAACGGGCCTGCCCCGCTGGAGAGCCGGGTGCAAGCCCAGCTCGACCTGATGAAGAACCAGCACTAACAGCAGCACAACGGCGCGACGCCGTCCCCACCCAGTACCACTCCCGCAAAGAAAGGCAGTACCGTGGCCGACTTCGCGCCCACCCGCAACACCTACGCCAGCACGCAGCCCGTCTGGGCCCGCGACCTCCTCAAGTCCGAGAACCACGGTCGCCTCATCGACGGCACCGCCATGCTCGCCGCGTTCCCCAGCGGCGTGGTGCCCTCCGGCACCGGAATCATGAAGGTCACCGCGACCAACCAGGGCGCCCCCGTGGGCACCGCCGCCGCGACCCCCGACGGATACCTCATCAACGAGCTCAAGGTCGTCGCCGGCGGCAAGTACCTCGAGGCCGTCATGCACGCCGGAACCGTCACCGAGCGGCTCCTGCCTGGTGCCGCCGCCCCCACCGGCTTCAAGGCGGCCCTGACCGCCGTCGTCCACATCTGAGATCGGGAGACACACCATGCAGATCATTGACCTCGTTCCCGACCTCCAGGCGGTCATCCTGGCCGCCCGCGAACAGCGGGACGCACGCAACACCCTGGCGCAGTTCCTGCCCAACGTGAACGTGCAGGACGTGTCCTACCGGCTCGGCCGCGCCCAGCGCTTGGACCAGACCGTCCCGGTCCGCGCGCTCGACGCTCCCGCGACGCCCATCCGGCGCCCCGGCGTGCTCGACGTGAAGGGCGACCTGCCCGCCATCACGCCCATCGAGTACCTCACCGAGGATGACCTGACCCGAGCCCGGCGACTGGCCGGCGTCAACGTCGACCTCGCGCCGTCCGTGGCGACCGGGGCCAAGCGAGTCGCGCTCGCGGTGGACAACACCTTCGAGATGATGCGCGGGCAAGCCCTGGCCACCGGCGTCGTCAGCCTCCAGCTGGAGGACGGGAACGTCCGCCCGGTCGACTTCGGCGTCCCCAACGGGCAGAAGTTCGGACCGGGCACAGTGGCCTTCAACGCCGCCGGCTACGCCGGAGACCCGTTCGCGGAGCTCGAGGGCTGGCACTCGGCGTACCTGAACGCCGCTGGCACCTACGCCGGGGTCATGCTGACCTCGACCCGGCTGGTGTCGATCCTCGGCACCTTCTTGCGGAACAAGTACCCGAACCAGCCGATCGGCATCGCAACCGTCGCCGGCGAGCTGGCGCTGCGGAACCTGCCGCCGATCGCGACCTATGACCGGACCATGACCGACGCCGCGGGGGTCCGTCGCCGGGTCTACCCCGAAGGGTCTGTCACCTTCCTGCCCGCTGCGGACGCTCCGATCGGGCGCACCGAGCTGGGCATCACCCAGGAGTCCGTGCAGCAGGTTCAGGGCAACGTCCTGACCGCCGCGCAGGCACCCGGGCTGACCATCGTCACGCTGGGCCAGGACAACCCGGTCCAGCGCGCGGTCAAGGGCGCTGCGATCGGCATGCCGGTGATCCAGGACACCGACGCGATCGTGTGCGTCTCCGGCCTGATCTCCGGGGCGGCCGCCTAATGGCCGCCTTGGCGTACTCGGTGGTCCTCTCCGACGGCTCGGTCGCCGAGGGAGGCACCGAGGAGACCCCGGAACTGCGGAAGGCGATCCCCAACCCGCTCGCTTGGGGGGAGCCTGAGGTGCAGACTTCTGCGCGCAAGACCCGGAAGTCTGACGACGCCTGATGAGCACGAGCGGCGGGGTTAGGTCGTGATGATCGAAGCTTCCGATGTCGCGACCTACCTCCGCTCCTCGCCCGACCAGCTCGACTCGGCCGCGCTGGAGCAGATCGTTGACACGACGGTCGGCCTCGTCATAGAGGTGACCGGAACGATGTCCGCCTACCCGGCGCGCGTCCGTGCCATCGCTCTCGAGGTGGCCGCGCGGGCGTACCGCAACCCGGAGCGTCTGCGCACTCGGACCGATGGTCCATTCTCCAAGACGTTCGAGATCTCCGAGCGCGCCGGCGTGTACCTCGCCGAAAGCGAGCGGATCGACCTACTTGCCTCAGTGACCGGTAGCCCCACGGCCGCCAGCCAAGGGGCGTGGGCAGGGTCGATGCCCTACCTGCGATGAGCGGCTGGGACGAGGTCGCTGTCACCGTCGAGCGCTCGGCTGGCACTGACCGCTACGGCAACCAGCTGCCGGGCGGTACGTCCCATCGCATCGACGGATGCCTGATCGCCCCGCGCAGCTCGGAGGAGCGCACGGACAGGCAAGCGACTGTCATCACGGGCCGGAGCCTCTACGCGCCGCCCGGCGCTGATCTCCGGTCGCAGGATGTGGTCGTCTTCAGTGCCTCCCCGCAGCCCAGTGATCCTCGTTGGCAGGTCGACGGCGAGCCCGGCGACTGGGGCGTCGGGCTCGAGGCTGTCCTGACCCGCGTGGAGGGCTGATGTTCCCCGACATTGAGACGGCCCTAATGGACTACCTCGAGGACCTCGGCTACACCGTCACGTCGACTCCGGCCGATCTCGTCTCCCGGCTGCCAGTGATCCGCATACAGCGGGTCGGCGGCAGTGATGACGGGGAGAACGACTACCCGCGCGTGTCCGTGCAGACGTTCGCGGCAGGCAGTTCAGAGAAGCCCACTGCCGCGCGGGACCTGGCCGAGACCATCCGGGACCGGCTGAACCACGAGCTGCCCGCGATGAGCAAGCCGGGCGGCTTCCTGCTCGACTCCAGCAGCACCGAGTCCGGTCCCTCGTCCTACCCCTGGCCTGATCCGTCCGTGCGGGTCGCTCAGGCCATCTACCGCCTCACCACCCGTCGCACCGACTGAGAACCAAGGGAGAAACCATGTCCACCTTCGCTGAGGTTGCCGCCTTCCGCAGCAACCTGATTCGGAAGGCTCTCGGCGGCGCGCTGCTGGTGGCCGACTACTCCACCTCCGCGCTCGCTGACATCTGTGCTGCGGGCGGGGTGCTGACCATCCCGGCCGGCTACGTGTCGCTGGGCCGCCTGACCCAGGACGGGCTCGCGTCGGCCAACGAGGTCGAGCGGTCCGAGATCAAGGGCTGGGGCGACAACTTCCCGGCCCGGGTCGACATCACGTCGGAGTCGGCGTCGCTGACCTGCACCGCGATGGAGACCAAGGCCGCCGTTTGGGACGCGTTCTACAACGTGGACACGTCCGCGCTGGCCTCGGACCCGACGACGGGGACCGTCACCTTCGACAAGCCGCTCCTGCCGTCCGTCCGGGACAAGCGGGTCCTCGCGCTGGGGCGTGACGTCAACAAGGAGAACGGTCTCGACGTCTACCTGGGGATCCACTTCCCGCGCGCCAACCTCTCGCAGAACGGCGAGCAGAACTGGGCCAACAACGACGCGGGCGTGAACTACCCGCTGACGATCAACGCCCAGTCCGACGACGACGAGGGCACCGCGGTCCGGCTGTTCTGGGGCGGTCCCGGTCTGGCCGGCCTGCTCGCCGACATGGACGTCACCGCCGGCGCCTGATCCACCCCCACCACGAGCACTGAAGGAGACGGACATGGCTGAGCAGAAGAAGGACGAGCAGTTGCCGAAGCCCATCGAGGAGGCGAAGGCCACGCCGAAGGCGAAGACGGTGACGCTCGTGTCGAAGGACGGCGAGCACAAGGTCGAGTTCGCCGCGGTCCCGGTGAACGCGGCCGAGGTCACCCGCCTCAAGGCGCTGGGGTGGACCGCGAAGTGAGCAACAGCAAGCGCCCCGCGAACGGGCACTATTCGCTCGACAAGTATCGCTCCGAGGTCAAGGGGGAGCCGTTCGTGCTGGACGTCAGCACGGACGAGACGCTGACGATCCCCCGTCCGACCGGTGACGTGATCTTCGCGATCGAGGACGCCATGTCCAGCAAGGAGACCATCGAGGCCCTCGCCGGTGACCAGGCTCCCCGGCTGCTGGAGATCGTCGGCGGCGAGGACGCAGCGGTGATGAAGGCGCTCAGCGAGGACATGCAGAAGCACTTCCAGCTGGGGGATTCCTAAGGCTTCGATGGCTGCTTGAGCGCTACGGCGACGCCATCGAGGCCGACTTCCACCACGAGTACCCCGGCGTCGACATGCTCGACTTCTTCCGGGACCGGATCAGCGCCCGGACGATGCTGAACCTGATCGAGCACCTGCCTGCGCACTCGCACTACGCGGAGGCCATCGCCCAGGACGACGAGCTCGCACCGAGCGTGGCGGATGATGCGCCGCAGCGGAAGTACCGGCCGCGGATCTCCGAGTGGTCGCCCACCGAGCAGCTGCTGGCGGCGGTGTTCAACCGGCTCGGTGAGCTGATCGTGGTGACTGCTGGCGGCGGCAACATGCCGGAGCCGTGGCCCACCCCTGAGACGGCTGCCGAGCGCGCCGCGAAGGTTCAGAAGGAAGCCGAGTGGAACGACCTGTTCGACGCGATCGAGCAGGCACGAGCGAGAGGTGGGGCGCAGTGAGCGACTTTCGTTACGTCCCGCCATCGCCCCGTGATCTCGACGCCCTCGCCTCGACGCGGGAGATGCAGGGCGCCGTCGAGACGAACGCGGAGCGTGGCTGGGAGCACGCGCAGAGCATCGCCCCCAAGGACTCCGGGCACTACGCCGATTCGTTCCGGGTCGAGGCCGCCCCGGGCAAGACGGCAGCCGCGCGCCTCGTCAACGACGCCGACTACGCCGCGCACGTGGAGTGGAAGAACGGCGACCACGTGCTGTCGCGGACCGCTGACTTCATCGAGGCCAACGCGCGATGATCAACGGTGGATCCGCCTACATCACGGTCCGGCCGTCGATGCGGAACTACCAGCGTGAGGTCACCTCCAAGGTGGAGCAGACCGGGACGCGGGCGGCTTCCGGCTTCAACAGCAAGTTCAAGTCAGCCCTGAGGGTCGGCGGGATCTTGGCAGGCGCGTTCGTCGTGACCAAGGGCGTCGGCTACCTGAAGGACGCGGTCGGTGCGGCGTCGGACCTGAACGAGACCCTGTCGAAGAACCAGCAGATCTTCGGTGGTCCCGGCTCCAAGATGCTGGCCAACTGGTCGAAGGATGCCGCGACGTCGTTGGGGCAGACCCGGCAGCAGGCCCTCGACGCCGCAGGTGTGTTCGGCGTGTTCGGCAAGTCGGCCGGCAAGTCGGGCAAGGATCTCGCGCGCTTCGCTGCCGACAACACAAAGCTGGCTTCGGACCTGGCGTCCTTCCACAACGCGTCACCCGAGGAGGCCATCCAGGCCCTCGGTGCCGCCTTCCGTGGTGAGGCCGAGCCGATGCGCCGTTTCGGGGTGTTGCTCGACGACGCCTCCATGCGTCAGCAGGCCATGAAGATGGGCCTGATCGAGACGACCAAGCAGGCACTGACCCCGCAGCAGAAGGTGCTGGCCGCCCAGGCGCTGATCATGAAGCAGACGAAGGACGCACAGGGCGACTTCGGCCGCACGTCCGGCGGGCTGGCGAACCAGCAGCGGATCCTCACCGCCCAGTTCGAGGACACGAAGGCGTCGGTCGGCAAGGGCTTGCTGCCGATCGTGACCAGGTTCGTGACGTTCCTGAACGCGACGGGCATCCCGGCCATCAAGGCGTTGGCCGGCGGCTTCCGCACCAACGTACTGCCTATCCTGCGGGACTTCGGCGGCTTCGTGCAGCGCAACGTCGTCCCGGTCGTGAAGTCCCTGTTCGACTCGCTCAAGGGCGGTGGTGGCGGGTCGCAGCTCGGCAAGACGTTCGAGGTTATCGCTGCTGCGGGTCGCGAGCTGTTGCCGACCATTCGGGGCATCGCTGAGGGCGTCGTCAGGACGCTCGGGCCGGGGCTGCGTGACATCGGGAACCTGCTGAACAACCAGTTCCTCCCGGCGTTTCGCAACATCCTGCCCATCATCGTCCCCGTGGCGAAGTTCCTGCTGCGGATGTTCGGTGATGCGCTGATCGGCGCAGTGAAGGGCGCGATCCAGGCGATCAAGGGAATCATCAACGTCATCAGCGGCGTCTTCAAGCTGGTCGTGGCCATCGTGCACGGCGAGTGGGGCCAGGCGTGGCAAGCGGTCAAGCAGATCGCCAAGGGTGCGATCAACACCGTCATCGGCTTGGTGAAGGTTTGGTTCAACGTCGGTATCCTCGCCATCTTCAAGCGTGGCGTGGTCAAGCTCCTGGGCTCGTGGCGTGGCCTGTGGGAGGGCATCAAGAACCTCGGCACCCGCGGCATGACGCTGGTGCGTGGCGTGATCGACCGGGGACTCGGCCTCGTCGGGCGCCTGTTCTCGGGCGCGGTGCGTGCCTACATCGGCTTCTGGCGAAACCTGTTCTCGGGGCTGTGGAAGATCGCCACGCTGGGATGGAAAGTACTCCGGTCGGCCTTCGGTGGCGCGCTGGCGGCTATCCGCACGGTGGTCTCTGAGACGGTCGCGCGGAACATCGCTTTCTGGCGCAATCTGTTCGGCACTCTGCGCAAGGTGACCGGCGCCGGGATGACGTGGCTCCGCAAGAGCATCGGTGACGCGCTCGGCAAGGTGCGCGGCCTGTTCAGCGGCGCGATCGACGCAATCGGGCGCATCTGGGGCAAGCTGCAGGGGCTCGCCGCAAAGCCGGTCCGCTTCGTCGTCAACACCGTGTTCGCGGGCATGGTCAAGACGCTCAACGGCATTCCCGGCGTCGACATGAAGGTCCCCCACGTCGGGTTTGACCGAGGCGGCCACACGGGACCTGGCCCGAAGATGAAGCCTGCCGGGATCGTGCACGCCGACGAGCATGTGTGGACCAAGGCGGAGATGAGCCGCTTCCCCGGCGGGCACAAGGCGATGGCTCGCTTCCGTGAGCAGGTCATGCACGGCGCGCTCTCCAAGCTGCCGGGCTACTTCCTCGGTGGAGGCGTCACCCCGATGGCTGGGGCGACCAGCGTCAGCAGGCACAGCGGTTACCCGTGGGCGCGCTGGGCCGGCGACCTGAACGGCAGCGGCGACGACACCGGCAAGGCTGTGCGCGCGTGGGACCGCGGGACCGTCGCATCGACGGCTCACCTGAGCACCTCCTACGGCAACCACATCAAGGTCAACCACCCCGGCAACGTCCGCACCCTGTACGCGCACCTGTCGTCCATCGCGGTCCGGGCGGGACAGGCTGTCGCTCGAGGCCAGCGTCTCGGCG
>Ga0210040_10009771_pt1 | contig 11108 bp, 9 predicted proteins | sample CryGeyCG12114_NA_FD_185462 | JGI IMG/M metagenome (GOLD analysis project Ga0210040, IMG submission 185462) | Groundwater microbial communities from aquifer - Crystal Geyser CG19_WC_8/21/14_NA (SPAdes) (version 2) | ecosystem: Environmental > Aquatic > Deep subsurface > Groundwater | place: USA... | reverse complement strand
GTGTGCCCGAGCTCCTCCAGGCGCGCGGCGACGGCCTCGACGGCAGCGTCGACCTCTGGGTCGACCGGTTCGCCGCGCGTGAGGGCGTTGGTGAGCACCCCGATCCGCAGGCGCCGGGGTGGACGGTCCAGGGCGGTGGTGAAGGCGCCGGGCGGCAGGCCGCGGGCGAGCGCACCGGGGGCGTCGGCCGTCAGCAGGTCCATCATCAGCGCGGTGTCGCGGACCGTGCGTGTCACGTACGCGGGCACGCTGTGCCCCCACCGGTCGCCTCCGGGCCGGGGAGCCACGAGCCCGCGCGACGGCTTGAGGCCGACGAGCTGGGTGAACGCGGCCGGCATGCGGATCGACCCGCCACCGTCCCCGCCTTGTCCCACCGGCACGAAGCCTGCCGCGACCGCGGCCGAGGCACCGCCCGACGACCCGCCCGAGGTGTGTCGGAGGTTCCACGGGTTGCGGGCCTGGCCGTGCGCGCGGTTCTCCGCCGTGGACACGAGCGCGAGCTCGGGAGCCATCGACTGCCCGAGCACGACCATGCCCGCCTTCCTCATCGACCGCACGATCAGGTCGTCCGCCGTGGCCCGGATCCCGGCCGCCGCGAGGACGGCCGAGCCGAGGTCGTACGGCTCGCCCGCCATCGCACTGGTCTCCTTGACCAGCGTCGGGACGCCCGCCAGCGGGAGGTCGCGGTCGACCGCCCTGGCCTCGGCCAGCGCCCGGTCGAAGCGCCGGTGGATGACGGCACCGACCTCACCGTCGTGCCGCTCGATCCGCTCGATCGCGGCCTCGACCAGCGCCTCGGGCGCCACCGCGCCCGACGACACCAGCTCCGCCTGGGCCGTCGCGTCGAGCCAGGCCGGCACCGTCGCGGTCATCCGGCTCCGACCAGCGACGCGTGCGTCGAGCGGGGGTCGCTCGACGGGATCGCCGCGAGCAGCTCGCGGGTGTAGTCGGCCCGCGGCGTGTGGAAGATCTGCTCGGTGTCCCCGATCTCGACGATGCGGCCGTGGCGCATGACGGCGACCCGGTCGCTCATCGCGCGCACGACGGCGAGGTTGTGGGAGATGAAGACCAGGGTCAGCCCCAGCTCGCGGCGCAGGTCGGCCAGCAGAGTCAGCACCTGCGCCTGGACGGAGACGTCGAGCGCCGAGGTGGGCTCGTCGAGCATGACGAGCCTGGCCGACCCGACGATCGCTCGGGCGATGCCGACGCGCTGCTTCTGACCGCCCGACAGCTCGTGCGGCAGCCGCCGGGCGTAGTCCACCCCGAGGGCGACCTCGTCCAAGGACCAGGCCACCCGCTTCGACCGGTCTGCAGCGGGTGTCGAGGTGGTGGTCAACGGTTCGGCCACCGACGACTGCACCGGCAGACGCGGGTTGAGCGACCCCGACGGGTGCTGGAACACCATCTGCACCCGGCTGCGGAAATCGCGCAGGTCCTGCCCGGACAGCCGGGAGATCTCGTGCCCGTCGAACTGCACCCGACCGGCCGTGGGGTGCTCGAGCCGGACGAGCAGCTTGGCCAGCGTGCTCTTGCCCGAGCCGGACTCCCCGACGATCCCGAGCACCTCGCCCTCGTGGATGTCGAGGTCGATGCCGTCGAGCGCGCGCACGTCGGCGCCGCTCGAGCGGTAGGTGCGTTCGACGCCGCGGACGGTGACGAGCGGGCGGCCCGGTTCGGTCGGGGCGGCGAGCGGGCCGTCGAGCGTCGGCGCGGCCGCCAGGAGGCGCCGGGTGTAGTCCGACCGCGGTGCGGTGAGGACGGGCACCACCTCGCCCTGCTCCACGATCTCGCCCTGGAGCATCACGGCCACGCGGTCTGCGGTCTGGGCGATCACGCCGATGTCGTGCGACACCAGGACGATCCCGACGCCGAGGTCGTCCCGGATCGTCCGGAACAGCCCGAGGATGCCGGCCTGCACCGTGACGTCGAGGGCCGTGGTGGGCTCGTCGGCGAGGAGGAGGCAGGGCTCCCCCGCCAGGGCGACGGCGATGGCCGCGCGCTGGCGGAGGCCGCCGGAGAGCTCGTGAGGGTACTGGCGGGACCGGCGTGCCGGCTCGGGCACCCCCACCCGGTCGAGCAGCTCGGTCGCGAGCCGGGTGGCGGCGGTGCGCGAAACCCTCCGGTGCCGTCGGACGACCTCGGCGACCTGTGCTCCCACCCGCATGGTCGGGTCGAGGGCGCCCATGGCGTCCTGGAACACCATGGCCGCCAGCTTGCCGCGAAGCCGGCTGAAGCCCTTGGTGTCGAGCCCGGTGACGTCTGTCCCGCACACCTCGAGCTGGTCGGCCCGCACGCGTGCCGTCCGGGGCAGCAGCCCCAGGGCGCTCAAGGCGACGGTGCTCTTGCCGCTGCCGCTCTCGCCGATCAGGCCGACGATCTCCCCGGCCCGGACGGTGAGGTCGATGCCGTGGACGGTGTCGGGGCCGTCGCCGTACGCGACGCGGAGCCCTCGTGCCGCGAGGACGGTGGCTGCCTCACTCACTGACCCACGCGTCCTTGAGGAAGAGGCGGGTGCCGGTGACGTCGGGGGTGAAGCCGTGCAGGCGGCTGGAGCTCCAGACGTCGTTGACGGTGGGCGCGGCGAAGGGCGTCACCATGAAGACCTGGTCGGCGACGTAGTCGCAGGTCTTCTGGTACGCGGCCTTCCGCGCCTCGTCGGTGGTCGGAACCGACTTGGCGTCGGTCATCAGGGTGGTGAGCTTCGCGTCCTCGACCTTCGTCGTCGCCGAGCCCTTCGCGAACCAGAGCGCGACGTACTGGCTGGCGTCGGCGTTCAGCGTGGACACGAGATTGACCATGTCGGCGCCCCAGTCGTCGGAGAGCACGCTCGAGACAAGGTCCTCGAAGGCGACGGTCTGGATGTCGAGGGTGATCCCGACCGCGCTCAGCTGCTCCTTCATGAGCTGGACGGCCTTGATCGCGAGCGCGTTGTTCGATCCGACCTTGATCGAGACGGTGACGGCGGGCGTGCCGGCCTCGGCGAGCAGCCGCTTGGCCTCGCCGATGTTCTGCGCCGCGTACGGGGTGCTGGCGTCGACCGTGCAACCGAGCGGGTCACCGGGCGGCACGACGGCCGACAGCTGCCCGGTTCCGAGGGTGGAGATCTGGTTGATCTTGTTGCGGTCCAGGGCGAGGCTGAAGGCGCGGCGCACGCGCACGTCGGCGAGCGGGCCGTCGAGGGTGTTCATCGCCATCCACTGCACGCCGGTCGCGGCGGTCTTCCCCACGGTCAGCCCGCTCTTCTGCAGGGTCTGCACGCTGGTCGGCTGCTTCACCTGCCCGGCGTCGACCGACTTGGACGTCAGCGACTGGACGAGGGTCGACTCGTCGGCGATGACCCGGTAGTTGACCTGGTCGATGTAAGGCTTGGGCGCATCCCAGTAGCCGTCGTAGGCGACTGTCTCGATCAGGGAGCCCTCGGCGTAGGACTTGAGCCGGTACGGCCCCGTGCCATTCTCCTGGGTCTTCCGCTCGGCGGCCGAGTGGGACTCCGTCCAGTCCTTCTCCACGATGCCGCCGCTCCAGGGCTGGGCGAGCAGACGCAGCAGCGAGGCCTGAGGGCTGCTGAGCTTCACGCGGACGGTCTGCTCGTCCACGGCGGAGACCGCCGCGATGCTGTAGAGCGAGGCGTACGGCGACGCGGTCGCCGGATCGACGATGCGCTTCAGGCTGTACACGACGTCGTTGGCGGTGACGGACTTGCCGTCGTGGAAGGTCGCCCCCTTGCGGAGCGTGAAGAGGTACTCGGTCTTGGACTCGGCCGTCCACGAGGTCGCCAGGCCCGGGAGCAGCTCGGTGCCGTCGGCGTTGATGCTCAGCAGGCCCTCGTAGAACTGGGCGGCGAGGCGCTTCGAGTTGAAGGACTGGGCCATCACGGGGTCGAGCCCGCTCAACGGCTGGTCGGCGTCGGCGACGGTGAGCACCCCGCCGGAGACGGGAGTCCCGGTCTCGGCGGTCCCGCCGGCGAGCGACGAGGACGGGGAGGTGCCGCTGCAGCCGGCGAGCGTCATCATCAGGGCGACGGACGCGGCGGCGGCCAGGGGGATGCGGTGGTTCTTCACGAGTGCCTCTCTCGGCAGGTCGGGCGGAGCAGGTGACGGGTGTCGGTGGTGCGGGCGACGGTGCCGAGGGGTCAGATCAGGGAGCGCCGGCGGGCGGACAGGCTCTCGCCCACCAGCCCCCAGCCGATCGAGAGCATGAGGATCGTGCCGAGCGGCGCGACGGCGAGCCACGGGGTTGTGCTCATGTAGGTCTGGGCGTCGTAGATCATCCGGCCCCAGCTAGGGGTCGGCGGCTGCACGCTGAGTCCGAGGTAGCTGAGGGAGGCCTCGAGCAGGATGCTGATCGCCGCGGTGTTGGCGAACTGGACCGCGATCACGCCGAAGGTGTTCGGCAGCAGGTGGCGCAGCGCGATCCGCAGCAGCGGGATGCCCGAGACGCGGGCGGAGTGGACGAAGTCGAGCTCGCGCAGCTCCAGCGAGCGGGAGCGGACGAGCCGGGCGAACTGCGGCAGCGCCACGAGGGCCAGGACGAGCGTGACGGTGAGGACCGAGCCACCGAACACGGTCACGGCGCACAGCGCGAGGAGGATCGACGGAAGGGCGAGGAGGATCTCGACCCCGGCCATCAGTCCGGCGTCGGCCCAGCGTCCCCACAGCCCCGCGACCAGCCCCACGAGGGTGCCGGCCGCGGCGGCGATCACCGCGGCGAAGAACGACACGACGAGCGAGGCACGTGCGGCGACGGCGAGGCGGACGAAGACGTCACGACCGAGGTCGTCGGTGCCGAGCCAGTTGATCGCGTTGGGCCCGGTGAGCGGCGTGCTGTCCGAGGCGTACGCGTCGAAGGGACGCAGCAGCGGGCCGACGAACGAGAACACGACGAGCAGGAGCAGCAGCCCCGCCCCGACGAGCAGCCCGACGGGCGGCCGGCGGCGCGTGCCGGACCGGGTGGCCGGGATGACCGGCGTGACCGTGGTCGGGTCGGTCAGCGTCGCGGTCATCGACGGCCGCCGATCCGCGGGTCGAGCACCGGGTAGAGGGCGTCGATGATCAGGTTCATGACGACGTAGACCGTTCCGAGAAGGAGGATCGCGGCCTGCGCGACGGCATAGTCGCGCTGGGTGATCGAGGTGACGGTGAGCTGTCCGATGCCCGGGATCGCGAAGACGTTCTCGATGAGGATCGCGTGCCCGACGAGGCCGGCCAGCTGGAGGCCGGCGATCGTGGTGACGGGCGCCGCGGCGTTGCGCAGTCCGTGCCGGAGCGTCGCCTGCAGCGGGGTCGCGCCGCCGGCGAGGGCCGTGCGGATGTAGTCCTGCTCGTACACCTCGAGCATCGATGAGCGGGTGAAGCGGCAGATGGTCGAGCCCATCGGGAGCCCGAGGGCGAGGGCAGGGAGCACGACGCTCGCCAGGTTCTGCCCGGGGCTCGTCGCGAACGGGACGAACGAGAGGGTCGGCCAGGCCGACAGGTAGGTGGTGAAGAGCAGGACGAGTACCACGCCGAACGCGAAGACGGGCGTCGCCATGCCCAGGAAGGTGAGGGTCCGCACGACGGTGTCGAACGCCCGTCCGCGGTACTGGGCAGACAGGGCGCCGGCGGGCACGCCCCAGGCGACGGAGACGAGGGCCGCCGCCACGGCGAGTTCGATGGTGTTCGGCAGCCGGTCGGCGATCAGCTGGGTCGTCGGCAGCCCGCTGAACACCGACGTCCCCCAGTCGCCGACCAGCACCCGGCCGATCCAGGAGAAGTACTGGGTGACCAGCGAGCCGTCCAGGCCGAGGTCGGCGACGAGCTGCTGCCGCTGCGCCTCGGTGCTGTAGGGGCCGGCGAGGTTCGCGACCGGGTCCCCCGGCAGGGAGCGGACCATGGCGAAGGCGAGCACCGAGAGCACCACCAGCACCCCGACCCCGCGCACGAGTCGGCCGAGGAGAAAGGTGAGCAGCGGCGGTGCGTCGAGCTGGAGAGCGCGTGGTGGGTCGGCTCTTGCCGCCAGCGTGGTGGTGGTCGTCATCGGACGCCTTCCTCGTTTCGTACTTTGTACGAAAAGTATTGCGGTCGCGTGTTTCGCCGAGGTTTCGCGAGCATGACGCTTGGCCTCCGAGGTATCGGGGCGGGTCACGTCGCCAGTGGTGACCCTTCCGCCCGCGGTACCGTGCATGCCATGGCCAACAAGCGCTCCGACCGCCCTCGGCGCGCGCTCGACCGCAGCACCATCGCGCGGACCGCGGTGGAGATCGCCGACCGCGAGGACCTCGCCGCGCTCACCATCCGCCGCCTGGCCCAGGAGCTCGACGTGCCGGCGATGACCCTCTACGGCTACGTGGCGAACAAGGACGAGATCCTCGACGCGATGGCCGACTCGATCATGGGCAGCTACGCGCTTCCGCCGCTCACGCCGGACACGACGGCGCACGACGCGTTCGTCGCGGTGACGGCGAGGCTGGCCGAGCTGTTCCGGCGGCACCCCAGCGTGGCGCGGATCCTGACGATGCGGGTGACGAACAGCCCCGACGCCCTCGACGGGGCGATGGAGCAGATCCTCGACCGGTTCCTGGTCGTCGGCATGCCGCCCGAGCTGGCCGTGCAGGCGTACGGCGCGATGATGCACTACGCGCTCGGTTCCGTCCTCTACCAGCTGCCGCGCCCGTGGGGCGACGGGACGACGCAGGACCGGCCGGACCGGGCTGCGCGCGTCGAGTTCTACCGCTCGCTGGACGCGGAACGCTTCCCGCGGCTGCGCGCGCTGTCCGATGTCCTGCCGACGTTGCCCAGCAAGCGGCAGTTCGAGTGCGGGCTGGACGCGCTCGCCACCGGGCTCGCGCTGGACCGCGTGGGTGCCGAACCCGTCATGAGCTGACGCCCGGGCGGCGCCCGGGCCAGACGACGGCGACGACCGAGAACGCCGACCCGGCGAGGAGCACCGCGGCGAACGGCAGCATTCCCCCGCCCGAGAACAGCCCGACGATCGGGGCGCCCGCTGCTCCGGCGACGTACTGCCTCGAACCGGTGAGAGCCGATGTCGCGCCGGCCCGGTCTCGACCCGACGCCTGGGCGAGGCCGTTGTTGGCGGGCAGCAGGGCACCCCACCCGGTGGTGAACAGCGCCAGCCCGACCCACACGCCCGCCAGGGCACCACCGGCCAGCACCGCGACCAGCACGGTCAGCGCTCCCAGGGTCATCGCGATCGCACCCACGACCGCGACACCACGCACGGGCACGACGTGCGCGCACCGGCGGAAGGTCATGCTCGCCGTGAACGCACCAGCGGCGTTGGTCGCGAAGACCAGGACGTAGAGCGATCGAGACACCCCCAGGGTCTCCTGCAGGACGAAGGTGCTCGATGCGACGTAGGCGAAGAACGCGAAGCCGGCCCCGGCGATCGTGACGACCGAGCGCGTCACCCCGGGGCGCCGGGCAACGGCAGCCATGCCCCGCAGCGTCGCGACCGGCCCGCCACTGGTCCGCGCTGAGGGCGAGCGCGTCTCCGGCACGACGAAGAACACCGCGAGCGACAGCACGACGCCGACCCCGACCAGGAAGGTGAAGTCGGCGCGCCACCCGCCGAGCTCGGCCACGTAGCCGCCGATGATCGGTGCGAGGACGGGGAACACGGTCGCCATGGCGCTGAGCAGGGAGAGGTCGCGGGCGAGCGAGACCGCGGTGGACCGGTCGCTCACCACCGCGCGGGTCACGACGATGCCGGCTCCGCCGCAGACGCCCTCGACGACACGGCCGGCAAAGAACACGCCGAGGTCGGGCGCCAGGGCGCAGGCGGCCGACCCGAGCGTCCAGCCGATGGTGCCGGCGACGAGGACCGGCCGACGACCGACGGAGTCGCTGAGCGGTCCCAGGAACAGCTGCCCGACGGCGATGCCGACCAGGCAGACGGTCACGGTCGCCTGCGCGACCGCCACGTCGGTCCCGAACGTGGCGCGCAGCGCAGGCAGCGCGGGAGTGTAGACGTCCATCGAGAACGGCCCGATCACCGCCAGCGCGCAGAGCACGACCAGCAGCAGCCCCCCCGACACCTCCGCCCGGGCCGCCGCGGCCGTGGCGCTCAGGGCGCGACCGCCAGCACGTGCTCGGCGACGACGGCGGCGAACTGCCCGGGATCGTGGTCGACCGACGGGACGCCGACCCCGGTCAGCACGTGGGTGCCCCGGCAGCGCGGGAGCGCGGCCGCGAGGGCGGGCACGTCCGGCAGGCTGAAGGTGTCGAGCTCTCCGCACACGACGAGCGTCGGCACTCCCACCAGGGGTGCACGGTCTTCCATCCGGTAGGCGTTGACGGCGACGTGGCCCTCCTCGACCCGGTCGAGGACCGACAGCTGGTCGATCAGGAGGCGCTCCAGCAGGTCCGGCCGGTCCGGAGGGTAGTACGGCGCGCGCTTGCCCCAGAGCTCGAGCAGGTACGTGCCGTCGTCGGTACGGCGCACGAGGTCGATGGGCGTGCGGTGGGCGGTGACCGCGCGCCGGGGTCCGTCAACCCACGGCACCCCGGACAGGACGAGCGAGGCGACGAGGTCGGGCGCCGACGCCGCGAGCTCCACGGCCACGACGCCGCCGGTGTGGTGGCCGACGACGTGCACGCGGCGACCGGGCAGGACCGCGCGGACCACCTCGGCGGCGGCCGCGGCCATCTGCTCGACGCTGGCGGGACGCGGTGGCCGCACCGACCACCCGAAGCCGAGCGAGTCGAGGGCCAGGACGCGGAAGCGCTCGGCGAGCAGACCGATGACGTCGCGGTACTCGTCGACCGAGCGCGGCGACTGGTGCATCAGCACGACGGCGGGCGCGTCGTCGGGGCCGGCGGTGACGTGGTGCACCTGGCCCCACGAGGTGTCGGCGAAGCCGTGCCGAGGAACGGCGGTGGCGCTCATGCCGCACCGCCCTGCGGCCGGCCGTCGGGCGCGGCGCCGAGCACGACGGCCCGGACGAGCAGCTCCGCGAGCCGGTGCACCTCGCGCAGGTCGACGGCGTTCATCCCGCGTGCGAAGTCCGCGGAGCCGTTCGCGTCGGGGCCGATCTTGGGCATGCCGATCCGCGCGACAGGGATGCCGTGGCGCCGCAGGACGTTGGCGTCCGTCGCCCCGCTGTTACCGGTGATCGGCTCGTGCGGCCGGCCCTCCAGGTCCTCCCATGCCCCGATGGTCGAGCGCACGACGTGCGCGTCGGGGTCGGTTCGGCTGCCGGGGATGGTGAGCACCGTCCGACAGGTCACGTCCAGGTGCTCCTCGGCCGCGATCGCCTGCACCGCGGCGTCGATCTCGCGGCGGACCTGGCCGAGGCTCGCCCGTGGGCTGGTGCGGAGGTCGAAGCGGATGCGGCACTCGGCGGGCGTCATGGACTGCAGGTGCGGAAGCCCGCCCTGGATCGAGCCGATGTTGCCCTGCGGCGCGACGAGGCCGTCGGTCCAGCGGGCCGTGTAGGCGGCGAACCAGCGGTCGAGCCGAGCGACCAGCGTCGAGGCGGCGACTATGGGGTTCGCGTACGCGATGCGGTGCCGGCTGCCGACGTAACCGTAGGAGCCGTGGACGACGACCTCGCCCCAGACGAGCCCGACCTCCTCCCAGTGCACGGCCCAGCCGGGCTTGCAGATGATGGCCTCGTCGGCCCAGCCGCCGTGGTCGAGGTAGAACGTGCAGCCGCTCCCCTGCGCGATCGACTGGCGCCGGGCGGTTCCGGTCGGGCGGCCGTTGGTCGGCATGCCGCCGCCGCACAGCCCGACCGCGATCGTCCCGTCGAAGGCCGCTCCGCTGGCCCGCAGGGCGGCGACAGCCGCGACGATGGCGGCGCCGTGGCCCTTCGGGTTGCTCGCGCCCAGGCCCGTCACGACGTGACCGTCGAGCCGGGGCTCGGGCCGCATGTCCGGCCGGAGCCGGGACGCGACCGCGGGCACGTCCTCCTCCTCGACGCCCGTGCTGAACGTGTCGATCGGCGCGTACAAGAGCAGCTCACGGCCGGGCCGGGCGCCGCTGAGGCGGCCGACGGCGTTGGCCTGGTGGTCGTCGAGGACCTGCAGGTTCGCCTCGAGGCCGAGACCGGTCATCTGCTCGACCAGCCAGGTGGCCAGGGGGCGTTCCTCGCCGGGCGGGCTGGGGATGGCGACCATCCCCACCACGAGGTCACGGACGAGGGCGGGGTCGAGGGCGGCGACCGCCCGGTCGATGGTCGCGCGCTGCCGTGCGTCCGGTACCGGGATGAGCTGCTGCGGCCCGGTCGCGGGTGTCGGCACCGGGCTCGGTGCGGCGGGCGGCGTCTGGACGCTCATCGCCGGGCGTGCTCGACGCGGACCGTGGTCGCGCTCAGCGCGTGGACCGCGCGGGCGGCGCGGCGCAGCAGCGGGGCGGCGGCGAGACCGACGACGAGCCCGGCGGCGAGGCCGACGAGGGGTTTGGGCATGAGGGTTCCGATCGGGAGGGTCGGGCGAGCGTGGGGTCAGGCGGAGAGCAGGAAGTCGAGAGCGGCGCGCCGGTAGGGCTCCGGTCGTTCCGACTGCACGTGGTGACCGGCGTCGGGGACGACGTCGACCGTGGCGGCCGGGAGGAGCCCGGCGAGGGTGCGGGCGTACGCGGGGGTGGCGAAGGCGTCGTCGGCACCCCACAGCAGCAGGGTGGGTGCGCGCACTGCGCCGAGGACGTCGTCCAGCGGGCGGGGGGTCCCGCGCCCGGTCGGGTCGTCGCCAGCGACGACGGCGTGGTGCCTGAGCGCAGTCGCCAGCCGGCGCTCGACGAGGGCGTCAGGGATGCGGGTCGGGTCGGACCACTCCGCCTCGGCCATCAGCCGGCGCATCCGCGTCAGGTCCACCTCGCCAGGGCCGAAGAGCTCGGTGCGGACCCGGGGCCCGAGGTCCCAGCGGCTGTCCTCCGGCTCGCCCCGGACGGGCTGGGTGCCGGTGAGCACGAGACGCCGGACGAGGTCCGGGCGCCGGGCGGCGAGACGGAGGGCGACGAGGGACCCGAGCGACTGGCAGACGAGGTCAGCGCCCGTGATCTCGAGCTCGTCGAACAGCTGCTCGACGGCGGCGGCGTGGTGGTCGACCGCCGGCCCGGCGATCCGCACGCTCGGCGAGCGGCCGTACTGGTGCAGGTCCACGGCGACGACC
>Ga0210040_10009770_pt1 | contig 11109 bp, 7 predicted proteins | sample CryGeyCG12114_NA_FD_185462 | JGI IMG/M metagenome (GOLD analysis project Ga0210040, IMG submission 185462) | Groundwater microbial communities from aquifer - Crystal Geyser CG19_WC_8/21/14_NA (SPAdes) (version 2) | ecosystem: Environmental > Aquatic > Deep subsurface > Groundwater | place: USA... | reverse complement strand
CAGACACGACCACTTCCAGCCCTTCTGTCCGAAGCCGCAGATGGGCTTCAAGGGCGTCGGCTAGGTAATGCACATTCACCACCGCGCGATGCACGCCGGCGGTGCGCAAACGGTCAAAGACGTGATTGATCAACGGCTTGCCCGCGACTTCCACCAGCGGCTTTGGCCTGGTCGCGGTGAGCGGTCGCATCCGCTTGCCAAGGCCCGCCGCCATCACCATCGCCGTATCAGGCACGCGCCCGCCGGGATCGGGCCGCAGCGCCAGCTGCCGCGTCATCGCGCCAGCACCATGGGATCGTCGCGCTGTTCGGGCGGGACGTTGTCGTCGAACCAACGCGCGACGGGCGCCAGCACGGGTTGCGACAGGTCACGCTCCATATACGCCCACACTCGCGGGCACAGCGCCCCGTAACGGGGCTTGTTGTCCCGCTGCCACAGGCGCGTGAAGATGCCGATCACCTTGGCATTCCGCTGCGCCCCCAGCACATGATAAGCGGCCATGAATGCATCTCCCTCACCGGTCGCGGCCAGGTAGCGGTCGAGCATGACATCTTCGAGATTAGGGTCGACCTCTCGCCGCGCGTCCTGCAGCAGCGACACGAGGTCATATGCCGGGTGGCCCGCCAGCGCGTCCTGGAAGTCGAGCAGGCCGAGCGGCCGCCCCTCACCCAGCAGCATCAGGTTCTCGGCATGGTAGTCGCGCAGCACGGTGACCGGCGTATGGGGAAGGCCGTGATCCAGCACCGCATCCCAGGCAGCTCGCCAGCCCTCGCGGTCCACGTCCAGCCCGACCGCACGGCAGTACCAATCGACGAACAGGTCCGCTTCCCGGTGAAGCACCGCCCGATCGTAAGGAGGAAACGGACCCGCCGGATGCTGGCGCAACGCGACCAGGGCATCCACCGCCGATTCGTACAGCGGCACGGTCGCCCCCTCGTCCGTGTCGATCACCTCACGCATCCGCGCGTCGCCAAAGTCCTCCAGCAACACCAGCCCCACCTCCTCGTCGGCGGCGTGGATCGTGGGCGCGGCAAAGCCACGCTCCGATAGCCAGCGCGCAACCAGCAGGAAAGGGCGCGGGTCCTCGTGCGGGGGGGGCGCGTCCATCAGCACCGCGCGGCGTTCCTGATGCTTGACCCGGAAGTAACGACGAAAGGAGGCGTCGCCCGCAAGCGGGTCGATACGCGCGCCAGCCCAGCCATGGGCGGCGAGGAAGCCGGCGGCGCCCGCCGGCGGGGTCATGTCGGCCATCGGCCCTTCCAAGCGGCGGGCACGGTGGCTGTCAAGCGGCGCGCACCGTCCGGCTCGATGGAAATGGTAAGCGCGAGGGCGTCGGGCCATGCACCTGCGCCCGCATGCTCGGGCCATTCAATCAGCAACGCATGGTCGTGCCGCGCGTCGTCCAGCCCCAGCTCTTCGAGCTCCGACGGGTCGTCCAGGCGATACAGGTCGACGTGCAGCACGGGCAATCGCACCTCGGGCACGGCATAGGGTTGCACGATGGCAAAGCTCGGGCTGGGCGCTTCACCCGCCAGGCCCAATGCCGACAGCACGCCACGCGCGATGCTGGTCTTGCCCGCCCCCAATGGCCCGGACAGCGTCACGACATCCCCCTCGCGCAACGACCCGGCCAAGGCGCGACCGATCGCGTCGGTCGCAGCCGCATCACGCAGGATCATCGGCGCGGCAGTTCCACAGTGACCAGCGTCCCCTCGCCCGGTTCGGACAACAACTCCACCGTGCCGCCATGTGCCTCCACGAACTGCCGGGCCAGCGGCAGGCCCAGGCCAAGCGCCCGCTCGCCCGTTGGCGTGATGCCGGGCTGCGCGAAGCGATCGAAAGCGTGGGCGACCGAGTCGGCGTCCATGCCGGGACCATTGTCGGACACCACCAACCGCGCGCCGGTCGCGTTGCCATCGGCGTGGAGCAGGATGCGCCCGCCCTCCGGTGTCGACTCAAGCGCATGCCGCAGCAAATGCTCGATGACCTCACGCAGGCGTCGCGGGTCGCCGGTGATGCGGCCCGTGGACCGCGCGATCTCCACCGCGAAATCGAGCCGGCGACGCTTCAAGGCCGGCGCAACCGCATCCGCTGCCGCCCGCGCCGTCGCGGCAAGGTCCACGTCCTCACGCGCCAGATCACCGCCCTCGCGTTCCGAACTGGTCAGGTCGAGCACGTCGTCGATTAGGTGGCTCAATCGCTCAACCGAATCGATGATCGCTTCGACATAGCCGTCCGCCTGACGCGGCAGCTTGCCCGCGTAGCCGCCGTGCAGCATCTCAGCGAAGCCGCTGATCGACGTCAGAGGCGTCTTCAGCTCATAGCTCATGTTCGCCACGAACTCGGTGCGGACCCGGTCCGCTTCTTCCAGCGCGTCCGCCCGATCGCGCAGGGCCTGTTCGGCGCGGCGGCTATCTGTGATGTCGAGCATAGTGAACAGCGCGTTGCCGTCCGGCAGCGGCACCGCCGCGAACTCGAAATGGCGTCCATCCGCAAAAGCGACCCGCCCGCCACGCTGCTGCCGCTCGCCCGTGGCCGACCGGACCAGCTCGGGGATCAGCGACGCGCGATTGGGGGTCGCGAGCTTTGAGGCAACCGCGTCCGCAAAGGCGTCGACCCGCGGATGCGCGGTAAAGAACTCTTCTTCCACGCCCCACAAGGCACGGAACCGGCTGTTCCACAATTGCAGTCGACCATCGGCGGCGAACACGCCCAGTGCCTCGAACAGGTTGTCGAACGTTGCCGTACGCACCCGCAACAGCGTGTCGCGCGCGGAGGCGAGCTGGACCTGCTCCGTCCGGTCCTCGAAAATCAGCAACAGGCCGCCATCGGGCAGCGGCTGCGCGACCACGCGAATGTGGACGCCACCGGACAAATGCCAGTTTTCCTCGATCGCGCCGTCGGTTTGCGTGAACCAGTCGCGCCGCTCGGCCTTCCAGCCGGGAAAGTCGCGCACTTCGGGCACGCGGCTCGCCTCGCGCATCCGCTCCAGCACGCGATCAAACTCCGGCCGGTCGGCCAGCCACTCTGTCCGCATCGCGAACATCCGGCGAAACGGCTGATTGCAGAACACCAGCGCGCGATCCGATCCGAACTGCGCCACACCAGCGGAAAGGCGGTCCAGCATTCCGCGCTGCGCTTCGGCAAAGCGGCGCGACGTACTGCGGGCCTGTTCCAGGTCTTCGATATCGACTGCAAAGCCCGCAACCCCACCGGTCGGTAGCGGAACGTCGAATTGGCGAAGCGATCGACGCGCGCCGCCTATGGTGGCGGGCACGATCATCTCGTGGGACCGTCCAGTGTCGCGGGCCGTGGCCGCCCCCGCCAGCGGGCCGCCACGGTCGGACCCTTCGATCAACTCTATCCCGCGTGCGACCACGTCGGCCGCGTCGCGCCCTTCCACCGCCTCGACATAGGCGGAGTTCACCATCGCCAGCCGAAGGTCAGCGCCGCGATACCACATCGGCAGCGGCGCCGCCTCGATCAGCCCGGTCAGCGCCTCGAACGCGCTGCTCAGCCGTGTCGTTTCCCCGCGCAATCGGGCGATCTCGGCTTCGGAGTCGGTCGCATCAAAGGCCCAGATCAGCACGGTCCCGGGCGAGCCCACCCCAGCGGGCGCCCGCGCGCCTCGCAAGGTAATGGCCCGCGGCGACCCTAACGGGCGCACCGCCCGCACAAAGCCTCGCCCCGCCCGCTGCGCTGCCTGGACATCCGCCGCGATCGCGGCGCTGTCCTGGGGCGACAATCCCCGATCCTCTCCCGTCAACTCGGGCAGGTAACGCGGCGGCACCGTCAGGCCGAACCAGTCGGCCAGCCGCTGCGGCATCTCGACACGCCCGTCAGCCTGCACCAGCATCACCTGCGCCGGACCAGCGGTCAGCAATGCGGAAAGCCGGTCATTCTCGCGCGCCGCGGCCGTGGCGTCCGCGCGCATGCGCAGGCCAAGGAACAGCAGCACTGCTCCCCCAATCAGGAACAGCGCCGCAATGACACCAGCCATCACCAGCCCCGTCGCGCCGCTCACCATCCTCGATCCGCGCGCCTGAACCCCTGCCTCATGCGCGGAGGTTGTAGGGTGTGCGATCCGCAGCGGCAATGCGGCAGATTTCGCTCCGACCCCTAGTTTCCGCTCGGTGATCCTGCCTGTTGCTCAACTGTAACAGTCTGTGACTATCTGCATCCTGGGGTGCCTGCGACTTGCAAAGCCATTGCGCACCTAAGCGGCAGTAGTACTGGCTTAAATCTCGGTTTTCTGAGGACAGTTATGCGTCGTTCCATCCTTTGCTCCACCACGGGGCTGACCACTTTGGCCCTTGTCGGGCTGATGGCTTCCACTGCTCCGGCCTTTGCCCAGGCGACGGATACGTCCGGCCAGCAAAGCCAGATTCCCTCGACCTCGCAACAGGAAGGTCAGCAGGCTGGCGCCGCGGCGACAACCTCGACCGCGCCCACCGAAACGCCGCCCGCTGCCGCGCAGGAGGGATTGAGCGGCCAGCAGGTGCCCGCCGACGCCGGCTCGGACCAGGAGGTTGTGGTGACCGGTTCGCGCATCGCGCGCCCGTCCGTCGACAACGCCCAGCCGACAACGACGCTCAGCGCTGCGACCTTTAACAATCGCGGCTATCAGGATGTCGCGCGCGCCATCAACGAATTGCCGGGCTTCTCCGTCCCCGACAGCTCGCTTGTTGGCGGACAAGGGAACGGCTTTGGCGTGGGCCAGAGCTTCGTCAACCTATACGCCCTGGGCTCACAGCGCACGTTGACGCTCGTCAATGGCCGCCGCTTCGTGGGCGCCAACCCTGCCACCGTGTTCTCGTCCGCGGGCGCCGGCACCCAGGTCGACCTCAACACGATCCCGACCAAGCTGATCGAGCGGGTCGAGACCGTGTCGATCGGCGGCGCGCCGATCTATGGCGCCGACGCAATCGCGGGCACCGTCAACATCATCCTGCGCAAGGACTATTCGGGCATCGACCTTGATGGCCAGGCCGGCATCAGCCAACAGGGCGACCTCGGCAACCAGCGCATCCGCGGGCTGTTCGGCACCAACTTCGGCGATGGTCGCGGCAACATCACCGTGAACGTCGAATACAATCATGACGCTGGCCTGCTCGGCAACCGCCGTGACATCGTGCGTCGTCAGCTCGGCTTCGTCGCGCCCAGCGATCCGAACTCGCCCTTCTCCCAGGTGCTGGTGGGCGATACCCGCACGTACCTCGGCACCACGGGCGGCGTGGCGTTCATCCGTGATGCCGGCCGGCTTGTCCCGGCCGCGCCCGGCGGCACAACGTCCGTCGTTCGCAACACCGCCGGCCAGATTGTCGCCTTCGATCCGTCGGGCAACCTGACGCCGTTCAACATCGGCACGCCGACCTCCGATCCGACCACGTTCCTCGGCGGTGACAACCTCAATTTCGCGGACATCACCAACCTGCGCGTCACGGATAATCGCCTGAACGCGGTCGTCCTGGGGCATTATGACCTGACCGACGGCATCGAGGCGTTTGGCGAAGCCTGGGTGTCGAAGAACTGGGCGACCAACCTGGCCGACCAGCCGAACTACAACACCTCATTCTTCGCGCAGAGCGCGCCCGGCTCGTTCGACGTCAACGGCAACTTCATCTTCCAGTTGAACAACCCTTTCCTGACGCAGCAGGCGCGCGACGTGATCCGCGCCAACCTCGCGGCAGCGGGCCTGCCGTCGGGTGATGACGCCAACTTCTATGTCGGCCGTGCCAACCTCGATCTCACCTCGGGCGTGTCGCAGCTGAACCAGGGCACCTATCGCCTGGTCGGCGGGCTCCGCGGTGACTTCCAGTTCAAGGGTCACAAGTGGACCTGGGAAGCATCGGCCAACTATGGCCGCACCAACAGCAAGTCGGTCATTCCATCGATCGTCGAACCCAATCTGCGCCGCGCGCTGAATGTCGGCCGGGATGCCAGCGGCAACATCGTGTGCCTGCCCTTCAACCCTGACCCCAATGATCCGACCCAGCCGCCGCTGGTCCGGACCGACCCGAACGCGCCGCCGTTCGGCCAGCAGTACAACGGGACGATCTCGACAACCTGCGCGCCGCTGAACCTGTTCGGCAACGGCGCGCCCAGTCAGGCTGCGCGGGACTACGTCACCACCAACGCGACCACCTTTGCGATCACGTCGCAGCGGGACTTCCTGGCCACGCTGACCGGATCATTGTTCACGCTGCCGGGCGGCGATCTGGGCGTGTCGGTCGGTTATGAGAACCGGCGCGAATATTCGCGCTTCTCTCCCGACGCCTTCTACACGACGCCGCTCGGCCGTTCGATCCCGATCAACGGCCTCAGGGGTTCGTACACGACCAACGAAGTGTTCGGCGAAATCCGCGCACCGTTGATCGGCCGCGACCAGAACATCCCGTTCATCGAGGAATTGGAGGTCAACGCGGCCGGCCGTTACGTCGACAACTCGGCAGTGGGCGGCGCGTTCACCTGGACGGCAGGCGGGCGCTGGGCGCCTATCTCCGGCGTGGCGGTGCGCGGTAACTTCACCAAGGCCATTCGGGCGCCTGCCGTGACGGAGCTGTTCGCCGCGAACCAGCCTGCCTTTGACGGTGGTTTCGACCCCTGCGACGTGCAAAATGTGAACAGCGGCCCGAACCCGGCCACCCGCATCGCCAACTGCACCGCGGCGGGACTGCCGCCGTCGGCCAACTTCAGCTCGCTGATCAACTCGGTCACCATCCCGATCAACGTGATCGGCAACCGCAACCTGGAGAACGAGACCGCGAACTCCTGGACCGTCGGCGGCGTCATTACCCCCAGCTTCCTTCGCGGCTTCTCGCTATCGGTGGACTACATCAATATCAACCTGCGCAACACGATCGTGTCGTCGAGCGCGGAGGACGTGTTGCGGGGCTGCTATGACGCGACGACCTACCCCGACAACTACTACTGCGGCCTGGTCACCCGCGACACGACGGCGGGCGAGAACTTCGGTCAGGTACTGACCCTGGACGAACCCTATATCAACCAGGGCGGCCAGCGCTTCCAGGCGCTGGAGGTCGAGGGCGGCTATCGTTCGCGGATCGGGTCGCTTGGCACGATCAATGCCAGCGTGTCGTACCAGCACATCATCAAGCAGGACTCGCAGATCAGCAGCGACACGCCGCGCACCAGCACGCGCGGCAACATCGGCAGCAGCGTCGACAAGGCGAACGCCAGCGTCACGTTCGACACCGGCCCGATCAGCTGGTTCAACCAGGTCGTATACACCGGCCCGGCGAAGTTCGACGTGGAGGACGCGCCCAATACCCGCGACGTCACTGGCGTCGGCAGCTTTACCGTGTGGAACACGGCGCTGATCATGCGGGCAAGTGACCGGTTCGACTTCCGCTTCAACATCGACAACGTGTTGGCAGAGAAGATCCCGTATCCTGCCACGGCCGGTGCGGGTGCCCTGAACACCTATTACCAGGGCCTGGTCGGCCGCGCCTTCCTGGTCGGGGCGGGCTTTCACTTCTGATTGCGCGGGGCGGCGTTCGCGCTGCTCCGGTCATCATCAGGCGCTGGTCCCTTGCGGGGCCGGCGCCTTTTCTTTTCGCGGCAGTGCCAACCGCAGCGTCGCCGCTTAGGACGCGACGCTCTCACCCGAACAGCGAAAAGGGGCAGCGCCTTCAGCAGGCGCCGCCCCCTTTGTTCGATCGCTCACGCGAGGATCAGTAGCGGTAGTGGTCCGGCTTGAACGGGCCCTCGACAGGCACGCCGATATACTTGGCCTGCTTCTCGTTCAGCTTCGACAGGTGCACGCCCAGCTTCTCGAGGTGCAGCGCCGCCACCTTTTCGTCCAGGTGCTTGGGCAGGACGTACACTTCGTTCTTGTAGTTCTCGCCCTTGGTGAACAGCTCAATCTGCGCCAGCGTCTGGTTGGTGAAGCTTGCCGACATCACGAAGCTCGGGTGGCCGGTGGCGCAGCCCAGGTTCACCAGGCGACCCTTCGCCAGGATGATGATCTGCTTGCCGTCCGGAAACTCGACCAGGTCGGTGCCGGGCTTCACTTCGGTCCACTTGTAATTCGATAGCGCCGCGATCTGGATCTCGCTGTCGAAGTGGCCGATGTTGCAGACGATCGACATGGGCTTCATCGCCTTCATATGATCGGCGGTGATGACGTCGGCGTTGCCGGTCGCGGTGACGAAGATGTCGGAGCGCTTCACCGCCTCGTCCATCGTCACGACTTCATAGCCCTCCATCGCCGCCTGCAGCGCGCAGATCGGGTCGATCTCGGTCACCAGCACACGGGCGCCGCCATTGCGCAGCGACGCGGCCGAACCCTTGCCCACGTCGCCGAAGCCGGCAACGGTGGCGACCTTGCCGGCCAGCATCACGTCGGTCGCACGACGGATCGCGTCGACCAGCGACTCCTTGCAGCCGTACAGATTGTCGAACTTCGACTTGGTCACGCTGTCGTTGACGTTGATCGCGGGAAACGGCAGCTCGCCCTTCTTGGCAATCTCGTACAGGCGATGCACGCCCGTGGTCGTTTCTTCCGACACGCCCTTCAGGTTCTTGACGGTCTGCGTCAAATAGCCGGGCTTCTTTGCGATGAACGCCTTCAGCGCGCGCTGGAACTCGACCTCTTCTTCATTCTCCGGCTCGCCAAAGCTCTGGCCGGCTTCCAGCTTCGCGCCCCACAGCGCAAACATGGTTGCGTCGCCGCCGTCATCGAGGATGATGTTGGCGGTCTGGCCGTCGCCGTTCGCATCCCATGAGAAGATGTCACCGACATAGTCCCAGTAATCGGCCAGGCTCTCGCCCTTGATCGCGAATACCGGCACGCCCGTCGCGGCGATCGCGGCGGCGGCATGGTCCTGGGTCGAGAAGATGTTGCAGGTCGCCCAGCGCACATCGGCGCCAAGCGCGGTCAGCGTCTCGATCAGAACGGCGGTTTGGATCGTCATGTGCAGCGAGCCGGTGATGCGCGCACCCTTCAGCGGCTGCGACGCACCGAACTCTTCGCGCAGGGCCATCAGGCCGGGCATCTCGGTTTCGGCGATGCGGATCTCGGCGCGGCCGAAATCGGCCAAGCCGATGTCAGCGATGGCGTAGTCTTGCTGGGTGTTGGGTGCGAGTGCGGTAGCCACTGGCAAACTCCTGAATGGCATTGATCGGCGGGCGGCGCGCCCGTGCCGGATGGCGCGCGCCATAGCCGCTCCGCGCCGTCCGGGCAAATATAAAGATTTCTTTATATGACGAACAGTGACGCCTTCGCGCCGTTCCGTCCGCGCGTTCAGGCGTTGCCTGACCCGGTCACCAGCAGTCGCGGGTCTACGCCCGCCGCGCTGAAGGCTCGAGTCCAGCGTTCCGCGGCCGGCGTATCGAACAGCAGCTTCTGGTCGCAGGCGACGTTCAGCCAGCCCGGGCGCACCAGCTCGCCTTCCAGCTGCCCTTCCCCCCACCCCGCATAGCCGAGCGCCACTGTCCAGCGGCTCGGCCCCGTTCCCGATGCAATCGCGCGCAGCACGTCAACGGTGGTCGACAGCGACCAGCATCCCGCCACGTCCACCGTGTCGCCCCCGTCCCAATCGGAACTGTGCAGCACAAAGCCGCGGCGCGGCTCGCACGGACCCCCGAAATGCACGGGTGCATTCGGCGCCGCACCGTGATCGATGCTGAAGCTGTCGAGCAGATCGTGAAAGCCGAGCCCGTCCACCGTCGCGCCCAGCCCAATGCCCAGCGCGCCATGTTCGTCGTGCGAACACATGGCGATCACCGCATGCTCGAAGCGGGGGTCGCCCATGCCAGGCATGGCGAGAAGTATCTGCCCGGTGAGGTATGTTGGCGCGTCCATGGCATCAACATAGGAGCGCGCGGCCCCTCTCGCCACGCTTGAAATCAAGAAGGTCGCGCTGCACATGCCGGCCCTCCGGGTTTTCGCCGGACAATCTCAGGAGTTTACAGGCATGACCATCAGCGTCGGCGACCGCTTGCCCCAGACCACGCTCGTCAAGGTGACGGAGGCTGGCCCCGATCAGGTCAATTCTGCCGAATACTTCGCCGGCAAGACGGTTGCGCTGTTCGCTGTTCCGGGTGCCTACACGCCGACCTGCTCCGCGCGCCATCTGCCCGGCTTCGTCGAAAAGGCCGACGCGCTGCGCGCCAAGGGCGTGGACGAGATCGCCTGCACTGCCGTCAACGACGCCTTTGTTCTGGGCGCCTGGGCCCAGGCGAATGAGGCGACCGGACTGACCATGCTCGCCGACGGCAATGGCGACTTCGCCCGCGCGCTCGGCCTCACCATGGACGGGTCGAAGTTCGGCATGGGCACGCGCAGCCAGCGCTATGTCATGCTGATCGAGGATGGCGTCGTGAAGCAGCTCCACGTTGAACAGCCCGGTGAGTTCAAGGTTAGCTCGGCCGACTATCTGCTGGAACAGCTCTAAGCCTTCCCTTTCTCGCCCCGTGGTCATTCATGGGGCGAGAAAACGGCCGTTTGGGCCGGCCAACAGGCAGCTTGCTCGTGCGACGGATCGGACTAAACACTCCCCGATGACACGCGCTGCCCAAATCGTTTCCGAACTCGACCGACTCTACCGTGCTTCCGTGGAGCGGCTGCAAAGCGCCCTGACGGCGTATGTGACCGAAGGGCGCCGGCCCGATCCGCAGGCGCGCCACGACGGCAGCTTCGCTTATCCCGAGATCGCGCTGACCTATCGCGGCGGCGCGGAAGACCGCCCGGTTCCCTCGCGCTCCTTTGGCCGGCTGAGCACGCCCGGCACCTACCGCATCTCCGTCACCAAGCCGGGCCTGTTCGCGGATTACCTGACCGAACAGCTGACCCTGCTGATCGAGGATTACGACGTAGAGGTTCAGGCGGTACCTGGGCGGCAGGAGATTCCCTTTCCCTACGTCCTCGATCCGGGCCACGCGCTCAGCCTGGACGCGGTGTCCGCGGCAGAGCTCGCCCGCTTCTTTCCCGCGACCGAGCTCGCCCATATCGGTGATGAAATTGCCGACGGTCGTTGGATGTCACCCGATCCGTCGCGCCCGCTGGCGCTGTTCGACGCCCTGCGCACCGACTTCAGCCTCGCGCGGCTGCGTCACTATACCGGCACGCCTGCCGAGCACACGCAG